>Ga0210410_10002543_pt1 | contig 16311 bp, 13 predicted proteins | sample IncBWC4MmetaG_FD_161058 | JGI IMG/M metagenome (GOLD analysis project Ga0210410, IMG submission 161058) | Forest soil microbial communities from Barre Woods Harvard Forest LTER site, Petersham, Massachusetts, United States - Inc-BW-C-4-M | ecosystem: Environmental > Terrestrial > Soil >... | reverse complement strand
TTCCTGGGTCAAGCCCAACCCGCCTCCCAATCTCTCTTGCCGCTATTTCACCCACGCCACCGAAACCCTCATCTGGGCCGCCAAGGACAAAAAGTCCCGCCACACCTTCAACTACAAGCTCATGAAGGAAACCAATCGCGGCAAGCAAATGAAATCCGTCTGGGAAATCCGTCCCCCGGAAGCCTGGGAGAAAAAATTCGGCAAGCACCCTACGCAAAAGCCCGTCGCCCTACTCGCGCGCATCCTCCTCGCCTCCACCAACGAAGGCGATGTAGTCCTCGATCCCTTCGCCGGCAGCGGCACGACTCTTCTGACCGCGTTCCGCCTCAGCCGCCAAGCCGTAGGCTGCGAACTCAGCGCAGAATTCCTAACTCTCTCCCTCCGCCGTATCTGTTCCGATTTGGTACAGCTAGAATTTTCCCTAACGTGCCTGCACTTTTCAGTTGATCCGCCAACCGATCCTATGGATCGATCCTGTAGTGCCCCATCTTCAAATCAGTCCTGTAGTGGCCGACCTTTAGGTCGGTCAGCAACCGCAAGTCAGCGCTCCCGCATGCCCGCTCAACTCCAACTCGTCCAGCAAGAGCGCCGCTTCTATTTCGTCGGCCGCACAAAACGCGAAATCCTCTTCACCGTTATGGCCGACTCCCTCGACGAAGCCCGCCAAAAATTCCGCAGCGCCGGCCACCCCGACTCCGACGCCCTCTTCATCATCAAAACCGAAACTGAAATTTACCTTGCTTGACGCCTCGTGGTGCTACTGACCTGTTTCCATAATTTGAATCGGTGTCCCGTTAGGGAACAAGCCGGAAAGGACTAACCCGGCGTGATTGCGAGGGACTTTGCCTCGGGGAATTATGAGATATCCACGGATTTTAATTTTTTTCCGCTTTTGATGAGCCATAAACTCGTCGAGTTTCAGCAACTGCTCAGATGTGTGTTCCGAGAAGAGCGTAGACGCAATCTCAGCCTCCACGGCCAGCTGCTCGACTACAAACCCATTCCTTCCAAGTTTTTGAGCAAAAATATCTGGCCGGTAACTAGGCATAGGGGACTTCGCTTCCTTAAGTCCCCCCTTGATGACCCGTCTCCTGAAAGAACGTACCAGGGACTCGTGAAGGTCTGCCATTACAGTATTTCGCGCCTCAGGTATTCTGCAAGATTTGCATAACCCGCCATGCCTGTCCCAAACTTACGCGCGCCCCTCTTGTTCGTTCTGCGCCAGAATGCAGAACCCAACTTCTTTAATCCAGACAGTTCTGCCTCAAATTTGGCCACATTCCGACTCTTCGCGAAAAACGCAGGAGCAATAAAAAAGTTAAATGCAAACATGCCCGGAGTCCTTTGCAAAAGATATTTTTTGGGCTCGGCGAACGCTTCCGGGATGTTGGCACGAATGGCTGCCCAATAATTCGCAAGCAATTTTGCTGCTTTGCGCGTTTGTTTGTACCTCCCTGCGATTAGAAGCTGCCGTAGAGAACTGACAAACGATTTTTCTGTGGCGACGTGCTGCTCTAGACGATCCTCGTTTGGCTGACGGATGCGACCGAACCATGGGTTCGTAGCAATCGAACTGTTCAGGTCGATGGTTATCCGCACAGCGGCGATTTCCCAAGGTTTTACGTCGGCAATGTCCTTTACTTTATTCTTTTCAATTAGGAGCCGTCTGGTCAGCGCCACATCCATTTTCTTCGACTTCGTATTGATGAGATAGAATTGGGCAGCTTCGTCGACCCTACCGAGTCCCTCCGTAATAACGACCGGAAAATGGAATGAGTGACGTTTGATAATCGACTCTTCCTGGGCGCGGACCAGCCCCTGCAGCCGATGTTGCATGTCGACAACCCAAACGCTTATTCCATCCGGTATCGTCAACTTGCCATGCTTGAATTTGATGCGGCCTCTCTCGCGGATGTTAAGAAGGCCAGCAACCGGCATGATCGCGTCAGCTCTTTCAAAGTACTTCGCGATCGCCCTTACTCGCTTGTCCTCCGGGCGCCGCTGATAGCCGCGATGCCCCATGACATTTTTGGGGTCCCAAATGTCCACGGAAAACCGCTCGAGAAAATCAACCGGAACCGCGGCGATGTACATCTGTGTTTTGCGCTGATTGAACGGGATAGCTGGGATGGTTAGGCTCATAGCGCGCGATTGTAGACTATTTACTGATCAGGTCAATGCCGCTCGCGGACCTTACTGCCCATTAGAGTAACGTCGCATGGACGGTTGACAGCCGCCCATGATCTAATCCCCGCGTGAATTTACAGCTTCCCATAGAAGGCCTCGACCGCTACAAGAGCGCTTCCCAACGCGCTCGCATCGGCACCGAAGCCTGGGGCGCACTCAACTTCTTTTGCCCGGTGTGCAAATCTCCGCGCCTCGACATCGCGCCGCGAAATACTGTCGCCGTCGATTATCGTTGCCCAAAATGTGATTCGCCCTTCCAGCTTAAGAGCCAATCCAAACCGTTTGGTACCAAAATTGTCGACGCCGCCTACTCCGAAATGAAGCGCGCCATCCTTTCGGACCGCACACCAAATCTGTACGTCCTCCACTACGACCTAACGCAATGGGCCGTACGCACTGTAATCCTCATCCCGCATTTCGCCTTCGCTTTATCCGCCATCGAATGCCGGCCGCCGCTCGGACCCGCCGCCCGCCGTGCCGGTTGGGTAGGCTGCAATATCTTGCTCAGCAAAATCCCAGCAGACGCACGCATCGCAATCGTCGAATCCGGCAAGGCCTTGCCCGCGTCCGAAGTGCGCCAAGCCTACGAGCGCCTCCGCCCACTGGAAAATTTGAAAGTGGAAAAGCGCGGCTGGACCCTCGATGTCCTAAACGTAGTCCGCTCGCTAAACAAAAAGGCATTCTCTCTGTCCGACGTCTACGCCCGCGCAGAGGAACTAGCCAAGCTCCATCCTAAAAACGCCCACGTCACCGACAAAATCCGCCAACAACTCCAAATCCTCCGCGATCTCAACCTCCTCGAATTCCTCGGCTCCGGTTCCTATCGGCTTCGCTGAATTAGATCGTGACCTGCGGGTGTACCCCAAAATCTCACGCAACCGACTCACTTGCTTCGACTTATGGCTCTGAGCGAGATTTTCATTGACAAAGAGTACCTAAATGGTATAATGTCACATGAAGTATCCGCCCCGGCCGCTAAGTCGTTTCGCTGCCACACCATCCACAATTTCGGCCCATAATTCCCACCTTCAGATCGATCGAAAGCGCCTCCGTTCCACTATCGATTTCCAACTCCTTTCGTTTCACCGACTTATGAATTGCTGTTTTCGTAATCCCCTTCTTTTCACCAACTTCTGCGTTGCCCCCTGTTATTTTCAAATCCCACCTTCCAAAGAAGCGCCGCAGTCCCAATTCACCCGCACCAAAGCCGCCCTGCTAAGCACCTTTAGAATGAACACTTGCAAAAGTGTATCAAAACAAACGACTTTAACTCTCTTTAGAATGAACACTTATGCAAAAACCGGGGGAGGGGGTCCCCACCCGAGTCCTATGCGAGTCCTTTCCTTGACCGCCACACGTGGCCGGTGTACAGTCCCCGCTCCAAGGTTCCTTCCCCCGGAAAGCCACCAATCCACAGCAGGGTCAAGCGTTTAAGGAGGCAGTTATGTCGTTCCGCAATGCTCTTTGGGCCGTAGCAATAGCGGTGTGTTTGGCAGCGCCTGCCGCTGTGCGGGGGCAGGGCGATTATCTGGATGTGCTTATCGTCAAGGTGAAGCCGGAAAAAGTTGCCGAGTATCAGGCTAACGGCAAGAAATATGCCGAAGCCAACCGCCGCGCGAACGGCGACCGCTGGATCGCGTTTGAGAGCGTGTATGGCGAATCCAACGTCATCCTGTATATCAGCACGCGCAACGAGTACGCCGATATTGACAAGGCTTTGGACGCGGAGATGGCCGCGCTGGACAAAACGTATGGCAAAGCTGCGGCGCAGAAACTGCAACAGGACTTCAATAACTCCGTAGTGTGGACGCGCTCGGAACTGCGCCGGCGCCGCTGGGACCTGAGCCGCAAAGCTCCGCAAAATGCCGAAGAGTACGCAAAACTTATTGGCGAATCGCGGCTGTTGCGCTCGACTGCCGTACACATCCGCCCGGGGCGCACCGCGGACTTTGAGGCGCTGCTGAAGGAAGTGAAGGAAGCGGGAGAGAAGAATGCCAACACCGCGCCGGTTTTCGTGTCGCAGGTGATTGAGGGCGGGGCGGGCGCTACCTTTTATCTTTCCACGCTGCGGAGTTCCATTGGCGGTTTCGATCACAATCCGACCACGAAAGAAATCCTGGGCGACGAGGCTTTCAAGAAGCTGCAGCAGATGGTGGCGGAGACGTATGAGAGCAGCGAGTCCGCCCTTTATCGGATTAACCCGGAGCTGAGCAATCCGCCGGAGGAAGTGGCCAAAGTGGCTATGGACTTCTGGCGGCCGAAGGCGATGGCCGCCTCCGCGGCGAAGCCCAAAACCGCCGACGCAGGCACGAAGGAACCAACGAAGAAACAATAAAGCACAGCAAACAAAAAAGAGGGGGCCAACATCGCCCCCTCGTTCCGAGGTAACCGCGTCAACAGCTATTTGTGGCCGGAGTGCGTGATACGCGCCATGAAGTCGCGGCGGCTGTCGGGCACGTTCGCACCGAAGTATTCCGCGCGGTCGGCCGGAGTCCACTTGCCCATGGTCGCATTGATGGCGGCGGCCCACTTGTCGATGCCCTCGGCATCGGGGTAGGTGATCACGAGGCAGCGCGTGGAAGGTGTAGAGGTGTTGACGTACTGCTCGTCGAGACCCCAGTACAAAGCCACACCCTTCTTCAGTTGCTCGTCGAACGTGGGCACCAGGAGCTTCTTGAGCATTGCGGTGTAAGCCTCCGGCTTATCGGGCTTGGCGTTGGAGCAGATCACGCGCAAGTACGCGGGTGTTCCGCTGCCGCCGTGGTACATCCGCGTTTGCATCAGGTAGTCTTCGTGCTTAGTTGACGCAACCTGCGCCGGCTGCGGACCGCCCTTGCGGAGTTCGTCGAGCACCTTCATAAGCCCGGAGATGCTGTTGGACGACCACGCCGCGCCATGCGTATATCCATCCGGTGTGTGTACGACGGCCTCAAACGTAGACCAGCTAAGGATGGTGCCGTCGGAGGTCAACTTTTCGGCCATGGGGACGAACGACTTCTCGCTGTCCTGCGCGTATGCCGCCCAACTGGCGCGCGGCACTTGGAACTGGCTGACATACGTGTATACGATTGGGGTCGATTCCACCTGCGAAATTGCCGCCGGCACAAGCACAACCGCCAACACTACGACTACGAGGCCCGCTATCCATTTCAACATGATTCTCTCTCCTTGAATTGATTCGCCATGAATTGATTGGCAGGCCGTGGCGCAATGCCGGGGAAGGTCGCTCCTCGCCAGCCGTCGAGCATTCGATTGGCAAATGTTCGTGGGCTGCGGGAAACGGCGTTAGAGCTGGTATTGGGCTACCTGGGAAATGTGGCTTGCGCCCGCGGTTCCAACAACTGTTGCGACCAATGTGCGCTGACGTTATGCCCTAACTCTGGACAAGTCAAGCGCTCAGGCGCGCCGATTCGATCGACCGCTGGTTCTTGACCCCTCCCTCATCCGGGTGTACCTTTTCAGCCTACCCAGGGTTCCTTCCGAAAAATCCCCGTACGGAGGTATCTATGTCGTTTCGAAAAGCCCTTTGGGCCCTAGTTGTCGTGGTGTGCCTGGCGGCGCCCGTCGCTGTCCAAGCGCAGGGAGATTATCTCGATGTATTCGTGGTTAAAGTAAAACCGGAGAAACACGCCGATTTCCTGGTCCTCGCCAAAAAATACGCCGAGGCCAATCGCCGCTTCAATGGTGACCGTTGGATCGCCAGCGAAGCCGTCTATGGTGAAGGCAATGTCTACCAGTTCACCAGCGTCCGCAAAGACTACGCCGATCTCGACAAGGCCAACGAAGCGTTTATGCTCGCGGCCAACAAAGCCTTTGGCAAAGAAGCTGCCCAAAAGTTAGGGCAGGATTTCGATAGCTGTTTGGTGTGGTCCCGCACCGAACTCCGCCGCCGTCGCCCAGACCTCAGCCGCAAGCCCCCTCAGGACGCCGAAGCGTACGGCAAACTCATTGGCGAATCGCGCGTCTTGCGTACCACCGCCGTGCACATTCGGCCCGGTCACGTGCCCGATTTCGAGGCGCTTGCCAAGGATATGAAGGAGGCTAGCGAAAAGAACCCAGATAGCCCGCCCGTGTTTGTTTCCCAGGTCATTGAGGGCGGCAACGGCAGCATTTTCTATGTAACCACGTTGCGCTCGTCCATAGCGGGCTTTGACCACAATCCCACCATGCGCGAAATCCTCGGCGAAGAGGGTTTCAAAAAATTCCAGCAAATCAATGCGGAGTCCGTCGAAACCGCGGACTCGACCCTCTATCGCTTCAACGCCGACCTGAGCAATCCTCCCGAAGAAGTCGCCAAAGTTGCCATGGACTTCTGGCAACCGAAAGCCGTAGTGGCTTCCGCGAGCAAACCCAAGACTAAAACGAGCGTGGAGCCGGCCGCCGAAAAAGAACCAATCAAAAAACCCCAGTAAAAGAAACAACGCCATAACAAAAAGGCCAGTGGCACAGACCTCAAAATCTGTGCCACGGGCAACCTCTTCGCCAAGCCAGGGCCTATGGCATGAAAGCGCCTGGAAAGCCGCTGCGGAGAAATCGGTAGGGTAGTGACGTAACCGTCAGCGAGAACTGCCTGGAGGCTGCGAGGAGGAGGTGAAGAACGCTCAGTGTGCGCGAGCTGGAGGTCGAGATAGACGCAAGGCTGAACGACGCCGAAGCGCCCGCAGGCAGTCCGCTGACGCTGAGCGAGACTGGACAGCTAAGCCTGTGTTGCGAGTGACGGGGTGCAGTGTAAGTAGGGCCAGTCGTTCGCGCAATAGTACGTAGGTAGTGGAACTCCGAATCCGCTAAGGCATTTGGGTGAGGCTGAGGATGTTGCCGTCGGGATCCTTGAACCAGGCGACTTTGACGCCGCCAGGAGCGGTCCAGATGCCGTCCGCATCCTGAGTGGGCAAGCCGTAGCTTTCGAACCGCACGCCTTTTTGTTTTAGTTCGGAAACGGCAGCGGAGATGTCTGGAACCTGCCAGCCGAGGATGGTGAACTGCTGCGGCTTGAAAGCTGGCGGAACATTGGTGACGCGGAGCATGATGCCGTTGGCGTCGAGCGCGAGAGCGAACTTGTCCTGACTGAGAACGCGGAGCCCTAGCACGCCTTCGTAGAACGGGCGTGCTTTATTGGCATCGAGAGTTGGGGCGAAGGCCATAATTTTGTGGGAGCCGAGCATTGCGTCCTCCTGGCGGTGAGCTTCTCAGAGTCCGTTGTGGGAAGGCAAAGTGTAGCGCGTGGCCGGTAAGTGCTGTAGAAAAAGTGCTGCGACGCTGGTGCGCGTGAGGTACATTCAAATTATCCCCACTTGCAGGAGAAACCATGGAAGGCGCGGCGGCTTCGGTCGATAGCACGAAAAAATTGATGGAGGCGATTCGGGCGGGAGACAAGGCGGGACTGAATGCGCTGCTGAGTGCTGAACCCGGGCTGCTGACTTTTACGGCGCCAAACGGCTCTTCCGTGACGCTGCTGACCGCGTATTACGGACACCCGGAGTTGGCGGAAGTCTGTTTGCGGCATGGGGCGAAGACCAGTGTGTTTGAGGCCAGCGCGCTCGGGGATTTAGAGACGGTGCGACGCTTGGTGGATGGCGATCGGACGTTGGTGAATGCATTTGCTGCCGACGGATTTTATCCGTTGGGATTAGCGGCTTATTTTGGGCACTCCGCGATCGTGGAGTTTTTGCTGAAGAGTGGCGCGGATGTGAAGCTGGCGGCGAGGAACGCGCAAAAGGTCACCGCGCTGCATGCTGGTGCGAGCCGGGGCGGGGCGGCGATTGTGAAGATGCTCCTGGAAGCCGGCGCGGATCCGAACGCTAAACAGGAACGCGGATTTGTGCCGCTGCATTCCGCGGCAGCGAATGGCAACCTTGCGGTTGTAGAGTTGCTACTGAAACATGGCGCGCACGCCGATGTGAAGGCGGATGACGGGAAGACGCCGGCTGATATGGCAGCGGAGCAAGGGCACAAAGATTTGGCAGAGATGCTGAAGAAAGCGGCGACAAAATAACACTCGGTGAGGTTACGAGCCTGTAGCACCTGTAGCCGCCTGGCTTGGCCTGATATTTTGATTCAGCCGGAACAGATTCGACGGATCATAGCGATTCTTTAGCGCCACCAAGCGGGCATACTTTTCAGGCCCGTAGGCGGCCCTGATTCGATCCGGCCCTTCGTCGGCCTCGCGTCCAAGATAGTTCACGTAGACAGCGCCCGTCGAACTCGGCTGCATGGCACCCCAGAACTCGCGGGCCCATTGCGCGCATTTCTCGACTTCCACCGGCGTGGCGCATAACCCCAGCGCCATAAAGGAATACTCAACATCGCGATGTGCGAACGCGGTAACGTCGCGGTCGGCACGGCTCACCGCGCCGCCGAGCTGGTGCTCGATGAGGCCGTGACACATCGGCGAGGGCCGCCTGGAACAGAAATCCACCATTGTGTCGATGGCCTCATCGCTGATTTTTTTCAGGAAGCTGGCCTTCCAATAGTTCTGAAGCCCCGGCGGATAAAATCCGTCAATCAACTGCTGGGCCGCCGTGTACGGGATCGGCCCGATCTGATCGATGAGCGGCGGACCGAATGCGCGGAGGGGCTTGAGCAGGCGTTCGCCTTCGGTGAGCGGTCCGGAGTAGCAGAGGACGATGCCTGCGACCGGAGTTCCATCGGGCAGGCTGATTAGGACTATGCCGGAAGCCAGTTCGTCCGGGGCGGCACTGGTGAGCTCGCGGAAGAGCTTAAGGACCTCCCGAGCTTTTTGAAAGGGATACGCGATGATTCCGGAAAGCACGGTGGTGACTGGATGGAGGTGATATTCAAAGGAGGTGACGACGCCAAAGTTTCCACCACCACCGCGGACGCCGAAGAACAGGTCCGCATTTTCGGCGGCACTCGCGGTGAGAAACTGGCCACTGGCCGTGACTACATCCACCGATTCGAGATTGTCGCAGGAAAGTCCGTAGCGCCGCGCCAAGTAGCCCCAACCGCCGCCCAGGGTCAGTCCAGCAATGCCTGTCGCGGAAATCTGGCCGCCGGTAGTGGCCAGCCCGAAAGCTTGCGTCTCGCGATCGAACTCACGCCAAGTCATGCCGGCTTCGGCCTGGGCGAGGCGGCGCCCCGGATCGACACGCACGCTTTTCATAGGGGACAAGTCAATCGTGAGGCCGCCATCGCAAACAGCGTTGCCGCCGACATTGTGGCCTCCACCGCGGACAGACAACAGCAGGTTGTGCGCGCGCGCGAAATTGACGGACTGAATGACGTCGGAGACACCGGCGCAGCGGGCGATCATGGCGGGACGTTTGTCGATCATGCCATTCCAAACTTTGCGCGCCTGGTCGTAGTCCGGGTCGCCGGGCTGGAGTAAAGTGCCGCGGAGGCTTGCTTTGAATTCCTGAACTGCGGGTGGGTGGAGCATCGTGGCCTCCTCGAAGAAAGCTGGTCTCGACGTTGTGGATTAGGGGGATTTGAGGCACACGATGTAACGCCGCGATGTAGTTGTCAAGGCGATTCGAAAAAATTGAGGAGAGATTCGGTGAGACCGAATGGCCTTTTGAAGGCTCTGCGGGCGGGAGTACGGGGGTACTAACGGGCGAGTACGCCGGTAGAGGCTCGGAGTACTGGCGAAAATGAAACTGCCGGGCTATCGACGCGGGAAGGTGGCGGCGGCACAATCGCCACTGTGATCGGGGACGGCCCAACCGGACTCGACCACGGTTCCCTCCATCCCCAACGCCCGAGCGGCCGGTCCCCCCACCGGCCGCTCACTTTTTTGGGCCAAACTAATCGACACATTCGAAGACTTGGAGGTGCTTGGCGGCGAAGATTTTGGGGTATACGATGGCTGCGGATTTCATGGAGGGAGACGATGGCTCGGAAGGATCGATTGACCCGGGTGGCGGTGGGGATTGGGACAGCCATGGGGAAGGCGGATCGGAAGGCACATCAGGTGGCTAAGGCCGGGTTGGTGGCGAAAGAAGAGTTGGAGGAGATTGCGAAGCAAGTGGAGAGCTTGAAGCGGCAGTTGCAGAAGACGACGAAGCGGTTAAAAGCGGCGCTGCGGTAGAAGACGAGAGAGATTTTTTCGCGAACAGATTCCTTCAAACCGCGCCTCGCACGTGTACGCGAATTGAACGGCGGTCTGAAAAGCATCGTCGTAGTGCCGCATCTGCTCGAAGCGCTCTTGAAAATCGGAATGCGGCGATCCTCATAAACACTCATGGCTTTCTCAGCCGTGCCTGTAAGGGCATCGGGCCATTCCGAATTGGTTATTCAGAAGTGCTCATATCAAATTGCTTCAGCGGCGGGTGTGCCCGGCCGAAATTTCCGGCTACAATCGTTCTCGCTGTTACTTGGGGTGGAAGTCGGGATGCATCAGCTTCGTGGTAAATCCTTCTTGTTTGTTGTGGTCTGTGTCCTGTTGTTGCCGCTTGCGGCACGCGGACAGAATGTGCGTGGGACTCTACTGGTTGCGGTGGAAGATTCGGGCGGCGGGCGGATTGCGGGTGCGGGCGTCACAATTACGCTGGAGAAGGCAGGGATTTCGCGGTCGGGGAATACGGATGAACGCGGGGAGGTGCGATTCGAATCGCTGCCGCCCGGGACGTACTCGATCGCGGTGAGCGCTAACGGATTCAGGGAAAAGACTTCGCGCGTGGCGGTGGCGGTAAGCAGCCAAGCTACTTTCGCGGTGATCCTGGGACCGGAAACGCTGAAGGAAACGGTGCAGGTACGCGACCGCGGGCCTTCACTGGCGAGCCAGCCGCTCGAGACCACGAGCAGCACTATCAATACATTGATCACGGCGGAAGATTTGGATGAAATTCCGCTGTCGGCGCGAAGCTTCGCGAATATTTCGCTGCTTGCACCATTTACGGCGCCGGTCGAGCCCTCGGATCCGACGAAGGCGCGCATTACCGCGGTCTCGTTTGGAGGTAGCTCCGGGCTCAACGTGGACCTGTCGGTGGACGGCGGGGATAACAATGACGACTACATCGGCGGATTCTTGCAAAATTATTCGCCGGAGGCGATGCAGGAGTTCGCGGTTCGGACGTCACAATTCGGGGCGGATACGGCACATACGAATGGCGGAAGCGTGGTCATCTCGACGCGACGCGGGTCGGACGATTGGCATGGGAGCGGGGCCTACTATTATCGCGGGAATGCGCTGAACGCGCGGAACACGCTGGATAATCCGGAGCCTAATCCGAAGCAGCCATTTTCGCGCCAGAATTTTGTGGGCACGCTGGGCGGGCCGATTAAACGCGGCAAGCTGTGGTTTTTCAGCTCGTATGAATACATTCATGAAAATGCGAGCATTGCGTACAGCGCGAATTCGCTTTCGCAATTCAATGATTTGCAGCAGCTTGCGGCCGGGGGTTTTCTTTCAGGCGTGAGTTCGATCGGGCCGATTCCTTCTTCTGTTTTGCAGCCTTATCGCGAGACGCTTTTCTCGTCGCGGGTCGATTGGAGGCAGTCCGAGCGATCGCAATGGTTTGCGCGAGGATCGCTGGACCGAAATCATACGCGGAATGATTTGCTGCAGCAGGGCGCGCTGCCTTCCACCGGGGCGACGACCAATTCGAACTATTACAATGTGCTGCTGAGCAATCAGTTTCAGTTTGCGCCGGCGACGCTGGGCGTGCTCACGCTTGAGGCTAGCGGATTTCATCACACTAAAGTTCGCAACTCTACGATCGGCGAAGCTTTCGATTTTCCATTTACGGTGAATTTTCTGACGACTTCGGGGCTCGAAACGTTTGGCGACAATCAATTCGCCACGGCGATTACCGCGTTTCCGATTGCGCGGGACCAACAGAAATATCAGTTGCGGCACGACGTTTCGCATACGCGGGGAAAGCACGCGCTGCGATTTGGCGTCAACTTCATCCACGAACCGGTTTTACGCGGGGCGCTTGCGGGCACGGAGGAGACGCTATTCTCTTATCCGCAGGATCCGAGTTTTTACGTGGCGAATCCGGCGGTGCTGGCGAGCTGCCCGAATCCGCTTCCGGCTAATCCCGATCCTAATTTTGCAGATTGCCCGACGGAGAACGCCTCGGGAGCGAGCGACGGAACGTTTTCGCAAAGTGTCCGGCGGCTGGGCTTGTACGCGGAAGATGCGTGGCGGGTGACGCCGTCATTCACGGTGAACGCCGGACTGCGCTATGACACGACGTTCGGGTTGTTTGTGGCGTCGGGACATGATCAAGCCGCTAATCCAGCTATGGCGGCGCTGCAATCAGCCGGGAGCACGCTGGTTTCGGGAATTCCGCACGACTATCGAAAGGCCTTTGCGCCGCGACTGGGAATTGCTTACGCGCCGAACGCTTCGGCGAACACCGTTTTTCGAGCCGGCGTTGGGCTCTATTACAACGACCTGGCACAAAACGGTTGGGTGGACGCGTTTACCGCGGTCAATAATTTCAATCTGCAGAACGGAACAGGACCAAGCGCACTGATCGATCCTAATTACCACACTCCATATGCGCTTACTGCTAGTGCGGGGTACGAGCACGCGTTTGCGAACGACTGGCGCGTGAATGTCACGTACGAGCATCAGCAGGGCGTGCATCAGTACAGGCGGTACGAGTATTCGCCTGGGATCGGAATCCCGGCCAACGCGCCGGCGGTTTCCCTTTTTCGCACAGACAATCGCTCGATTTATAACGGGTTATCGATGCAACTGCAGCACAAGTTCTCGAACCGGTTTGAGGTCACAGCGAATTATGTGTTGGCTCACGCGACGACCTGGGGGGCGACGGTTGGGGAGCTTGCGGATTACGTGAATGGAGTTTCTAACGTGCTCAATCCGTTTGGTCCCGGCGACCATGGGCCGTCGGGTGAGGATATTCGGCATCGATTTGTGCTGGTGGGCGTGCTGCAACTGCCCTGGAAAATGGAGGTATCGACGCTTTCGCAAGTTGAAAGCGCGCGGCCCTTTACGATGAGCACGCCTGCGGACATCAATGGTGACGGTGTAATTGGAAATGACCGAGCGGTAGTGAATGGCGTACAGACGAGCCTGGACCAGTTTCGCGGGACGCCGTTTTACCAGGTGGATTTGCGGGTGAGCAGGAATATTGCTTTGGGTGAGCGAGTAACACTGCGACCTTTCGTGGAATTCTTTAATGTGTTCAACCGGCAGAATCCTGCGAACAACTACATCCCGGATATTTCGGCGCTGCCGCTTCCGGTGAATAACATTGCGAATGCTGCGGCGTTTTGCCTGAATGCGGGTTGCACGCAGACACGGCCAATCACTAGCGTGAATCAGCTTCGGGTGCCCGCGGGAGCGTTGGGGGATTTCTTTGGGCCAGGGACGACAGTGGGGATACCGTTCGCGGCACAATTAGGAATTCGACTGAGCTTTTAGGATAGCTCCCGCAACGGCAGCATGTTGGCCGCGTCGCCTCGGAAGTAAGCAAACCTTTACTGAGATCCTGTCGGGGGCTTATCGGGGGTGGTGACGGAAATGACGCGCGTGGTCTGACCGGAGTCGCGCCTGGGAGGAGCGAGCTTCGGAGTGGTTTTCTTCGGCTTTTTCGCTTCGCGACTTCTTCTGTCTTTGTTTCCCATGCCAGATAGCATGCCACGGGTTGGTCATTCATAGCTAGGGCATAGCCCTGGTTGTCGAATACCGTCCAGCCCCATCGCCCACGTTGGACGGGCATTCGCCTGAGGATGTCTGTTTGGCGTCAACGCCAGAGAGCGCCATTGGATGTAGATTTTGGGTTCGCTAGAATCGAGGCACCCCTCCAGCTGTACTTCTCCCTCTCGCAGAAGAACCCTCTCTTGTGGGACTGGTGTGCCTCATGAATTCTCCAAAGAGAACGACGGTGCTCTTGGTCGAAGACAGCGCAGTGGACGCGAGCCTGGTCCAAGGACTTCTTCGGCATGCGGGAGCCGAGCTATTTTCTGTTACTCGGGTCACTACACTCGCAGAAGCTTTGTGCTGTTTAAAGCAGACCGACATCGATGTCGTGATCTTGGATTTGACCTTGCCGGACTCGACCGGGTTGGAAACGCTCCGGTGCGTGGTGGCGCGGGGTGCGCGCGTCCCCATTGTGGTGCTCACTGGGTCCGATGAAGCAGTGGGGATACAAGCGATGCGCGAGGGGGCGCAGGACTACATACCTAAAGGCCAACTCGAGGGATCATTGCTGGCGCGGTCGGTGCGCTATGCCATAGAGCGACACCGTGCGTCACGGGCATTGCGTGAGAGCAGCGAATCGCTTTCGCGAGTGATCTCATCGGCAGCGGACGCGATCATCACGAAAGATCTTACCGACGTCATTACGAGTTGGAATCCAGCCGCGGAGAAATTGTTTGGATACTCGGCCGAGGAGGTGTTGGGCAAGCCCCTGCCGATGCTCTTTCCGCCCGAGCGAGTGAACGAAGAGCGAGAGATCCTGGGTCGAATCGAGAAGGGCGAAAAGGTGGAGCACTTCGAGTCGGTCCGGATACGAAAGGATGGAAGACCAGTCCAGGTAGCGCTGACAATTTCACCCATCCGGAACAACGAAGGACGGATCACTGGAGCTTCCAAAATTGCGCGTGACATTTCCGCGCAAAAACAGGCCGAGGAGGCGTTGCGGCAGAGCGAGGAGCAGCTCCGCCAGTCGCAAAAGATGGAAGCAGTCGGGCGGCTGGCTGGAGGCGTGGCTCATGACTTCAATAATTTGCTGGGGGTGATTCTCGGTTGCGCGGAACTGCTCGCGGAATCCGGCGATTTGAGCCAAGTGCAGAAGCGAGCAGAGGAGATCCGAAAGGCGGGGCAGCGAGCAGCCGACCTGACGCGACAACTGTTGGCGTTCAGCCGGAAACAGATGATCGAGCCAAAAGTTATCGATCTCAACGCTAAAATTTCGGAAATGACGGACATGCTGAAGCGCCTTGTGGGCGAGGACATAGAGATTCGCACATCGCTGCCGGCCGATATCGGAAGGGTGCGTGCCGATCCCAGCCAAATCGGTCAGATCCTGATGAACCTGGTTGTGAACGCGCGCGAGGCAATGCCTAACGGCGGAAATATAACGATTGAAACGCAAAACGTTGACTTAGAGGAAGAGTACGCAGGGTCACACACATCGGTGCTTCCTGGACGGTACGTAATGATCGCGGTGAGCGACTCAGGAATAGGCATGGACGCGGAAACATCGGCGCACATCTTCGAGCCATTTTTCACCACAAAGCCGAGTGGGACGGGACTAGGCCTGGCAACGGTGTACGGAGCCGTCAAACAAAGCGGGGGAAACATTTGGGTGTACAGCGAGCCGGGAAAAGGCGCGACTTTTAAAATTTACTTTCCCAGAGTGGATGGGTCTGTGGATAGCGCCGGAGCTACGGAGCGCGGTGCTGCTACGTCTAAGGGAAGTGAAACTATTCTCCTGGTGGAAGATTCGGATTCCCTTCGTGAGGTGACAAAGGAATTCCTGAAAATCGCCGGCTACAACGTTGTGGAGGCAAGAGACGGCAAGGATGCGTTGCGGGTAGCGCGAATCCACGAGGAACGAATCCATTTGCTTTTGACTGACGTCGTGATGCCTGGAATGAGCGGCCGGGAGTTAGCCGACGAAATGAAACGAATGCGTCCGGAAACACGCGTCCTCTTCATGTCGGGCTACACATCGAATGTCATTGTTCGTCGCGGAGTGCTGGACGAAGAACTTAGTCTGCTGACAAAGCCGTTCACGCGTTCGGGATTGACGCAGAAGGTTCGCGAAATGCTCAATTCGTAGCAGCGGGCCCCTTCCAAGATTCGATGCCCAGCGCAAGTTCTGGAGGAGAAAGCAAGGCGCAGATCGGCGCGTAGATGTGCCCATCTGGATACGATACTGCTAGAGATGACCTGTCCCTTCGGGCAATTGTGCAACGCTTTTCCCACGCAAATACTGTCATCACTATGAAACCCACACTTGCATTCGCAATCCTGGGGACCCTCGCGCTTGCGGGAACGGCTTCCGCGCAAGACAAGATTTTTGAATGGCAGCCGGCGAACGATGAGGCCGTCCGGCTGGATCCAGCCAACTACCATACGGGCCGGACGTATCGGCCTGCGCCGCAGGGCGGGAACCTGCATGTGGATATCGAAGCGCAGCAGCCGGTGACGATTTTCATGACCGGCGAAGGCGAGTGGAACCGGGC
>Ga0210410_10002542_pt1 | contig 16315 bp, 13 predicted proteins | sample IncBWC4MmetaG_FD_161058 | JGI IMG/M metagenome (GOLD analysis project Ga0210410, IMG submission 161058) | Forest soil microbial communities from Barre Woods Harvard Forest LTER site, Petersham, Massachusetts, United States - Inc-BW-C-4-M | ecosystem: Environmental > Terrestrial > Soil >... | reverse complement strand
GGGGCCGAGGCCGGCTTGGATGGCGACGTCGTCGAAGGATTTTCCGTTGGAGCGGTAGAGGCCGAGCATTTCGTTGTCGAAATTGGTGATGACGATGCCGGGCTTGCCGGAGTTGTCGAAGTCGGCGCAATCGACGCCCATGCCCGCGCGAGCTTTGCCTTCGTTGCTGAAGGCCAGGCCCATTTCCACGGCGACATCCTTGAACTTTCCGTTGCGAAGATTGCGATAAAGCTTGTTGGGTTGGGTGTCGTTGGCGACGAGGAGGTCAGGCCATCCGTCCTGGTCGAAATCGAGCATGGCGACGCCGAGGGATTTGGAACTGGTGTCGAAGATGCCGCTGGTGGAGGTGACGTCCTCGAAGGTGCCGTCGCCGCGATTGTGGAAGAGCCAGCAGGTGTCGCCGCGGTAGGCTTCGGGTGTGCAGTAGGATTTATTTTTTCCGTCGAGGCTGCAGAAGACGTCGTGATCGGCGGACCAGCGAACGTAATTGCAGACGAAAAGATCGAGGAGGCCGTCGCGATCGTAATCGAACCAGAGGGCCGAGGTGCTGAAGCCCTGCTTGTTGAGTAGGCCAGACTTTTGGGTAACGTCGATGAAAGAGCCTTTGCCGGTGTTGTGGAAGAGACGGCTCTGGCCCACGCAGGAGATGAAAATGTCGGGGAAGCCGTCGTTGTCGTAGTCGGCGACGGCGACGCCCATTCCGTAGAGTTCGATGTCGAGGCCGGCGGATTTGGTGACGTCGGTGAAGGTGCCGTTGCGATTGTTGCGGTAGAGCTTGAGCGTGGAGCGTTGACGCTTGTGGCCGGGCCAGTCCATGGAATTGATGAGGAGAATGTCGGGCCAGCCGTCGGCGTCGTAGTCGAGGAAAGCGCAGCCGGAGCCGAGAGTTTCGGGGAGCAGTTTGCCGCCGTAGGCTCCGCTGTTGTGATGGAAATTAATGCCAGCTTGCGTGGTGACGTCGGTGAATTGAAATCCGGGCGTGTTTGCTGGGAAGGAAAGCGGAAAATTTGCGGAGAGGATTCCCGCGCCGAGAGATTGTTTGAGGAAATCACGGCGCTTCACGGAAGGTTCACCAGACCGTTTTTTATGGCGTAGACGACGAGTTCCGCGGTTTTGTGGAGGCCGAGCGCGTCCATGATGTTGGCACGGTGGACGGAGACTGTGTTTACGCTGAGGCTGAGATCGGCGGCGATTTCCTTGTTGGATTTGCCGGCGACGATGTGCTGGAGAATTTCGAGTTCGCGCGGGGTGAGGCCGGTGTCGCGTTCACCCTTGAGATTGCCATTGAGGGTGATTTGCGGGTCGAGGACGGTTTTGCCCTCGGCAATTTTCTGGATGGCGGCGACAAGATCGAGGTCCATCGCGTTTTTCAGGATGTAGCCTTTGGCGCCTGCTTCGAGCGACTGGCGGACGAGCGTGTCTTCGGAATGCATGCTGAGCATGAGGATGGCGATATCGGGAGATTTGGCGAGGATGCGGCGGGTGGCTTCGATGCCGTTGATTTGTGGAAGGGCGCAATCCATGACGATCACGTTGGGATGGAGTTGTTCGGCGAGTTGCACGGCTTCGAGGCCGTCGCTGGCTTCGCCAACGACCTGAATAGAGGGCTCGTCTTCGAGGATGCGGCGGAAGCCGCGCCGGACGAGGGCGTGGTCGTCGACGAGAAGAACGGTGAGTTTATTCGGCATGAGGTTCCACCTGTTCGCGAGGGACTTCGAGATGAACGAGGGTACCACCGGTGGGGAGGGGGGAGACTTTTAGGCCGCCGCCCAAAATTTCGGCGCGTTCGCGCATAGCGACGAGGCCGATGCCGGTTTGGCCTTCGGCGGGACGAAAACCTTTGCCGTGATCTTCGACTTCGAGAATCAGGGCAGCGGGATCGAACCGCAGGCGAATCCAGGCTTCTTTCGCGCCGGAATGCCGAGCGACATTGTTGAGCGCCTCCTGGAGGACGCGATAAATCTGCACGCCGGCGGATGCTCCCACGGGGTAAGTGTCTCCTGACTTTTCGTAGTGAAGCACAAGACCTATTTGCCTTTCCACTGTGGGGATATACCAGTCAAGAGTGGAGACGAGGCCGGCTTCGTCGAGGAGAACGGGGTGAAGAGCTTGCGAGAGACTGCGGATGTTATCGAGCGTGGATTGCGCGATGCCTTGGACTTCCTGAAGGTCGGCGTGAACGGACGAATCGGCGGGAAGATCTTTTCCGGTGCGTCGGATGAGCGAGCCGATGGCGGTCAGCACCTGGCCGAATTCATCGTGGAGTTCACGGGAGATGTGTCGGAGAGTGGATTCTTGAGTGGCGATTAATTTTTGCGCGAGATCGCTGCGCTGCGAAGAGAGTTCGGCGACCTGAGCAAAGAGGAGGCGATTGTTGCGGATGAGATAGAGGCTGGTGAGGACGATGGCGACGAGGATGGCGGCGAGGAAGAAGTAGAGCTGGCGCTGGACGCGGTCGTAGATGGCGGAGATGCGGGCGGTGGCGCGCTCTTCGGCTTCGTTGTTTTGGACGAGGAGGCGAGAGACGGCGGAGCTGAGAGCGGCCTGGCGCGGCTGCAGGGTGTCTCGAATTTGCTGGGCGGCCGCGGATTCGAAGCCAGCTTGCGCGAGAGCGAACATGCGATTCACGGAGTCCCAGAATTGCGCGAGGGATTGATCGAGATAGCCGCGCTGCTCGCTGGTGGGAGCGGCTTCCGAGATGGCGTATTCCTGCTCAAGAGCGTCGATGAGATCGGTGCGGATGCGCTCGAATTGCGGAACCCAGGCGATGATGGGGTAGGGTTCGGTGGGATCCTGCATGTCGCGCATAGCTAGGCCGAGAGAGTTGAGATCGTTTTGGATGCGGAGGAGTTGGAGGGAGTCGCGGCGGTTGCGGTCGACCAGTTCGCTTTGGAGTTCGCGGAGACCGGCGAATTGGATGGTGATGTAGGCGGCATAGGCGAGGACGGCGAGGACGGTGATGACGAGGCCGAGGTAGAGGCCTTGCGTGGGGGCCGTTTGAGGGGGGGAAGCGTTTTGCACTGGGAAGAGGATATAACGCAGAGGAGGGAGAGACAAAGATGGGATGGCGGGCAAACGCGACGGGGAACGAGCGGCCCGCCTCAGAAGGCGGGCCCTGCATGGGCCAATGAGCGGGGCGCGAGATGGGGAGGTGATACACTTTTCGCGCATTTGGAGAAGAGTCTGCCGCCCCCTGGGGCTTGAACGCGTTTTGGATGGTGGACCCAGGGCTTACGCCCTGGGCTAAGTTCTGTCGCGCCTCCGGCGCTTGAAGAGGGAGTTTCCATTGATTGAAGTGGGGCTGGTGGGTTTTGGGTTGGCGGGGCGGGGGTTTCATGCGCCGGTGATTCAGGCGGTGGAGGGGTTGCGGCTGGCGGCGATTGTGCAGCGGACGGGCGATGACGCGAAGAAGATTTATCCGGATGTGCGGATTGTGCGGAGCATCGAAGAGTTGCTGGCGATCGAGACGATCCGGCTGGTGGTGATTGCGACGCCAAACCAGACGCATTTTCCGTTGGCGATGCGATGTTTGGAGGCGGGGCGGGATGTGGTGGTGGACAAGCCGTTTACCAACACCGTGAAGGAAGCAGTGGAGTTGGTGCGGGCGGCGAAAAAGTTTGGGCGGATTTTGACGGTGTATCACGACCGACGGTTTGACGCGGATTTTCAGGGGTTGCGGAAATTGGTGGCTGGCGGGGAACTGGGAAGGACTGTGCGGTTTGAGGCGCACTATGACCGGTTCCGGCCGAAATTGAAGCCGGGCGCGTGGCGGGAAGTGCCGGGGCCGGGAAGCGGGGTGCTGGCGGATTTGGGGCCGCACCTGTTGGATTATGCGCTGACGTTGTTTGGCGCGCCGGAGCGGGTGACAGCGGATGTGCGCATCGAGCGCGAAGGATTTGTTACGGACGATGCGTTTGATATCTGGCTGCATTATCCGGGGAGTTTGATGGCGGTGCTGGGGGAGTCGATGTTGAGCGCGGTGCTGCGGCCGCGATTTTTGGTGATGGGGACGAATGGGACTTATTTGAAAAAGGAGTTTGATCCGTTGGAAAGCGTGCTGCGGACGAGGACGCCGGGGCCGGGGGAATCATGGATGCTGGAGAAACTGGAGAATTTTGGGGAGGTGACGCAGGTGGATGGAGAGAACGTGCGGAAGTGGAAAGTGGAGTCGTTTGGGGATTGGCGGGATTTTTACGCGAACGTGCGCGACGCGATTTTGGGGATGGCGGAATTGCAGGTGACGCCGGAGCAGGCGTTGCGGGTGATGGTGGGGCTGGAGTTGGTGAGAGAGAGCAGTGGGAAGAGGTGTTCGGTGCCGTGGCGGGAGGTGACAGTGTGAGGGCACGGCGAGTGTGAGAAGCGCGGGCCGCAGCGTATAATTTTGCTTTGGCAGAAGGAGCGGGAGCCTGGCTATGAAAATCGAACTTGCGCCGTCGATACTTTCGTCGAATTTTGCGCAGCTTGGCAGCGATGCGCAGCAGGCGATTGAAGGCGGCGGAACGATCCTGCACGTGGACGTGATGGACGGGCATTTCGTGCCAAACATTACGCTAGGGCCGCCGGTTGTGAAGAGTTTGCGGAAAGTGGTGAAAGTGCCTCTGGATTGCCATTTGATGATTGAGAATCCGGACCTGTTCATTCCCGATTTCGCGAATGCGGGCGCGGATTGGATTTCGGTGCATCAGGAGGCCTGTATTCATCTGGATCGCACGCTGCACCTGATTTCATCACACGGATGCAAGCCGGGTGTGGTGATTAATCCCGCGACTCCGGTGGAGATGCTGACGGAGGTTTTGGACCTGGTGCATCACGTTTTGGTGATGAGCGTGAATCCGGGGTTTGGCGGGCAGAAATTTATTCCGAACGCGCTGAACAAGATTGCGGCGCTGGCGCGGCTGCGGGCGGAGCGGAAGCTGGATTTCCGGATTGAGGTGGACGGCGGGGTGGACCTGGAAACTGTGGCCGACGTGGTGAAGGCGGGAGCGGAATTGCTGGTGGCGGGCAATGCGGTTTTTGGGCACGGGGATATTCGGGGGAATGCGGGGAAGTTGCTGGAGGCGGCGCGGGCGGCGGTGTTGACGCGGGCGTAGTGGCGATTGACGAGTGCCAAGAGCACAGCCAGGGATGGCTGTGCCACAGGGAGTGCCGATCTGGAGATCGGCCACTATAGGGGCTCGCCGGGGTTAGGCGGCGAAGGTGATTACTTTGGATTTGGCGCCGGATTTTTTTGGCGGCGCGGAAAGTTCGCGCTCGGCGCGGAGCCAGTCTTGCATGGGGTCGCCGGGAGTTGCGCCGCGTTCGAGATAGATCTGGTAGGCGCGGGCGGCGATGTTGTCCTGCGTGGGTTTGGATATTGCCGCGGCCTTCTTCGTCTTGGGCGCTGGGGCTTCTTTCGTCTTTGGCATACTTCTCTCCTTCCACAAACTACAGTTCCATATTAGGGAAGTGAAAGCGCGTGCGCATGCAGGGATTATGGCGCGCGTGTTGTTATGGATACGGCGAAAAATTTCGATGCAATTCAGTAGAGTTTTGGATATTGAGGGCGCAAGTTGCTCTTACTGTTCCTGATAGTTCCAGAGCAGGCCGCCATCGACGAACAAGGTGGTGCCGGTGATATACGAGGATTCGTCGGAGGCGAGAAAGGAAGCGAGGGAAGCGACATCGGAGGGCTCACCGAGCCGCTTGAGGGGAATGTTCTGGAGCAGGGCATTGAGCTTGGCGGGATCGTTAAGAAGATTCTTGTTGATAGGCGTTTCGATTGCACCAGGGGCGATGGAATTGATGGTGATGCCGAGGGGCGCGAGCTCAATGGAGAGATCGCGGGTGAGCATTTTCACGCCACCCTTGCTGGCGCAATAGGAAGCGAAGTGCGGGAAGGGAAGCTCTTCGTGGACGGAGCTGACGTTGATGACCTTCCCGCCGGATTTGGATTGCATACGGTGGCGGACGAAAGCCTGAGTAAGGAAGAAGAGTCCTTTGAGATTGACGTTTAGTACGGCGTCGAAGTCGGCTTCGGTGACATCCCAGAAATCGGCGCGGCGCTCGAGGCCGGCGTTGTTGATGAGGACATCGATTTTGCCGAGTTGGGAGACGGCGGAGGCGATGAAGCGCTGGCCATCTTCGACCTTGCCAACGTCGCACTGGATGGCGGCGGCGCGGCGGCCTAGTTTGGCGATCTCGGCGATGACTTCCTGGGCGCCGGATTGGTTGGAGCGATAGCAGATGGTGACGTCGGCGCCGTCGTGGGCGAGGCGTTCGGCGATGGCGCGGCCGATGCCCTGGTCGCCGCCGGTGATGGCGATGGATTTACCCTCGAGACGGCTCGGCATGGGGCCTCCAGTTTCAGATCAATATAAAGATGAGATGTTGCTGGGAGGTTTATGGTGCAGGGAAGAGGAGGAAATCAAAAAGTTAAGAATTACAGAGAGGACGGAGGGCAGGGGCGGAGTACACAGAGAAGAGAGTGGGAAGGCGGATCAATCAAATTTCGCCATTACCAAAAACCCCACACGCAAAGGCGGCGTGTGGGGCACCCGGGAAGAGGAAATTCAGGCTACGGTGACGTCTTTGCTCAGGTAGACGTCCTGAATGGTGTTGAGGAGCTTCACACCGTCGGCCATGGGGCGCTGGAAGGCTTTGCGACCGCTGATAAGGCCGGTGCCGCCTGCGCGCTTGTTGATGACCGCGGTAGCGACGGCGTCTTCGAAGTCGTTGGCGCCGGACGCGCCGCCGGAATTGATGAGGCCGGATCGGCCCATGAAGCAGTTGGCGACCTGGTAGCGGGTTAGATCGATCGGGTGGTCGCTGGCGAGGTCGGTGTAGATGCGCTTGTCGAACTTGCCGTAGCTGGAATCGCCGATGTTGAGGGCCTGATAGCCGCCGTTATTTTCAGGAAGTTTCTGCTTGATGATGTCGGCCTGAATGGTGACGCCGAGGTGATTGGCCTGGCCGGTCAGGTCGGCGGAGACGTGATAGTCCTTATCTTTCTTGAAGGCGTTGTTGCGGAGATAGCACCAAAGAACCGTGGCCATGCCGAGCTCGTGGGCCTTGGCAAAGGCGTGGCTGATTTCGATGATCTGGCGGCCGCTCTGATCGGAGCCGAAATAGATAGTGGCACCAACGGCGGCGGCGCCCATGTTGTAGGCCTCTTCGACGGTGCCGAAGAGAATCTGGTCGGCCTTGTTGGGGAAGGTGAGGAGTTCGTTGTGATTGATTTTGACGATGAAGGGAATTTTATGGGCGTACTTGCGGGCGACGGAGCCGAGAACGCCGAAGGTGGAAGCGACGGCGTTGCAGCCGCCCTCGACGGCGAGCTTGACGATGTTTTCGCCGTCGAAATAGTCGGGATTCTTGGCGAAGCTGGCGCCGGCGGAGTGCTCGATGCCCTGGTCGACGGGGAGGATCGAAAGGTAGCCGGTCTTGCCGAGGCGGCCGGTGCCGAAGAGGCGCTGGAGATTGGTGAGCACGCGGACGTTGCGGTCGGTGAGGGCGTAAATGCGGTCGATGAAGTCGGGGCCGGGGAGATGCAGGCGTTCCCTGGAAATTTTGGGGGATTTGAAGCCGAGGAGCGATTCGGCTTTGGAGCCGAGGAGTTGTTCGATGTTGCTTAGTGTGGCGGTGGCCATTGATGTCTCCTGAGAGAGTAATCAGTAATCAGTTTTCAGTAATCAGTAAGAAAGCGCAAGAGGGCGAACAGCAATCGGATAGCAGATAACAGGAACCAAAACCTCGCTCACCATTATACGGTTCACGGAAATTCTACTCTCTTATTCCTACCGTTAACATTTTAGCGGCGTCGCGGTCGATGAGCCAGAGGGCGTTGCCGCTGATGGGTTGAATGAGCTGAGCAGGAAGCTGCTCGGGTTCATAGGGCCCTTCGAGGACGGCTTTCAGGGCCGGAGCCTTGTCCGCGCGGGTAATCATAAACATGACGCGGTTGGCGTGATTCGCCGTCTCGGCCGTTATGGTGATGCGCTCGGTATAAAACTTGCCGACCCAGTTGCGGACCACGATGCGGCCGGCGGCGTGCAGCGCCTTGGTGCCGGGAAAAAGCGAGAGCGTGTGGCCTTCGTCACCCATGCCGAGGAGCACCAGGTCGAAGCGGGGATACTCGCCTTCCTTTAGCTGAAAGTATGCACGCAGAACTTGTTCGTATTCGAGGGCGGCTTTTTTGGTGTCGGGATATTCGCCTTTGATGCGAGCGATTTGCTCGGGCTTCAAGAGGCCTTTGGAGAAAAGCGCTTCGCTGGCCATGCGGAAATTGCTTTCGGAGCTGTCAGGAGGGGCGTGGCGCTCATCACCGAAGAAGACGCGCATTTTGTCCCAGGCGACTTTGCCGCGATAGGCGGGATCATCGGCGAGCATGGCGTAAAGAGATTTGGGCGTAGAGCCGCCGGCGAAGGCGACGCTGAAGACGCCATTTTTCGCTACGGCTTCGGACGCGGCTTTGACGAATTCGTCCGTGGCGCGGCGAGTGATCGCGGCGGGGTCCGCGAGGATGCGGATATCGCGTTGGGCTGGCGCGGGCATCAAGTGGTTGCGGCCTTTCCTTCGGGGACGTGGACGTGCTTGCCGCGCAAGTCGTCGTCTTCTTCGCCGATGCGGCGCCAGACGCGGCCATCGCGAGCAAGAAGTTCATCGGCTTCGGCGGGGCCCCAGGAGCCGGCGGCGTAATTCGGGAAGTTGCGCGCGGGGAGGGCGTGCCAGACATCGAGAATGGGCTGGATGACGCTCCATCCGGCTTCAACCATGTCAGCGCGCTGGAATAGAGTGGCGTCGCCGGACATGCAGTCGCGAAGGAGGCGTTCGTAGCCGGTGCTGTGCTCGGTGCCGAAATAGGTGTCGTAGTCGAAATCCATGTTGACGAGACCGAGGCGCATGACGGAGCCGGGAACCTTTGCGCCGAAGCTGAGCGAGATGCCTTCCTCGGGCTGAATGTGGATGACCATGCGGTTGGTTTCGATGTTTTTGACCGTGGTGTTGCGGAAGAGAACGAAGGGAGTGCGGCGGAACTGTACGACGATTTCAGTGGCGCGCTTGGCGAGGCTCTTGCCGGTGCGGAGATAGAAGGGAACGCCGGCCCAGCGCCAGTTGTCGACTAAAAGCTTCAGGGCGACGAAGGTTTCGGTGTTGGAATTGGGATCGACGTCGGGTTCCTCCCGGTAGCCCGGGAGTTGCTTGCCGTTCACTTCACCGGGGCCGTATTGGCCGCGAACCGCGTTGGTGAGGACTTCTTCGGGGGTAAGCGGTTGGATGGCGTGGAGGATTTCGGCTTGCTTGTTACGGACTTCATCGGCGTCGAAGGAGATGGGCGGCTCCATGGCAGTCATGGTGAGAAGCTGGAAAAGATGATTGGGGACCATGTCGCGGAGAGCGCCTGCGGTTTCATAGAAGCCGCCGCGATGCTCGACACCGACGGTCTCGGCGGCGGTGATCTGGACGTGATCAATGTAGTGGCGGTTCCAGAGCGGTTCGATGATGTTGTTGGAGAAGCGGAAGACCATGACGTTCTGGACGGTCTCTTTGCCGAGGTAATGATCAATGCGGTAGATCTGTTTTTCGGAAAGGACTTTCTTGAGCTCGTTGTTGAGTTGAATGGCGGATTGCAGATCGTGGCCGAAGGGTTTTTCGATGATGACGCGGGCCCATTTGCCGTTTTCTTCCTTGGTCAGGCCCGCCGCGCCGAGCTGCTGGACGATGGTGGAGAAGAAACGCGGGGCGACCGCAAGATAAAAAAAATTGTTGCCGCTGCAGCCGTGGGCTTTGTTCACGACGTCGATCTGAATCTGAAGGCGCTTATAGGTGTCTGGATTGGCGAAATCGCCGGGAACGAAGTAGATGCGCTCGACGAGCCAGTCCCACATCTTGAGGTCAATGGGATCGGGGGCGAATTGCGGGATTTCGGCGGTCAGCGACTTGCGGAAGGACTCCGTGGTGAAATCGCCGGCGGCGACGCCGATGATGGCAAAATGCTGGGGCAAAACATTTTCCTGGGCGAGGTTGAGCAGAGCAGGGAGCAGCTTGCGCTTGGTGAGGTCTCCGGTGGCGCCGAAGATGACCATGGCGCAAGCGGCGGTGGCACTGGGAGCCTCAGCGTGATTGGTGTTCATGAAACACGTTCCTATCTTGAGTTGGGGCGCGCGATTTCCGGCTTCGCGGCTTATTGCCCGGCTTTCTTTTCGAGGTGACCACCGAACTGGAAACGCATGGCGGAAAGCAGCTTGGCGGCGAAATCGTCTTCACCGCGCGAAGTGAAGCGCTGGTAGAGCGAAGCGGTGAGCACGGGCGCGGGAGCGGTGGACTCGATGGCGGCGAGGATGGTCCAGCGGCCTTCTCCGGAGTCGGAGACGCGGCCGGAGAAGCGCTCGAGCGTGGGCTGATCGAAAAGAGAGATGGCGGTGAGGTCGAGCAACCAGGAGGCGACGACGCTGCCGCGGCGCCAGACTTCGGCGACATCAGCGAGATTGAAATCGTATTGATAGTGCTCGGGGTTCCGGAGGGGCGTGGTTTCGGCGTCGACTTCGCGATGGGATTTGCCGGCATTTGCGTGCTTGAGGATGTTGAGGCCTTCGGCGTAGGCGGCCATGAGGCCGTATTCGATGCCGTTGTGGACCATTTTCACGAAGTGACCGGCGCCGGATGGGCCGCAGTGGAGATAGCCTTCTTCGGAAGTGCCGGTACTTCTTTCGCGGCCTGGTGTGCGGTCGACATTTCCGCGACCGGGCGCGAGCGTTTTGAAGATGGGATCGAGATGCTTCACGACACTTTGTTCGCCGCCGATCATCTGGCAGTAGCCGCGTTCGAGACCCCAAACGCCCCCGCTGGTGCCGACGTCGACGTAGTGAATGCCTTTGGGAGCGAGTTCCTTGGCGCGGCGGATGTCGTCGATGTAGTAGGAGTTGCCGCCGTCGATGAGGATGTCGTCCTTGCTGAGTTTTGGAACAAGATCGGCGATGGTGGCGTCAACGACGGCGGCGGGAACCATCAGCCAGATGGCGCGCGGCTTCTGGAGCTTGCCGATGAAGTCGTCAATGGAAGTGGAGCCGGTGGCGCCTTCGCCCGCGAGTTGCTTGACCGATTCAGGGCTGCGGTCAAAGACGACGCACTGGTGGCCATTTTTCTGGAGGCGCCGCACCATGTTGGCGCCCATCCTGCCCAGTCCGATCATGCCGAGTTGCATTGAGATTCCTCCGCGAGAAATAGAAAGTGAAAAATTTGCGCTAAGACAGGGCCTGCTTGACCGCTTTCGCGAGCTTCGCGAGATCGCCTTTCACATTTTTGCCGAGGTGAATGCGCAGCGCCCGACGATCGCGCTCGGAGAGCACGGCGAAATCGCCGCGCGCCTGGGCAGCTTTGACTATGCCAAACGTGAATTTCTGACCGGGAACGGGAATATCGAAGGCGTCGTCGCAGGTGAGCTGCAGAAAAACGCCAGTGTTGGGGCCACCCTTGTAGGCCTGGCCGGTGGAATGGAGAAAACGCGGACCGAAGCCGAGGCAGGTGGCGGATTTCTTGGCGTCGCGCGCCTGGTGGCGAATGGCCTGCAAGGATTTTTCGTGGGCGTCGTTCCTCTGGATGTAGCCGAGAAGAGCAAAATAGTCGCCGGCGCCGATGCGTCCGAGATGCGCGCGGAGAACTTCGGCGAGATTCGAATTATTTTTGAGGGCCGCGGCGTTCTTTTCGTCGGCGAAGAGCTTGAGGCCCTGGTCTTCGAAGAAGGGAGCTTCGGAGGGAAGCTTGCCCGTGGCTTCATATTCGCTGGTGAGCTTACGCGTTTCGATTTTGCTGGCTTCGACGTCGGGCTGGTTGAAGGTGTTAATGCCGATGATGGAGCCTGCAGTAGCCGTGGCAATTTCCCAGCGGAAAAACTCCTGGCCGAGGTCGAACTTGGTGCCGAGGACGATGCGGACGACCGGGTGCCCGGCTTTTTCGAGAGCGGTGACTGCAGCGTCCATCGCGCGGTTGTTTTCCCTGGCGAGGCGCAGATAGGCGAAGACGCGATCGTTGCCGTAGACGGCTGGCTTGCCGATTTTTTCGCGATCGACGGGAATGATGCCCTTGCCGACTTTGCCCGTGGATTCGGCGATGAGCTGCTCGAGCCACGCGCCAAGATCGGAGATGCCGGGGGAAGTGAAGACCGTGATTTTGTCGCGGCCATGATTGGCGGCGACGCCGAGGATGGTGCCGAGAATAACGCCGGGATTTTTCTCGGGAGCGGAGGCTGGGCCACAGGCCTTGACCATCTTCTGGGTGATCTTCAGGAATTTCGAAAGGTCGAGGCCCATGATGGCGCCGGGAACGGTGCCGAAATGCGACAGGGCGGAATAGCGACCGCCGATGCTGGGAACGCCGGGGAAGATGTGGCGGAAGCCGCCGTCTTTCGCGACCTGTTCCATTTTGGAGCCGGGATCGGTAATGGCGATGAAGTGGCTGCCAACTTCTTTGTCACCGACTTTTTGGCGGATGCGCTCGTAGAAATACTGCTTGAAAATGTTCGGTTCGAGGGTGCTGCCGGATTTCGAAGAGACGATGCAGAGGGTCTTCTTCAGGTCGAGCTTTTTCTCGACGGCCTTGACCTGGGCGGGATCAGTGGAATCGAGCACGTGCAGCTCTGGATAGCCGGGGAACTTGCCGAAGGTGAGGCGCAGAACTTCGACGCAGAGGCTGGAGCCGCCCATTCCAAGAAGGACGGCGTGGCGGAATTTGGCTTTCTTGATTTCCGTCGCAAGCTTTTTGAGGTTGGGGACCTCCTTCAACTGCTCATCGACGATGGTCAGCCAGCCGAGCCACTTGCCTTCATCGGTGCCGGTCCAGAGGGTGGGGTCCTTCTGCCAAAGGCGCGCAACTTTATTATTGGTCTTCCAGTCGGCGAGGGAGGTTTTGACTCCCTCGGCGAGCGCAGCGGGAAGTTTGTAGGAGATTTTGTTGAGACTCACGCTTTCACTCCGGCACTCTTACCCGTGGCCTCGAGAAGAGTCTTGAAGGCTTCGGCGAAAAGTCTTACGCCGTCGGCGACGAGCTGTTCGGTGACTTCTTTCATGGAGATGCCGGCCTTGGCGAGATTTTCCATGTGACGAGCGGCGCCGGCGACGTCCTCGGTGAGGCTGGGGCGGAGCTTGCCATGATCGCGGAACGCGTCGAAGGTCGCGGGCGGAATGGTGTCGACGGTGTCCGCGCCGATGAGTTCTTCGACGTACAGGACGTCACGGTATTTGGGATTCTTGGTGCTGGTGCTGGCCCAGAGGAGGCGCTGCGTCTGCGCGCCCTTCGCGGCAAGAGCCTTCCAGCGCGGGCCGCCAAAGAGCTCCAGATATTTTTTGTAGGTGAGCTTGGCGTTGGCGATGGCGATGGTGCCGTGGAGGCTTTCGAGCAGAATTTTGGCGTCGCCGGCGGCGGTCTTAAGCAAGCCATCGATTTTGGAATCGATCAGGGTGTCAATGCGGCTGACGAAGAAACTGGCGACGCTGGCGATCTGGTTGATGGGCTGGCCCTTGGCTGCGCGGGCTTCGAGAGCGGCGATGAAGGCCTCGGCGACTTTTTCGTAGGCGGACTGCGCGAAGAGCAAAGTGATGTTGATGTTCAGGCCATCTTCGAGAAGCTGGCGGATGGCGGGGATGCCTTCGGGAGTTGCGGGAACCTTGATCATGACATTGGGGCGGTTGACGGCCTTCCAGAGGCGGCGGGCTTCTTCGATGGTGCCGTTGGTGTCGTTGGCGAGGAGGGGAGAGACTTCGAGGCTGACATAGCCGTCGCGGTGTTTGCTCTCGTCGTAGACGGGACGGAAGATGTCGCAGGCGTCCTGGACGTCGCGAATGGCGATTTTTTCGTAGAGTTGCTTGGCGTTCAGGGATTTGGCTTCTGGGGAATTAAGAATGTCGTTGTAAAGCGTGCTGCCGTTGATGGCTTTTTCAAAGATGGTGGGATTGGAGGTCTGGCCGCGCAAGCCGTCCTCGGCGATGAATTTTTTCAGACCGCCACCGGTGAGCAGGTCGCGGCGGATGTAGTCCATCCAGGGAGACTGGCCGTAGGCGAGGAGGCCTTTGAGAGGATTGGCAGCGGATTGGCTTCCGGTATTTGGAACAGTTGCTGAGGTTGTCATAACACTTCTCCTTATAGTTTCAAAAGGGCCTTCATCCTAATTCTACGCCCCTGCGAGGCAGGGGGCCTGAGAAATCAACTTTTGCACATCTTGTCCTCGAGAGCCTGCACCTTGGCGAGGCGGCGGACGTGGCGCTCCTCGTTGGTGAATTTTGCGCCCATGTAAGCGCGGACGAGCTCTTCGGCGAGCTTTTCGCCAGTGATGCGAGAGCCCAGGACGAGGACATTAATGTTGTCGTGCTCGACGCCTTGGTGGGCGGAGTAGGTGTCCGTGCACATGCCGGCGCGGATGCCGCGGACTTTGTTGGCCGCGACGCTGGCGCCAACGCCGCTGCCGCAGATCAGCACGCCGCGTTCGGCGCGGCCGTCGAGAACGGCTTTGCCAACGGATTCGGCGAAATCGGGATAGTCGGAGGGATTTTCGTTGTAGGCGCCGACATCGAGAACTTCGTGGCCCAGCGAGGCCAGCAAAACGCCCATGGCGTTTTTCAATTCGAAGCCTGCGTGATCCGAACCGATAACAACTTTCATAGTCAGGTTACCTTCCCAGCAGTTGCTTCGCGGCGGTGACGACGAAGTCCGGCCCGAAGCCAAATTTTGGCAAGAGATCCTTTAATGGAGCGGAAGCGCCGAAGGAGTGCATGCCGATCATCTTGCCCTTGGGGCCGACGTAGCGATCCCAGCCGAGAGTGGCGCCCATTTCGATGGAGACGCGAGCGGTGACGGCGGCGGGTAGAACGCTTTCCTTGTAGGCGGCGTCCTGCTGATCGAAAATTTCCCAGCAAGGTATGCTGACGACGCGGGTCTTGATACCTTCGGCCTTGAGCTTTTCGTAGGCGGCGACGCAGTGCTGGAGTTCGGTGCCGGTGCCCATAAGGATCACTTCGGGCTTGCCGCCATCGGCGTCGGCGAGGACATAGGCGCCTTTGGCGACGCCGGAAGCGGGCGCATATTTTGTGCGGTCGATGGTGGGCATGGGCTGGCGGCTGAAGACGAGAGTGGATGGCCCATGGGCGTGCTGAATGGCGACCTTGTACGCTTCAGTGACTTCGTTGGCGTCGCCAGGGCGAAACACCAGCATGTTGGGCATGGCACGGAAAGCAGCGAGTTGTTCGACGGGCTGGTGGGTGGGGCCGTCTTCGCCGACACCGATGGAATCGTGGGTGAAGATAAAGAGAACGGGAATTTCCATGAGAGCGGAGAGGCGCATGCTGGCGCGCATGTAATCGCTGAAGTTGAAAAAGGTGGCGGAGAAGCCGCGCAGGCCTGTGAGGGTGAGGCCGTTGACGGCGGCGCCCATGCCGTGTTCGCGGACACCGAAGTGGATGTTGCGGCCCTTGAATTCGTTGGTGAAGAAATCGCCGGCGCCTTCGAAGAGAAGATTCGTCTTGTTGGACTTGGCGAGGTCAGCGGAACCGCCCACGAGCCAGGGAATATTCTGCGCGAGGGCGTTGAGAACTTTGCCGGAGCTCTCGCGCGTAGCCATGCCTTTGGGATCGGCGGGGAAGTTGGGAAGATTTTTGTCCCAGCCGTCGGGGAGGGCGCGGCGCTGCATTTTGTTCAAGCGGGCGGCGAGTTCGGGAAATTTTTTGGAGTATTCGGCGAAGAGCGCGTTCCATGCGGTGCGATCGTTGTTGCCGCGTGCACCGACTCCGTCCTGGAAATGCTGGTAGACGCCGTCGGGCACGAGGAACTTGGCGTCCTCGGGCCAGCCGTAATTCTGTTTTGCAAGCTTTACCTCCGCTTCGCCGAGGGGCTCGCCGTGGGCTTCGTAGGAATCCTGCTTGTGCGGGGAGCCGTAGCCGATGTGACTGTCGACGACGATGAGCGTGGGCTTGTCGGTCGTGTTGAGAAATGTCTTGTAGCCGCGGGAAAGTTGCAGGAGGTCGTTGGCGTCGCTGACGCGGGTGACGTTCCAGCCGTAGCCGACGAAGCGGGTCATCATGTCCTCGCTGAAGGACCAGCTTGCGGGGCCGTCGAGGGTGACGCGATTGTTGTCGTAGATCCAGCACAGATTGGAGAGGCCCAGGTGACCGGCGAGAGAAGCGGCTTCACCGCCGACTCCCTCCATCAAGTCGCCGTCGCCGCAGACTGCGTAGATACGGAAATTGAAAAGATCGAAGCCGGGCTGATTGAAATTCGCGGCGAGCCATTTTGAGGCGATGGCCATGCCAACGCTGTTGGCGATGCCCTGGCCGAGCGGGCCGGTGGTGGTTTC
>Ga0210410_10002540_pt1 | contig 16329 bp, 15 predicted proteins | sample IncBWC4MmetaG_FD_161058 | JGI IMG/M metagenome (GOLD analysis project Ga0210410, IMG submission 161058) | Forest soil microbial communities from Barre Woods Harvard Forest LTER site, Petersham, Massachusetts, United States - Inc-BW-C-4-M | ecosystem: Environmental > Terrestrial > Soil >... | reverse complement strand
TGCTCGACGTCGTGATGATGGGGCATACGGAGATGTGGGGAGCGATGAGCGAGCGCGACGCGATCTACGCGAACCCGGACGCGACGGACGACGACTACATGCGTGCGGCCGAGCTCGAGGCCAAGTTCGCCGAATACGACGGCTACACGGCCGAGGCGCGCGCGGGCGAGCTGCTGCTTGGTATCGGCATTCATATCGAGGACCACAGCGGGCCGATGAGCAACATTGCGCCAGGGTGGAAACTGCGCGTGCTGCTCGCGCAGGCGCTGTTCTCGAAACCCGACGTGCTGCTGCTCGACGAGCCGACCAACAACCTCGACATCAATTCGATCCGGTGGCTCGAGGACGTACTGAATGAGTACAACTCGACGATGATCATCATTTCGCACGATCGTCACTTCCTGAACCAGGTCTGCACGCACATGGCGGACATGGATTACGGCACGCTGAAGACTTACCCGGGCAATTACGACGACTACATGCTCGCGTCGACGCAGGCCCGCGAGCGCCAGGCGGCGGCGAACGCGAAGGCGAAGGAGCGCATCTCCGATCTGCAGGACTTCGTGCGCCGCTTCTCGGCCAACAAGTCGAAGGCGCGCCAGGCGACGAGCCGCCTCAAGCAGATCGATAAGATCAAGATCGAGGAGTTCAAGCCCTCGTCGCGCCAGAACCCGTTCATCCGCTTCGAGTACGAGAAGAAGCTGCACAACATCGCCGTGGTGGCCGAGCGCATTGCGAAACGGTACGACCGGACGATCTTCGAAAATTTCAGCCTTAGCGTGCAACCGGGCGAACGGATTGCGATCATCGGCGAGAACGGCGCGGGCAAGACGACGCTCTTGCGCTCGCTCTACGGCCAACTCGCGCTCGAGGCCGGCACCGTCAAATGGGCCGAGAACGCGGACATCGGATACATGCCGCAGGACACCTATGAGGAGTTTCCTGCCGATGTAACGCTGACCGATTGGATCGATACCTACCGCAAGGACGGCGACGACGACCAGATGGTGCGCGGCACGCTTGGCCGATTGCTGTTCAATGCCGACGACATCAGGAAATCGGTGAAGGTGCTTTCCGGGGGCGAGAAGGGTCGCATGATCTGGGGCAAGCTGATGCTCGGCCGCCACAACGTGATGCTGATGGACGAGCCGACCAACCACATGGACATGGAGTCGATCGAGTCGCTGCAGATTGCGCTCGATAAGTACGACGGCACGCTGATTTTCGTGTCGCACGACCGCGAGTTCGTGAGCGGCCTCGCGCACCGGATCATCGAAGTGCGTACGGACGGGACGATCCATGACTTCGGCGGCAATTACGAGGATTTCCTGTCGAGCCAGGGGGTGCAGTAAGCCGTCGTTGTACCCGTTCCTGATGTACCCAGACTGGCCCACTGGTTGTCCCAGTGGGTACAGTAGGTCGAGCGCGTCCGGTGGGTGCGGAAGCGCCGAAGCTTCTTACACTTCATGACCTGAGAAAGCTGATTGCCAGCGTGGGAGCGCGACAAGGGATCAGACACCAATTAAGTCAGACATAACTCCACCGATGCGGTATAAATGCGTCTTCGACACGTCGGTGGTCGTGGCGTCGGCGCAAGAGGTGAGGGGAAAATTGGCGAAACAAATCCAGTCCGACCTGCTGTCTAAAATCGAGGATGTAGACGCCCTTCGGGTTCTGCTTGCGGACATGCACGACGATTTGAATGGCAAGGTCGGAAGGTTTCGCCTGGTTGCCGAACTTTCTGCTGCTCTCGGGTCAATGGGGGCGATGATGCCGGGCGGTGAGACGGTTTTTCCCGCTTGGACGGAAGCACGGTCCAGCTTCGTTCACGGTAATTACGTGGCGACCGTGCTTCTTTGCCAAGGTATTGCCGAACATATTCTTGCAGCCCACCTTACTCATGCAATCAATGGTGAGGAACCGTCGAATCGGATTTCATTCAATGAGACGTTAAACCGGTGCGTCGCGCGGGACGTGATTACGCAGCAGGACGCGGACGATTTGCGCCGCCTCATGGGCTTGCGCAACCCGCTTAGTTACTACCGCACCGTTGATGACCCTTCGAACCTCTCGCAGCGGATATTGAACACCATGCTTCCGGCAGAGGCTCACCTGCTCAATGATGCCAGCTTCGCTATGAGCATGGCGATTCGGTTGCTGGCACTATCAGTATTCCGGTCATGAAGTCGAAAGGGGCAGGGTATTATGAGCGCGCGCATTTATCGCACCACAGTAACAGCAATATTGATCACCGTGTCGCTGTACCTACCGACTGCCTACGCGCAACTGGGCGGGCTGCTCAATCAGGGTGGGAATAGTGGATCGTCCGGTGCACCTGGGAACTTAGGTGGTCTGGGAGGTATGACTGGCGGATTGTCGGCGCAGTCGCTGACCTCTGGCAGCATCGGGAACGTCGCTGGCGTTCTGGAATATTGCATCAAGAACAATTATCTCAACGGCAACAGCGCCTCCTCGGTCAAGGACTCCTTGATGGGCAAACTCCCGGGTGGTGCATCCTCATCTGACAGCGGCTACGCCAACGGTGCCAAGGGTATTCTGGATAGTAGTAACGGCAAAAAATTAGACCTGAGCGGCGGCGGCCTGAAGGAACAGATCACGAAGCAGATTTGCGACAAGATTCTCGCCCAAGGTAAGTCCATGTTGTGAGTAGCCGGGCGAATTGGACACGTAAGTTCAAGGCGAACAACGCGAGAGCGTCCGCTGCCAGGCAGGTGATTGGCGTTGTGCGGTCGGCTTTTTCGAACAGCCGACTTGCGGCTTCGTCTCGTAGGTCATCAAAGCGGACGTCCTCTGACGCGTTGGAAAGCGTAAGGCTTTGCCGGTGCACTGAGTAGAATAGGCGGATCCAACCCACTAGGCGAATCCGCCATGAAAACGTACGCGCACCTTTACATCGGCGGCAAATGGCTGCAGCCGGCGGCAGGCGGCTCGATCGACGTGATCGATTCGGGTACCGAAGAGATCATGGGCCGCATCCCCGAAGGCACCGTGGCCGACGCAGAGGCGGCCATCGAATCGGCCAAGCTCGCTTTCGACGGCTGGTCCGCAACGCCCCCGCAGGCACGCGCCGATTACCTGCAGAAGATAGCCGATGCGGTCAAGGTGCGCACCGAAGAGCTCGCGCAGTTGATCAGCGGCGAAGTCGGCATGCCGATCAAGCTCGCTCGCGCGATCCAGGTGGGTTCCCCCGTCTACAACTGGAAGGCTTACGCCAGGCTTGCGCGCGAGTTCGAGTTCGAAGAGCGCGTCGGCAACTCGCTCGTCGTGCGGGAACCCGTTGGCGTCGTTGCGGCCATCACGCCCTGGAACTATCCCCTCAATCAGATCACGTTGAAGGTCGCCGCCGCCCTCGCGGCCGGATGCACCGTCGTGCTCAAGCCATCCGAAGTCGCGCCGCTGAATGCCTTCGTGCTGGCGGAGGCCATCGAGGAAGCGGGGCTGCCTGCAGGCGTGTTCAATCTCGTGAGCGGTTACGGGCCTGTCGTCGGAGAGATCATCGCGAGCCATCCGTTCGTCGACATGGTGTCCTTTACCGGTTCTACGCGCGCGGGCAAGCGCGTCTCGGAACTGGCCGCCGCCACAGTCAAACGCGTCGCGCTCGAGCTTGGAGGGAAATCGGCATCGGTATTGCTCGACGATGCCGATTTCCCGACCGCCGTCAAAAGCACCGTGGCCTCCTGCTACTTGAATTCGGGGCAGACCTGTTCCGCGCATACGCGCATGCTCGTGCCGGAGTCGCGTTACGACGAAGCGTGCGCGCTCGCGAAGGCCGCGGCTCAGAGTTACGTTCCGGGCGATCCGCGCGATGAAAGCACGCGGCTGGGCCCGCTCGCCTCGGCCGCGCAGCTCGCGCGCGTGCGCGGTTACATCGAACGCGGCTTGGCCGAAGGCGCCGAGCTCGTCACCGGCGGTCCGGATAGGCCGGACGGCATATCAAAGGGTTTCTTCGTGAAGCCCACTGTATTCGGCCGCGTCCATCCGAAGGCGACGATCGCGCAAGAGGAGATATTCGGGCCGGTCCTGTCGATCCTGACCTACGAGGACGAGGATGAGGCCGTGCGCATCGCCAATGATTCGCTTTACGGGCTCGCCGGCGCAGTGTGGGCGGGCGATGACGAACGGGCCCTGCGTGTTGCGCGACGCATCCGCACGGGGCAGATCGACATCAACGGCGGCACCTGGAACATGGAAGCGCCGTTCGGCGGCTTCAAGCAGTCGGGTTATGGCCGCGAAAACGGCAAGTATGGGCTCGAGGAGTACCTCGAATGCAAGTCGATGCAATTCAAGGTTGTGAAACCCGGCGGCCGTTGATGGTTCGGGGGCCATGTCGGCGCGCTCGATATCGATTCGCGCGTCGTCCGTGTCCGCGTCGGAGTGAATTTCCGAGGGCGGGTGGCGTAATGCGTCGATAGGACGCAACCGCATCGAACGGCGGCTCGTCCGTCTTTTTCGCTAACAGGTTACAGCTTGTCGTATTTGAAGCGCATTGCGGTGCCCTCGCGTTCGATACGTGACCAGACGGCCCGTTTCTCATCCTCGGACATGAAGACCCAGTTCGATACTTCGGTCGCGGTGCGTCCGCATCCTTTACAGATTTCGTCGAAAAGCGTGGAACACACGCCAATGCAAGGGGTGTCGGGGCGGTCGTGGAGGTTGGAGGCCATCAAGAACCTTGGGTCGTGCGTAACGTGCAGCTATGGTAGTCGATTCGGACGTCCGTCCCCGCTTTGGTCTTTATTGGCCTTCATCGCCTGACGGATATGCGAGAACCAAGGCCCTGGTTGCTGCGACGAGGGCTCTCGCTGTGACGCGGGCTTGCTCGTCGGCCAGCGCCGCTCGATTTGGCGACGCAGACTAGCCGAAAGCCTAAGAGCGATTTTTTCGGGTGGACACACCCGCATAACCGGCTAAAATTGCGCCCGATTTGACGGCATATCGGGTGGGGGCAGCCTTGGCGCATTGCACGCACCGCTCGTCGTGACGACAGCCGGGCGCACTGCCTGGCATTTTTTTGTTGCAGACCACATTTGGTGGTAGCTTTCGGGTTTTTCAGAGGGGCCGCGCGCGTCGCGTTGCGGTGTCAAGCGGGGCAGAAGGCCGGCGCCGGCCGGCGGATCGGAGAAACGAATGAAAAAACAGGTAATGGGCGGGCTCGCAGCGCTCGCGCTCTGTTCGGCGCCGTGGACGGCGGCGATGGCGAAAGACACGCAGCTCAACGTTTACAACTGGTCCGACTACATTGCCAAGGACACCATTCCCAATTTCGAGAAGCAAACGGGAATCAAGGTCAGGTATGACAACTACGACAGCGACGACACGCTGCAAGCCAAGCTGCTCACTGGCAGCTCGGGCTATGACATCGTCGTGCCGACGAGCAACTATGCAGGCAAGCAGATCGCGGCCGGCATCTTCGCGCCGCTCGACAAGTCGAAACTGCCCAACCTCAAATATCTCGATCCGCAACTGATGGCGCTCGTCGCCGGCGCCGATCCGGGCAACAAAAATGTCGTGCCCTGGGCCTGGGGGACGACGGGGCTTGGCTACAACGTCACGAAGGCCAAGCAGGTCCTCGGCTCGAACGTCGCGCTCGACAATTGGGACATCCTCTTCAAGCCCGAAAACATTTCGAAGCTGAAGACCTGCGGCGTCTCCGTCCTCGACGCGCCCGACCAGGTGTTCTCGGCGGCACTCCATTACATCGGTAAGGATCCGAACAGTACGAACCCGGCCGACTATCAAGCCGCGCTTGCAATGCTGAAGAAGATCCGCCCGTATATCACGCAGTTCAATTCGTCGGGATATATCAACGACATGGTCGGCGGCGACATTTGCTTCGCCTACGGCTGGTCCGGGGACGTGGTGATCGCGAAGCACCGCGCGCTCGAAGCGAAGAAGGCATACAACATCGAGTACTACGTCCCGAAGGGTGGCGCGCCGGTCTGGTTCGATGTCATGGCGATCCCGAAGGACGCGGCGCATAAAGAGGCCGCGCACGACTGGATCAATTACATCGAAACGCCCCAAGTCAACGCGGCGATTACCGATGCCGTGTACTATCCGACCGCAAACGCCGAGGCCAGGAAGTACGTGAACCCGGACATCGCAAAAGATCCCGCCGTCTATCCGCCGGCGGACGTCGTCAAGACGCTGTTCTTGCTGAAGCCGCTGCCGCCGGAGATCCAGCGGCTGGAAACGCGGCTCTGGACGGAATTCAAGTCGGGCCGGTAAAGAGCCGATAGGCCAAGGCATAGCGGGCGGGCGCCGACGCCGCATAGAAGTCGGCACGCAGTCATGGAGCCCCCGGAGCGAAGCCGGGGGCTTTGTACGTCAAACGAGTGGAGTCAAGCAGTAGATCATGAGCGATCAGTCGAGCCCGCAGGCCGAAAGCGCCGCCCGTCCCATGTCGACAGGTATGGCGCCGCCCGAAAATTTCGTCCAGATCGTGGACGTCGTGAAGAAATTCGGCGAGACGGTGGCCGTCCGCAACGTCAGTTTGTCGGTGGCGAAGGGCGAGCTCTTCGCGCTGCTCGGTAGCTCCGGCTGCGGCAAATCGACGTTGCTGCGCATGCTGGCCGGGCTCGAGACGGTGACCGCGGGCAAGATTCTGATCGATGGCGAGGATCTCGCGCTCATGCCGCCGTACAAGCGGCCCGTCAACATGATGTTCCAGTCGTATGCGCTTTTTCCGCATATGACGGTCGAGTCGAACGTCGCATTCGGGCTCAAGCAGGAAGGGGTGCCGAAGGCCGAGCTTAAAGAGCGCGTGCAGGCTGCGCTCGATCTTGTGCAGATGGCGCGCTTCGCGAAGCGCAAGCCGCATCAGCTTTCCGGCGGACAGCAGCAGCGCGTCGCGCTTGCACGCTCGCTCGTCAAACGGCCGAAGCTGCTGCTGCTCGACGAGCCGATGTCTGCGCTCGACAAGCAGATTCGCCAGCGCACGCAGATTGAACTAGTCAACATCCTTGATCGTGTCGGCGTGACCTGCATCATGGTCACGCACGACCAGGAAGAGGCGATGACGATGGCGAACCGCCTTGCCGTCATGAGTGAGGGGCAGATCGTTCAACTCGGCACGCCACATCAAGTCTACGAGCACCCGAACACGCGGTTCTCGGCCGAATTCATCGGCTCGACGAACCTGTTCGACGGCCATGTCGTCGAAGACGAGCCCGATCACATCTTCGTCGAGACACCGGATCTGACATGCCGGCTCTACGTGAATCACGGCATTTCGGGCACGCTCGGCATGCCGGTCACGATTTCCGTGCGGCCCGAGCGCATCGCGCTCACGCGCAAGCCGCCGGAAGGCGCTTATAACTGGGGCCGCGGCACCGTCTCGAACATTGCCTATCTCGGCGGCTACTCGCTCTATCATGTCACGCTCGACTCGGGCAAGACGGTGATCGCCAACGTGTCGAGCCTCGCGCTTTCCGAGATCGAATCGCCAACCTGGGGCGACGAAATTTATGTGCGCTGGACCGCATCCTCAGGCGTGGTGCTGACGGCATGAAACAGCTCCTGACCTCGCTCGCCGCGTGGCCTGCGCGGCGCCTCAAGCTGACGGGCAGCACGGCCGTCGTTGCTGGCCCATTCATCTGGCTGCTGCTGTTCTTCTTCGTGCCGTTCCTGCTCGTCGTCAAGATCAGCTTCGCCGAACTGCAGCTCGGCATTCCGCCCTATACGGAGCTTCTCAGCTTCAAGGACGGCGTCGTTCAAGTCTCGCTGAACATCCAGCACTATGCGTTCCTGCTGAGCGACAGCCTCTATTTCGCGACCTACGTCAACTCGGTCGTCGTCGCGGCCGTCACGACGCTGCTGTGCCTGCTGCTCGGCTATCCGATGGCGTACTACATCGCGCGATCGAGTCCCGGTTCGCGCAACATTCTCATGATGGCCGTGATGTTGCCGTTCTGGACGTCGATGCTGATACGCGTCTATGCGTGGATCGGAATTCTCAAGAACAACGGCCTGCTCAATAACTTCCTGATGGCGATCGGACTCATCCATACGCCGATCGAGCTCTACCGAACCAATACGGCCGTCTATATCGGCATGGTCTACACCTATTTGCCGTTCCTCGTGATGCCGCTCTACGCGCATCTCGTCAAAATGGATCTGACGCTGCTCGAAGCCGCTTACGATCTCGGTGCGAAGCCGTGGAAGGCTTTCGTGCAGATCACGCTGCCGCTTTCGAAGAACGGCATCATCGCAGGCTGTCTGCTCGTGTTCATTCCGGCGGTTGGCGAGTACGTCATCCCTGAGCTGCTCGGCGGAGCGAATACGTTGATGATCGGCCGCGTCATGTGGAACGAGTTCTTCAACAACGCCGACTGGCCGATGGCCTCCGCCGTGACCTGTGCGATGGTGTTGCTGCTGCTCGTGCCGATGGCGCTCTTTCAGCACTACCAGGCCAAACAACTCGAAACACGCCGATGATCAAACCGAACCGCACGTTGCAGCTGATCGCGCTCGGCATCGGCTTCGCGTTTCTCTACATTCCGATCCTGAGCCTCGTCGTCTACTCGTTCAACGAGTCGCAGCTCGTCACGGTCTGGACACGCTTCTCCACACGCTGGTATGCCGCACTCGCGCAAGACGACGAGCTCATCACAGCGTTCTGGCTGTCGTTGCGCATCGCGCTTCTGACCGCGTTCGCCTCGGTCATCATCGGCACGTGGGCCGGCTTCGTACTCGCACGCATGGGCCGGTTCCGCGGGTTCACGCTCTTCAGCGGGATGATCAATGCGCCGCTTGTCATCCCCGAGGTGATACAGGGCATTTCGCTGCTGCTGCTCTTCATCGAAATGGCCAAGTGGCTCGGCTGGCCCGGAGAGCGCGGGCTCGTCACGATGTGGATCGGACACGTCATGCTTTGCATGTCGTATGTGGCGATCATCGTTCAGTCGCGCGTGCGGGACCTGCATCCGTCGCTCGAAGAAGCGGCCCTCGATCTCGGTGCGACGCCGTTCAAGGTCTTTTTCGCGATTACCTTGCCGCTCATCTCGCAGGCGCTGATGGCCGGTTGGCTGCTGTCGTTCACGCTGTCGATCGACGATGTCGTGCTTTCCGCCTTCCTCTCCGGGCCGGGTTCGACGACGCTGCCCCTCGTGGTGTTCTCGCGTGTGCGGCTCGGGTTGAATCCCGAGATGAATGCACTGGCGACGTTGTTTATCGGGGTTGTGACGGTCGGTGTTGTCGTGATCAATTACTTCATGCTCAGGGCGGAGAGGAAGCGATTGCAGGTACCAGTGTGAGTGGCGTGTCCGCCGGAGCCGGCTGCGTTGGCGGCGACTCAAGCTACGGTGTCGATGCGGCGCTTCGAGGCGACGGCTCGGGGTGGGTCTTGAATACGACGAGTTCAAGGTCTGGTCTTTTCTTGTCCATTGAATGCGCAACCAATCGGTATTTCGTTGGCTAAAACCGTGCGCCGATCGATACCATTAACCCATCGCTGGAGACGAGAGGTGACCGAAACCGTGCCTGCCGGGTTCTTTTCGAGGGTGATATTGGGCTGAGCGGCAGGTCAGGTCTGCGCCTGTCGCTCGCGAGGCGCGAAGTGGCTCGCCAGGCCGTGCGGCTTCGGCAGTTTGATGCGCGCCCAATGCTTGCGCGTCACGTTGGCGTCTGCCTCGATCCCGGGCGCGGGCGGCGCGACCGGCGCAGCGTCGGCGCGTGCCGCGGCAAGCGCGGCCCGGGCGGGAAGGGTGTCGAGCGCCGTCGTATGGATCGGTGCTGCAAAGCACGAGGCCGACAGCAATGCCATGGTCGTCAGTGTAGAGACTTTCATTGCTCGACCTCCTTCTCGATGGGGCGTGCTGCCGATGAATTTTTCCAACGATCGGCCGAAAAGCAACACGCCTGGTGCCTGGAGCGGGAGCCGCCCTAACGCAGCACCTCGAAGCGCGTCCACGGCCAGGAGGGCCGGTCGCGCATATACCCGTTGAGCCAATTCCATTGCGGATGGCGCTTCATGAACGCCTGCGCATCGAACGGGCGGCCGCAGGGGTGTCCCCACCGTGCCCAGAAGGCGAGCTCGCGCGCCATCTTGCTGTCGACGACCTTGCCGTCGTTTGCCCCCCACGGGTTGAAGGGACCTTGGTCGGAACCGCCGAAGCGCGCGTCGTCAAGCTCGAGATGCCCGCAGATGCTGCGCGAGCACGGGTTGTCGCTGCGATCGAGATAGACGTCGTGGTGGTCCGCAATCATCTGTTTCGCGAGATCGATGTCGATCTTGCCGTGATGCAGCTCCGCAAGCTGCATGAAGCGCAGGCGCCGCGCGCCGTTCTTGCGCACGTCGGTATAGTCCTCGCCCTCGCCGATGCACTCCTGATTGCGAATCTTCAGGTCAGTCGCGGTGTTGTAGCCGCTGTAAAAACCATTCTTCGTGCTTTCGAATCCCGAATAGTGAAGCCCGAGCTCGTAGCGTGCGATTTCGCCCGTCTTCAAGTCGCCGAGCAGCCAGCTGTTCGCGTACCCGCCGTTGTTCGAGACTGCGAACATCTCGCACCATTCGCCGATCGAGTTCGCGTATTGCGTCGCACGCCGCGAACGATAGAACTCCGGCGCGCCGGCCGCGTTATAGCCGGCGAAATTGGAGATCGTCGTCTCCGTCACCATGAGCCCGGCCGACGTGATCCAGAAATCGGTCAGGCTCGAAATGCAGCCGGGCAGGCCCTGCATGAGGATCCGATGGCCGGCGTCGGGAACGATGTCGAACACGACGTTGAACGCGTCGCCCGCTGCATAGCGGTCCCACGAGTTGTGCGCCATCACAATGCCGCCGTCGCGCGTTGCGCTGCCCGTCGCGATGAACGCGCTGCAGTGATGGCCGCGTCGGCCACGCCAGGGCTTGACGCCGAGCCGTGGCTCGCGCGCGGCGGCCCGTGTCGGCCACCAGCTCTGCAGCAGGTCCATGTAGCCGTTCCACGCGAGCACCTCGGCGAACGGCAGCTTCGCGCCGGCCGCGATGCCCTGGATCTCGTCCATGAATTCGGTGTCGAGCTTCGGCGCAAACTGCTCGAGCGCAGCCGTCGTAAACGTTTCGAAGTCCTCGCCCGTGTCCCAGCGCGCGAGATACTTCGCCGTGCGAATGGCATTCTGGATTTCGGCCGCGAGCAGTTGGCCGTGTTGCTCGCCGCGGTCGTACGGCTCGCCTTCGAGGTGGACGAAAATCCAGCCGGCATGGTCACGCCGCACGGCATCGAGGGACGGTTCGCTCATCTTTGCTCCGGGATCGACGAATCGGCCGGGAGGGCGCTCGCCAGGCGCTAGTCGCGTCCAGCCGGGCATGTCTCACGGTCGTCGTTTCATTGTAGAAAAAACGACGCGCTTTGGCATACAAGGTGAGGGATGCCGAATCGGCGTCTCGTCTTGCGAACCAGCGCTCGCGAGACGAAGCGGTGAGAAACGGTCAGCCTCAGGGCGTTGGATTCATCCGACGGTACGCGTCGAGCAGCGCAGTCTTGTAGACGGCGCCCATCAGCTTCGGAGCGTCGGCGCTCGCGACGACGGGCAGCCGTTCGCCCTGGAACGCGAGAAAGTGCTGCAAGGCCACGCTGATCGGCATGTCGGGCGTGAGCATCGCGAACTCGGGCTGCAGATAGTCCGCCGCCGTTCGCGACGACGTTTCCCGCTTCTCCAACAGGTCGGACGTGATGTCCTTGAGGGCGACGACGCCTCGAAAACAGCCGTCGTCGTCAGTCACGTAGAGGTACTTCACCGGATACTCGAGGAATACCCGTGTCATCTCCTGCACGGTCGCCGTGAGCGGGACGATCGTCTCGGCCGGCTTGATGAGCTCGCGCATGTGGGTGGCGCGCAAGCGCATCCGCTCCTGCTCGTCAGCTTGGCGACGCGCCGTGATCTCGTACATCGACGTCTTGCCGATCGCCCGCGCCACGAAATACGCGACGACGCATGAAAGCATCAGCGGCAGGACGATCTGGTAGCGCAACGTCATTTCAAAAATCATGAGGATGGCCATCAGCGGTGCCTGAGTCGCACCGGCGAGGAAGGCGCCCATGCCGACCATCGCGTAGGCGAATGCGCCCGAGGTGCCTTGCGGCCACACTGCGTGCGCGGCGAGGCCGAACAGGGAGCCGAGGGTCGCACCGACGAAGAGCGTCGGCGTGAATACCCCGCCGACTGCGCCCGAGCCCACGGTGGCGGCCGTGGCGATGAGCTTGCAGATCAGCACGACGACGAGCGCCGTCCACGTCCACGGCGAATGGAGTATCGAGTTGACGACGCTGTAGCCGTTTCCCCAGACCTCGGGCACCCAGACGGAGACGACGCCGACGATGAGCCCGCCGGCAGCGAGCCGTACGGGCAACGGCAGCGGCAGGCGCCTGAACTGCGCCCGAGAGAGGTCGAGGACGCGCAGGAACTGCGGCGCCGCCGCACCGCACAGCAGCCCGAGCGCGACGAAGAGCAATACCTCGACGCCCGCGATGGCGGGGAACTCCGGCATCTCGTACGGCGGCCGGTAGCCGGCGAACTCGCGCATGGTGATGTTGGCGACGACGGAGGCCACGACCACAGGGCCGAAGTTTTCCATCGCAATCGAGCCGAGGACGATTTCTGTCACAAAAAACGCGCCGGCGATCGGCGCGCTGTACGCCGAGGTAATGCCGGCCGCTGCGCCGCAGGCAACGAGCAGGCGCAGCCGTTGAGGGTCGAAGTGCACGAGGCGGCCGATGACCGAACCGGCCAGCGCGGCCAGCTGGACCATCGGTCCTTCTCGGCCTATCGAGCCGCCGAAGCCGATCGTGAAGAGCGACGAGACGCTGCGCCACACGCTTGTCCAAATGGGGACGACGCCGTCGCCGATTGCGATCGCTTCCATGTAGTCGGAGTTCGCGTGCCTGTCGGCGCGGCGCGCGGCGACAAGGAGCAGGCAACCGGCAATGAACCCACCGGCCGCCGGTAGCCAGATGCGAATGGTCCACGGCAGCGCGCGCGCCATTTCGACGAAGCTGCCCGAACGGCCCGTGAAGATCCACTGAAAGAAGTCGATGCAGCGGCGAAACGCGACGGTCGCGAAGGCGCCAAGCATACCGGTGACGACGGCCCACAGTAGCATCGTGTGTGCATCGGACAGTCGAAACAATGCTTGGGCGCGGGTGCGCAGGCGAAGCAGGAATGAAAGCACGGTGGCGTCGACGGTGGTCGGTCGAGCGCAAGCATAGCATCGTGCTCCGGCGCCCGTCCGCCGCTTGTGTTCCGCGGTTGTGTCGGGCGGCGACATCGTCAGCGAGCCGCCTTGTCAAGCTCCGGGTAGTGCCGGAAAATGCCCGTTTCGTTGAACGGCAAACGCCGTTCGGAAGCCAGATACGCGGCGATGTTCGGCAAGGAGGCGACTGCATCGCGCAGCGCGGCGAGCCTGGGGTAGCGGTGGCCGATGCTTTTCATCGCACGTGGAAACGCGTAATGGAGGCCTTCGATGAGCTGGAACATCGAAAGATCGACATAGGTGAGCGAATCGCCAACCAAGTGCGCGTCGTCTTTCGGGTTTTGCTTGAGCACACGCTCGAAGTAGCCCAGGAACTTCGGCAGCCGGTGATCGATGAAATCGGCCGCGCGCGCTTTCGCCGCTTCCTGCTGCTGCTCGTAGTAAAGCCGGCTTGCGAGCGGGTGATGCGTGTCGTGCACTTCGGTCACGACGTCGGCGATCGTCAATTGCAGGCCGTGCGCGACGTAGCGCAAGTCGCCCTGCGGCGCGAGGCCGAGTTTCGGGCCGAGGTAGAGCAGGATGTTTGCGGTCTGGGCAATGATCAGATCGCCGTCCTTGAGGAAGGGCGGCGCGAAGGGAATGTGCGATTCCGTTTTGCTTTGCATGAGCGAGAGCATCGCATCCTCGCCGAGCCCGTCCTCCGGCAGCCCGCGGGCGACGTCCACGTAAGGCGCACGCGCTTCTTCGAGCGCGAGCCGGACGAATTCGCCGCGGCCTTGCAGGCCGTCCCAATAGTAAAGCTCGTAGGCCATCGATTTGTCCTCCGCAAATCAGAAGCGGCGCGGCGCCGCACCGCGATGATCGCTCGTCGGCCGGGGGGGGCCGCAACCGTTGGGGTATCGCCGGTGTCTTGAATACGCGCCGGAACGGTTCCAAAAGCGAATTTTCGGACTGAACCGGCAATCCATGCCTTGCCTTCCTGTGCTTGCCCGCCGGCCCGAGTAGTCTTAGAGGCCTCGCACGAATAGTGGTGGAGCGCGCTTTGCTGAGCTATGATGCCGCGATTGTACGAGAGTCGGGAAGCGCGCTGCGGCGCGCTTTTTCTATGGTTCGCGCTCGCATCGGATCCGCACCTTCGGCGAGGAGATTCCGTTGGCTCAAGCACGCAGCAAACTGCGCCGCGACGGGGAGACCGTGCGATGAACGTCGGACAATCGGGCGCGCCGCGCTGCCATCAGCGATGCCGCCCGCGAGGCGGGCACCGGCAAGACGAGCGTCTCGCGCTATCTGAACGGCGAAACAAACGTGCTTCATCCGACCTGCGTGCGCGGATCGAGGCGGCCATCAAGCCGTCAACGCGCTCGGCGTCGACGAGTTGACGCTGCGCCTGCTCGGCACCGGCGGCACGCCGGCAGTACTGCACTGGCATGCACGATACGGCGCGAACTGGCAGGAGCGCGTCGCGTTGATGGAAATCGACGACCCCGAATGGACCGAACTGATTGGTGTAACGGCCATCCGCCAGCGGACCTACGCGATCGGCTATCGGGCGGTCGAATTTCTGCACGAGCGCATCGAAGGGGCAACTCAGCCGGTGCGGGAGGCATGGCTCCCCGGGAAGCTGAACGTGCGCGCGTCGACGCGGTTCGCCTGAGGGGGCGCATGGGGTGCCGGGATGCCGACGCTGCGCAGCGAGCGTGGCGCGGCTGAAAAGAAGAGAATGCGACGATGGAACCCTATCGATATGAATTCGCCGATGCCGAGCTCGAAGCGCTCGCGCGCGTCATCAGCGATCTTTTTCCCGAGCAGACGCTTTTCGCGCAGCGCTCGAACGACGACGACGCTGCCGAGCTCGTAGTGCAATGGGTGGCCATGCGCTTCGGTTCAACGGCGCGGCGTATGACCCTGACCGTTCGCTTCGCGCCGCCTGCCTTCGCCCGTTTCCGCGCGCTGGCATCACGCATGCGCGCTCGCAGCTTCGCGGTGCTGCGAGCGTTCGTGGAAGCTGCGCTCGGTTCGCTCGAAGAGCAGTATGCAAGCGGCGATGCGGTGCCGCGTGAGATGACGATCGAGCTCGGCGACGAATTCGCGTGACCGTTTGTTCGTGTGAAGCTGCGCGCCAGCCATCGATCGACTCCACGGGGGCGCCGCAGTGACGACGCGGGCGCCTGTGCGGCACGGGGAACGATCGAAGTGCGAAATCTGCTGGACTCGCGCAGTCAATCCGCGCGCCGATAGACTGCCGCAAAGCGCTGCGCCTGCACGACGCCGTAATCGCTGGGCGCATATTGCATGACCCAATCGCCGGCTTGGCCGTGAAGGACGTCGCCGGCGGCCGAGCGCGCGATCGAAAAGGGAACATCCATGCGCTTGGCGAGGACCGCGACGGGCCGATTGCGATAGGCGCCCGGCTCGCCGTGAGGCAAGTCGGCCGCGGCCGGCAGATACTTCGCGTCGAAGCGCTCGCGCGCGACAACCCAGCGCGCGCCACCCGTTCCGGTAATGAGCGCATCGCCGGCCGCGTAGCGGTTCGGTCCTTCGAGGCTCATCAGCTCGCCGTCGGCATCGGCGAACCGGACGGCGACTGTCTCGTCTTTCACATAGTGGGCGGCCGCGGGGTCACCGCGCAGATCGACGTCTTTCAGTTCGGTCATGTGGGGGAGGGGCGAGCGTGACGAAGGCGGCAGCTTAGCGGGAAAGCCCGGCTTATGCACGCACTGCGGCACGCACCGTCCACGGTTCACGCCACCGCGCTCCGAGCACCGGCCAAAGCACCAGCCAAGCGGCTGCCATACTCGGCCGCGGGGTCATAGGACTACTGCGCCGACTTCTTGGATTTCGAGCCGTGGTGATGGTGCGCTCCCATCTTGCCGCGGAACGCCGCATCAGCCGCCTGCTTTTGCTCCGGGGAGAGGCTGCTATAAAGCGGCTCGAACGCTGCGACTAGCTTTTTCGCGCCGTCGGCGTGTGCCTGCGTGAGTTGCGCGTATTCGCGCATATTATCGAGCGCAGACTCCGTCTCGACGCCCTTCATGCGCTGCTCCGAAAGCTGCCCCATCGTCTGGGCGTCCTCGAGCATCGCGTCGGCGAACGGCTTCCATTGTCCTTCCTGCTGAGGCGTGATCTTCAGTTGCTTG
>Ga0210410_10002537_pt1 | contig 16333 bp, 17 predicted proteins | sample IncBWC4MmetaG_FD_161058 | JGI IMG/M metagenome (GOLD analysis project Ga0210410, IMG submission 161058) | Forest soil microbial communities from Barre Woods Harvard Forest LTER site, Petersham, Massachusetts, United States - Inc-BW-C-4-M | ecosystem: Environmental > Terrestrial > Soil >... | reverse complement strand
CCCCAAGCATGGCGGAAAAGACGGGAAGCAGGAATGCTCCGAGGCCAAAACCCTGAAGGACCAAGTCGGAAATAACCGCACCCACCACTCCGATCCAGTTTCGAGCTGCTCGCGACCCCGTCAACACTGAGGCGCTATTCAACGATGGATCCAGCGGCGAATACGAAGCCAGTGCGAGAAAGAGGAGGAGCGCGGAAATGCACAATAGAAAACCGACCAACTCATTGAGCCGGCGGTTGCTGGTCGGGGCAAAGATCTGTGAGAGATACCTCATAGACGTATTTAGTCGTACGCAGGAACACACCCCTGCCCGATGCCAGATCTATGCCAGAGCCTTTCAATTATGACAAGAATGGAAGAACCCTACAACTCAGGATTCGCAGTGGTATCCAAAATGACAAACACTACCTGTGCCACTAGCCGAGCTGCGAACGCCAGAAACAGTGGCAAGCACAGAACCTCGTCGAGTGATGCCCGTGCCCTACTGCAAGTGCCACATAAACGCCAGACCGATTACAATCACGCCCACAACGATGCGATACACAATAAACACTTTCAAGCTATTAGACTGAAGGTATCGAATCAACCAGGTAATGGCAGCGTAGCCGACAATCGCCGAAACCAGCACTCCCACGAGAAACGGCATGTGCATGCCTGCGGGCAAACCTTCTTTCTTAAGCTCGTGGGCTTTAAGCAGCGCGGCCCCGGCGATGATCGGGGTCGAAAGCAGGAAACTGAAACGCACCGCGGCTTCCCGCGTCATGTTCCGGAACAAGCCCGCAGTGATGGTCGAACCCGATCGCGACACACCGGGGATCAGAGCCGTTGCCTGGGCGCAGCCCACAATGAAGGAATCCGCGAGGCTAATGCGAGTGAGGGGTTTCGTAAGTTGACTGACCTTTTCTCCCCACCACATCAACAGAGCAACCACAATCAGCGCCGTGGCAATTAAATAGATGTGTTCACGAAAGTAGTCCTCGGCAGAATGTTCCAGCAATTTGCCGGCAATGGCGCCAGGAATTGTTGCGATTGCCAAGAACCAAAGCAGTAAACGCTCTTCTCGCTGCTCCTCCACTGTAAGGTTCTGATCAGTGCCGCTGGCCTCGGAAAAGCGAACTACCTTGCCGCCGAAGGCTGCGCGGATAATCTGAAACCAGGTTCTGCGGAAACAGAACAGGACTGAAAGCAGCGTGCCAAAATGCAGCGCAACGTCAAAAGTGAGCTCGTGCGCGGGCGAAAGCTCGTTCCATCCGAGCAATCGGCGCGCGATAATGAGGTGCCCTGAGCTGGAAACTGGAATGAATTCCGCCAGCCCCTGAATGATGGCTAGAACCACGGCTTGATAAATTGGCAAGTTAGTCGACCCCGTTCCCAAAGGTTGGAATGTTCTGTTCTATCATGAACAGCAGGAGTTGGGCGCGGGTTCCCCAGTCGCCCTGCGTAGCTTGGGCTGCGGCTTTCTGTGCCAGGGCCATCGCCTTGCCTCTGGATTCCTCTGATTTCTTCGCCTGGTCTTCGGTCTTATAGATCTCAATCAGGACCGAACGTCGCCAGGCCGCATCGTACAGGGCTTCCGCCAGGGCGGGGGATTGCGGATGTTCACTGGCGTACTTTTCATAAATGTCAGCTTCCTTCTCCGGACACTTGGACGCGGCTTGCCAGTCCCCGCACAGCTTGTTGTCGATCAGATGGAAGGCCGCCAGATCCGCCCACTTCGTCCCGGGAAATTTCTTCATGACTTGCTTCATCAAGTCCTCGTCGACGAACGGCCGAATCCACGTATCGTTTTCTTTTGCGGAGGGACGCGTCATAACATCCGCCTTGTCGATCTGCCAGCGAATATCGGCGGAGCGGTACATGGCTTCTCCCGCAAGCGGTGAGTTAGGAAAGTACTCGGCGGCCCGGTAGTAGAGTCGCATCGCGTCTTGCGCGGCGCCGCGACGCCCGTGTCGCTGGCTGGCCTGGTCTTCGGACTGCACCGCCTCGCCGAACAGTATTTTATCGCCATTGGGTGTGGACGCCCGGACCACGCCTTTATCCAGCATCCAGCCGGTGATGATCTTATCTTCCTCAAGGGTCGCTTCCACGTGGATCCAGTTGCGGCTGGTCTCGAGCACCACAACCTCGCGTCCGCGATCGATTTCCGCAAGCTTGTTTGAACTGGAGTCCGGCGATAGATAGATCGGCGCCACCCTGATTGTCGTACCCCGCACCACGTCCGCCCATGCACTGAAGCAGAGCAACATGGCGGCAACAACTATTGATTTCAGTCGCATTATCTTCAATTCGGAAACGTGGCAAGTTACGTCTCTACACTATGACGGCGAACGGCGGTAGATACGTTGCTTGCAACCTCTCACACCTGCCTGATCTCCTGCAACATCTGCGGATCAATATTTCCGCCGCTTATAATTGCCACATTGACATTAGTTTTTGGCAATTGGTCCTGATGGAATAGAAAGCCAGCCACCGCAACCGCGCCGCTGGGTTCGGCCACCGTCTTAGGATTCCCCGCCAGCCAGCGCACGGCTTGCCGGATTTCGTCCTCGCTGACGGTCAGAATATCGTCCACATACTGTTGGATGTGCTTAAAAGTGATTGCGCCCAGGCTCTGGGTTCGCAACCCGTCGGCAATTGTTCGCGAGGTTTGCTCAGCAGTCGATTCGACGATCTTTCCGGCTCGGAAACTAGCTTGCGCGTCTGCCGCCAGTTCGGGCTCAACCCCGATGATCTTTGTGCTCGGCTTGCTCAGCTTGATAGCGGTGGCCACGCCGCTGAGCATACCTCCTCCGCCAACGGGCACCAACACAGTCTCGACGTCAGGCAGATCTTCCAGAATCTCCAGTCCCATCGTGCCCTGGCCAGCGATGATTTTCTCGTCGTTGAACGGAGGCACAATTACATAACCACGCTGCGCGGCCAGTTCCTCGGCTTTGGTCTGGCGCTCCAGACTGCCGGGACCGACCAGCACGATCTCCGCCCCCATAGCCGCCGCCGCCTCACGTTTCAGGGCGGGTGCATTGTTTGGCATCACGATGACAGCCTTCGCGCCCAACGCCCGCGCCGCATACGCTACACCCTGTCCATGATTTCCGCTGGAATAAGTAATCACGCCACGGCCGCGCTCTTCGGGAGAAAGAGACGCGATTTTGTTGTACGCCCCACGCAGCTTGAAAGCGCCGATGGGCTGAAGGTTTTCCGGCTTGAGATAAAGTTTGCGACTGTCCGGGCCGGCGGTTTCACCCATCGAGGCTTGAATCAGTTCGGTGCGCACGGTCACACCATGCAAGCGAGATTGGGCCTCGAAAATATCCTTCAGGGTGACGATAAGATCATCTCCACAGTTTCTGGGTCTTATCCGCGTGATCCGCGCGAATCCGTGGCCAGCTCTTTGTAACGCTAAATTTCCAGAATGACCGGCATGATCAGCGGTCGCTTCTGCGTTTGCTTCGAAATATACCGCTTCAGGTCCGCACGGATTTTTTCTTTGATCACGCCGTAGTCGGCTTTTTCTTCCTCGCTTGACTGCTCCAGCGTCTGCATCACCAATTGCCGCGCACCATCCACGAAGCCGTCCTCCCCCGCGGCAAAACCTCGGGTCACGATTTCCGGCGCACTCTCGACTCGTCCAGAAAGCTTGTTAATTGCAATGATGGGCAGAACGATGCCGTCTTCGCTGAGGTGGCGGCGGTCCTTGATGATCAGGTCCTCAACCACGTCGGTTCGCGAACCGGAGTCAATGCAGACGCGGCCGACATTCACGCGGCCCGCCTTACGCGCGCCGAGTTCGTCGAATTCGAGAATGTCGCCACTCTCGATGAGCATCACGTTTCCGACGGAACTGTGCATCGCGCCCGCCATCTCCGCGTGCAGCTTCAATTGCCGGTACTCGCCGTGAATCGGAATGAAGTACTTCGGCTTTACCAGATTGATGATGAGCTTCAGTTCCTCCTGGCTCCCGTGTCCACTCACATGGATCGGCGGCGAGGATCCGTCTTCATAAATCACGTACGCCTGACGCCGGAATAGATGGTCGACCATGCGGTAGATCGCCTTCTCGTTACCCGGAATGATTCGCGACGACAACACAACCGTATCGCCCTTCTCGATTTTGGCGTGCTTGTGATTGTCCACCGCCGCCCGGGAAAGCGCCGACATGGGCTCGCCCTGGGTGCCGCTGATCATCACGCAGACTTTCTCAGGCGGATAATTCTTCATCTCGCCTGGATGAATCAGCAGACCTTCGGGAATGTCGATGTAGCCAAGGTCTTCCGCAATCTCGGACGTATTGGTCATCGAGCGCCCGACAAATGCCACTTTGCGGCCGTGCTGCCACGCCAATTCCACAGCCAGCTTGATGCGATGAATGGACGAGGAAAAACAAGAGATGAACAGCCGGCGCTGGGTGTGCGCGAACACCTCATCAAACTTGCGCCGCACCGCCCGCTCGCTCGGGGTGTATCCCTTGCGCTCGACGTTGGTGGAATCCTGAAACAGCGCTAGCACGCCTTGCTTGCCATATTCCGCGAAGGCGTGCAGATCGAACATCTTGTTGTCGGTGGGAGTCGGATCGACTTTGAAATCGCCAGTGTGAATGAGCACGCCGAGCGGCGTGTGGATGGCCAATGCCACGCAATCGACAAGACTATGCGTCACGTGAATGGGATGAATGGTGAACGGGCCTGCCTTGAACCGCTCACCTGGTCGGATCTCCCGCAGATCGGCATCTTCAAGCAATCCGTGTTCTTCCAGTTTGTCTTCCAGCAAGGCAAGCGTGAACTCGGTGCCCCAGACCGGTACGTTGAGTTCGGAAAGAATCCACGGCAAAGCGCCGATGTGGTCTTCATGGCCATGGGTCAGGATGATGGCGCGCACCCGCTGCCGGTTTTCGATCAGATAGGAAATGTCGGGAACAACGATGTCCACGCCCAGCAACTCTGCCTCGGGGAACATCAGGCCCGCGTCGATCACGATGATGTCATCGCCCCAGCGCACGGCCATGCAGTTCATTCCAAACTCGCCCAGCCCGCCCAGGGGTACGATATGCAGTTTTCCAGTTGGCATTTTAAGTGTCCTTTGATCCTAGCATAGGAAGGCGGAGCCGACAGACCGTCGAACTGAGAACTAAAGACTGGGAACCGGGAACTGGTTTTTCTATCGTCCTTGGTTTAACGTCAAGCTAGATGGCAGAACAGGAGCGCAAATCATGGTTACGGCGCAGGATCGAAAACGCTCTGCGGCGCGGCTTCCAGCACGCCTACGAAACCGTGAAAGTAGATCCGAACAAGTTTCTGTTGCAACTTCGTGCGGCGTATGGCGTACCGATCAACACCTTCCAAGGCATCTACTCCGTCGACGTCAGCCTTCTCGATGACTTGGCCAACCGCGTCATCCGCAGCGGAATGAAGCTGGCCGCAGCCGAAGGCGCCGGTTTCGGCCTGGGGGGGATTCTAACCATAGTCCCCGACCTCAGCATCCTGGCCGGCATCACCCTGCGAACCATTCAGAAGCTAAGTCTGATCTACGGTTTCGAATACAACACCGATGAAGAGACTGCCGAGCTATGGATTGCAGCAGCCAGCGCCGCGGGTGTGGACATCAGCCGCGAGGTTCTGGAAAAAGAAGTGGTGAATCGCTTTGTGCCGAAGGTGATCCAGCGGATCGCCGTGCAAGCCAGCAAGGAAGCTGTCGAAAAGTGGTCGGGCCGGGTGATACCGATCGCCAGTTCGGCCATTGGCGCCGGACTCAACTATTATTTTGTTCGTGCTTGGGGAGAACGCGCCAAAGCACATTTTCGCCAAAATCACTTGGAACGCCGCAAGCGATTGAATGCGGAAGTGCCGTCCTCGGCAACGATCTCCCGGCAGCCGTTAGCCTGAGTTATCGTAGCAAGTCCTCTAGTTCGATTCTCTGGTCGGTCTTTTCATCGCGATATTTCACAATGACGGGCGTGTAGAGCGATAGATGCCAGTCCGCCGCCTGACCCTTTGTCACCGCTCGTGACCCAGGAACGACCACCGCATTTTCTGGAACTTCGAGCGGCTTGTCGTCCGTGGCTCTGTAGACTTGCCCGCGGACAATGTCATATAACGGCGTGGAGCGCGTGAGAATCGTGCCTGCTCCCAGCACCGCCCGTGTCCGCACCAGCGTGCCTTCATAGACGCCGCAGTTGCCGCCGATGAGGACATCATCCTCAACGATGACCGGGGACGCATTGATCGGTTCGAGGACTCCGCCGATCTGGGCCGCCGCGCTCAAATGGACGCGTTTGCCGATCTGGGCGCAGGAGCCGACCAGCGCGTGCGAGTCCACCATCGTGCCCTCGTCCACGTATGCGCCCACGTTAATAAACATCGGAGGCATGCAGATCACAGTAGGCGCGACATACGAACCTGTCCGGACGGACGATCCTCCCGGCACGATGCGCACGCGGTCGCGCACTGTGAAGCGCCGGGCAGGGAAGGTGTCTTTATCGACGAAGGAAAGGCTTACGTCTTCTCCCATCTTGCTAAGTTCGCCCAGGCGAAAGCCCAGCAGAATGCCTTGCTTTACCCAGACATTCACCACCCATTGCCCGTCAATTTTTTCCGCCGCGCGAATCTTGCCCTGCGTCAGCTCATCGCGAAAGTCCATGAAGATTTGACGCGCATCAGGATTGCTCTCAACTTCGAGAGAGGCGAGACGTTCGATGGCGGATCGGAGGGATTCCATTCGGGAGAAGTATACGGGATTCTCAGCGTGCCTTTGCCAATTGCCGGCTTCCATCTTGGCAATCGAAGGGAAAATCGTCAATTGGCAATCGACAATTGAAAAACGTCAAATGCACTTGCACTCACTCCGGATCAGCACTCCCGCCATATTGTGGGCCGTGTCCCGTGCTTCCGTAAGGGTAACGTAAGGTCCGTGCCAGCGCGCATGGTTGGCGTCATGTCCCGCGGGACGGCCCTTGCCATGGTTACATTGGCCGCAACTGGACCGGTGCAGAACGATCTTGTGCGGTCCGGCCAGCCAGTTTTCGTAGATGTAGAAATTGACCACGTCGGCTGGAGCGCTCGCAGGTTTCGCAATCAATCCGGCTTCGGTCGCGATCTTTTGCATCTTGGATCTGGTATCGCGGCGCATCGGCAGCAGAGGCAGGCGATAGACCTCCTCGATTTTCCCCATCATCGCGAGTACTGCCTTTACCGGCATCGGATTGGACTCGATGAAGTTGGCTTGCATCAGGGCCAGATATTTGCGGTGTATGCGCCGCGCCGCCCCCCAATCGTTGTTCAGTGCAGCCCGCGTCATCTCCGCGAGTTCGTGGGGAATTTCGTTGGAAGCGACCGACACGATACCAACACCACCGAGTGCAATCACCGCCAAGGTGAGCGCATCGTCGCCAGAAAAGACCAGAAAATTCTCCGGCACTACAGCACAGAGTTCGGCGATCTGCGCGATGTTGCCGCTGGCCTCCTTCACCCCGGCGATGTTCGGGACCTCCGCCAGTCGGGCCAGAGTCGCGGGTTCGATGTTTGCGCCTGTGCGGCCCGGGACGTTGTAAAGAATGATTGGCTTGTCCACGGCTTCTGCAATCGCGCGGAAATGGCGATACTGGCCCTCCTGCGTCGGCTTGTTGTAATAGGGCGATGCCGTCAAGATGGCATTGACGCCGGGCCGCGCTGCGACTTCCTTTGCCTTCTCGACCGCATCCTGCGTCGAGTTGGAGGTGGCGCCGGCCATGATCGGCACGCGTCCCGCCACGACTTCGATGGTGACATCGATGACCCGCAGCCACTCGTCATGGGATAAAGTCGGGGTTTCGCCGGTGGTGCCGCAGGGAACCAGAAAATCGATCCCCGACTCGACCTGCCACGCGACCAGATTGCGCAGGGCCGGTTCGTCGATGGAGCCGTCCTGACGGAAGGGAGTTACCAGAGCTGTACCGCATCCACGAAGTTGCATGTAAATAAGATAACGCGAATGGGACTTTCTTTACAGTTGCCGCCAGACTTCCTTGAAGTCGAAGAATCCCTTCTTGCCGACGAGCCACTCGGCGGCACGCACGGCGCCTTCCGCGAATCCGCGCCGCGACTTGGCGTCATGGCAGACATAAATCGTGTCGGCCGGAGAATCGAGCACCAGTTCATGCATCCCAACCACATCCCCTTCACGGAACGAGGTGATTTCGAGCTCGGTCCCCGAGGCGCTCTGAACGATTCCCTGCAGCGCAACGGCGGTTCCCGAAGGCGCGTCTTTCTTCTGCGCATGATGGCGCTCGAAAATCTGTCCGAAATACTGGTGATCGAGAGCGATCGCTGCGCTGCGCGCAATTTCGAAAAACAGGTTTACCCCGATGGAAAAGTTCGCGGCATACAACAAACCGCTTGCGGTCTCTTCCACCTTTTGTCGGATTCGCGGCAGCTCACCATACCATCCAGTAGTGCCGACCACTATGTTCTTTCCAGCTCGGAGGCAGGCTTCAATGTTCTCGCACACTACGCTCGGCGTGGTGAAATCGATGACCATGTCGACTGGGGCTAGCTGCGCCACGGTCAGGGCGGACGCTCCAGGATTATCGCCAGCGCCGAGGGCGTTCACGTGATGGTTGCGCAGACGTGCAACTTCCGCCACCAGTGAACCTGTCTTGCCCCGGCCTAAGATAAGGATATTCATGAAGGCAGCTCCCTCGGCCACACTGCAGGAGTTCGCGGCGCCCTGCGCGATTTAAGGGCTATCTATGCGAACACTTCCGGATCCAGATCCGAAAAGAAAGTCTTGTGCAGCCGCCGTATTACTTGCGGCACTTCGTCCTCTTCGATCACAAACGTCAAATTAATCTCCGACGCGCCTTGCGAAATCATGCGAATCTTCACGTCCGAGAGCTCTCCGAAGACACGTGCCGCGATCCCCGGCGTCTCCCTAAGATTCTCTCCTACCAGGCAAACGATTGCCTTCCGGCCTTCATACTTCACGTCCGCCAACTTCGCCAGATCGGCCGCCAGCGCCGGAATTGACTCGTTGGAGTCCACCGTCAACGATACACTCACTTCCGAAGTGGAAACCACATCCACAGGGACGCGATGCCGGTCGAAGGCTTCAAAAATTGCACGCAGGAATCCATGAGCCAACAGCATCCGCGGAGCTGCGACATCGATTATAGTAATGCGTTTCTTGGCGGCGATGGCCTTGAAAAAATTTCTGCAGTGGGGAACGCGGGCCGAGATGCGTGTTCCCTCGCACGTAGGATTACGGGAGTTCAGCACAAAAACTGGAATATTCTTTTGAACTGCAGGAAGCACCGTCGCCGGATGCAGTACCTTGGCGCCAAAGTAAGCCAATTCCGCGGCTTCGTCAAAGCTGATAACCTTGATCCGCCGTGCTTCCGGGCACAGGTTCGGGTCGGTGGTCATCATGCCGTCTACGTCGGTCCATATTTCGATGCGCTCGGCCTCCAGCCCGGCTCCAATAATGGCCGCGGAATAGTCGGATCCGCCGCGCCCGATGGTGGTCGTGACTCCGGCCTTGGTGGCGCCGATAAAACCGCCCATGACCGCTACCCGGCCTTGGTCGAGTACAGGTTGCACCTTCTTTCGGAGTCGGTGGTTGGTTTCTTCCGTCAAGGGAGCGGCCCGCATGTGCTCATTGTCGGTGACAACGCATTCCCGCGAATCCACCATCGTGGAATCGAGTCCCAGTGCGGAAAATGCTGCAGTGACGATCCTGCTGGAAAGAATCTCACCGAATGCGGCGACGTGATCGGTGGTGCGCGGCGTCAGCTCGCCAACGGCCGCGATGCCGCGCAACAGCTCGTCCAGCGCTTCGAAGTAAACGCCCAAATCACCGTGGAATTCCGTAAACAACGCAGTCCCGAGAAGTTCGCCTGCGGTGTTGTAATGACGTTCGCGGAGAGAACGAGAAAGACTGAGCGCAGTCTTGCGATCCCCACTTCCGGCCGCGCGCGCCATGGCCAGCAACTGGTCCGTGACCTTGGACATGGCGCTGACCACGACCACCGGCTTTTGCGCCAGCCGTCCTTTGACGATAGCGGCTGCCCGCTCGATCGCCTTGGCGTCCTGCACTGAGGTGCCGCCAAATTTCATTACGATCATCGGCGAAAACACCTCGGATGCGGGTTCAATGTTTTAGGCCCATAAAGTCTGCTAGACCAACCATGGCTCTTCACGCGAGGTATCCCCGGACTTTGAGCAACTCGGCATTCAAAAGAGCGGCTCCCGCGGCCCCTCGAATGGTGTTGTGCGAAAGCACGGTGAACTTCCAGTCTAAAACGCCGCATGGCCGCAAACGGCCGACTGTGGCTGTCATTCCGTTGCCTGCGTCAACATCGAACCGGGGCTGGGGCCGGTCTGCGGACTCCGTATAGTGCACCGGCTGCGTCGGAGCGCTGGGCAGTTGCAACTCCTGGGGAACGCTGCGGAATTCGTTCCACGCCTTGACGATCTCTTCAGTCCGCGCCTTCTTTTTGAGCTTCACTGAAACTGATTCGGTATGCCCGTCTTCTACCGCGACCCGATTACAATGCACGCTTACCGCGAACGGCGCCGGAATTATCCCCGAGCCGTTCAGTTGGCCAAGGAGTTTGCACGTCTCCTCCGCCATTTTTTCTTCCTCTTTCGGAATGTAGGGAATCACGTTGCCCAGAATGTCCAGCGAAGCCACGCCGGGATATCCCGCGCCACTCACCGCTTGCATCGTGACCGCCATTACCGTCTCGATGCCAAACAAGTCTTGCAGCGGCTTCAGGGCCATCACCAGGCCGATGGCGGAGCAGTTCGGGTTGGTCACGACGAAGCCGCCAGACTTTTTTCGCCAGCTCTGACATTCGATCATCTGGATATGATCGGGATTGACTTCAGGAATCACCAACGGCACGTCGTTTTGCATCCGGAGCGCGCTCGAGTTGGTGACCACGGCGCAGCCGGCGGCGGCGAAGCGAGGTTCCATTTCGGCGGCAATCGAAGCATCGAGGGCGGCAAAAATGATCTTGGGAGCGCCTTCGGGCGTGGCTGGAGAGACGCGCATTTCGGCCACGCGCGCAGGCATCGGCGTCTTCATCTTCCAGCGCGCGGCTTCGCCATAAGAGCGACCCTCAGAGCGATCCGAAGCCGCCAGCCATGCCACCTCGAACCACGGATGATGTTCCAGCATTTGCACAAAGCGCTGCCCGACCATTCCGGTCGCGCCCAGGATTCCCACGGGAATTTTCGTCTGCATAGGTGACTTGAATTTTACAACAGGCCATCGGTGAGATACCGGCCGCGACGTCGATCGCCCGCAATCTGAAGTAACCCTCGCCCGTTCTAAGGGAAATGGTCTAGGCCGGAGTCTCCCGGAATCGGGGGTTTCGGCGTACAGGACGTCATCATCGATACCCCGGACCACTCGCGTTCAATTGCGCTCATGTCGGACGCACACGTGGCCAATTTGCTGCGCGTCTAGAAGTCCCGGTACGACGCATTGAGTCTCGATTCTCACATCGCCCACGCCGATGTTCATCAACACCGTATTGCCAGAAGCCGCGGCGGAATTCCTGCGAAACGTGAAGGTGGAACTAGCGGCAGGCAAAAGTTAGCCGCCAGAGAGGTTGCCCGCAACGTCTTTGGCGAGGGCGCGGAAGAGGTGGCAAGGTACCCGTCTACGGCTTGGGGCTGATCTCGGTGCCGAACGAGTATTCGTTCAGCGGTCCGAAACGCTTTTTCTCTGCGTAGAGTCGCCAGCGCCGCCATACGATGCGCAGGCTCGCCATTACTGGAATGGAAAGGTATACTCCGAGCACTCCCGCGATCTCGCCGCCTGCCAACACGCCAAAGATCGCTCCCAGCGGATGCAATTCCATACTCTGTCCCATGATGCGTGGTGAAACCACATAGTCCTGCACCAGGCGCCAAGCGATCAGGAAAATGAGCAGCAGCAGCCAATGCTTGTAACTCATGAGGATGGCGACCGCCATAATCACGACCCCGGCCACCAGCGGGCCGACCACCGGAATGAATTCCATCATGCCACCGGCCGTCCCCAGGACCAGCGCATAAGGCACGCCCAGCGCTGACATGAAAGAGATATAAACCACCATAGACAAGGCCGCAAGTTCCAGTTGGGCGCGAATGAATTGGGCCAGCATCTGGTTCAGATCGTTCAAAACATCGTGGAGGAACTCACGCTGCGGCCGGCTGTTCACCAGGGACAGTCCGACTTCGCTGAACCCACGTCCATCTTTCAGGAAAAAGATTGCCAGGATCGGCACCATGATCAGCAGCCAGGCCTGCTTTGCGACCTCCGCCACACGGATTCCAGCTTGTTGCGCCACACTGGCGAGGCGAGGATCAGACAAGGCTTTCTGCAACAGTTGGGTGGTTTCACCACTCCACCCGCGTGACTTCCCAATATCGTTGGCCAAGTCGCCAGAAGTTACGCGGTCCAACAGAGTCGGCCACGATTCACCCAATCGCTTCCCCTCGTGCGCAGTCCGCGGCCCCACGACGAAGAAAAGCGTACCCAGCAGGATGACAAACAGGAGGTAGATTATGGCGATGGCGCGCCCCCGGCCGCGGGTCCACTGCTGTAGACGGGAGACTGCTGGATCCATCAGGTAAGCGAAGAAAATCGCGAACAGGAAAGCAATCAGGGTCCGGCGGGCGATGTACACAAAGCCGAGCCCCAGCGCAAAAAGCAGCGCTGTCACCAGTGCACGTGCCGTGCGTGTGTCAATCAGGGCCAAGGTTGGCCTAGTCTCGAACCACTTCCGTGTTTTCGCCCGCAATCAGAATTCGTTGCAATTTAAACTGATCGTCGAGCCAAAGCGCCCAATCGATTGAGTCGCCTTTCAGGTTCAACCGATTGAGTTCCTGCTCTACCCCGCGGATTGTAACCTTCTCCCGGCCGGCGAACTCTACCGCCACCGAGACGGCAGAACGCGCATGAGGATTCAACGCGCCGAACTGTACGCCTTGCTTGAACGGGCACTGCAGCGCGCCCTTTTCCTGCTTGCAACTGGTGGCCAGGAATTTCCAGGCCAACACTTCTCGCTGCACGAAGAAGTAATCATCCAACAGACTACTGGAAGCAGGCAGCATGAACGGTTGCTCCTGCTCCTTTTCCTGCGGATTGTTCCGGAAACGCTCGATCAAAAAATCCTTGCTGGTCACAACCACAGCCTGCGATTGTCCCGGACTCACTTCCTTCCATTCATAAGTTTGCAATTCGCCGTTAGCGGCCATGTGCCACACCGAGGTCTGGACAGCTTTGTCGGCGCCGGCTTCCGCTTTGAACTCAGAAGTTATCGAACTACCCTCGCTGCTTTGATGGATGGAGAAGGTTTCCGTGGCTACCCTGCGCCCATTCATAAAGACTCCAAACGATCCGGAGTCCACCATTTGAGTGGCCGGTGCTTTGTCGGTTTTGTCCGAAGCGGCGGCACCCATCGACAGCGCCAGCAAGCATAGGCCTACCAGCGCCCGGACGATTTTGAGTATGGAGCCTTGCTCCCTTATCCCAACCCGAGACTGCATGCCACCTCCGCCGCGACTGCGTCCACATCTTTGCCGCCGGTCTCAATGCGCAGTGTCGCCCTCATGTAAGACTGCCGCCGTTTTTCGTACAGGTCGCGAAATTGCTCCTGGTTCTGCCGCAGGGGGCGCTCCTTCGTCTCTAGCTCGCACCGCCGCAACAATTCTTCCACGGGCGCGTCCAGGAAGACCGTGTGAACCGCGGCTTCTACAATCATCGCGGCGTTCTCAACCTGTACAAAAGCCCCACCGCCCAACGCGACCACCCCGGGCGACCGCCGCAGCTCTCCGACCAGTTCGCGCAAGGCTGCCGTCTCCGCTCTCCGGAATTCAGCTTCTCCTGATTCCTGAAAAATCTGCTCGATGGTCTTTCCTTCCCGGTCCTCAATCCGATCGTCCAAGTCTTCGAACCACCAACCCAAGCGCCGGCTCAGAGCCCGGCCCACGCTGGTCTTGCCGGCTCCCATGAAACCCACGAGCAAGACCATCCGTGGGTCGTGCACACGGCCCTGCGCACCCGCGTTTACGGCAGTCTGCGAACCAGGCGTGGTCCCCGTGGATCCCGATCTACTGAAACGGTTCTGCACCCGCCCAGCCCGATTCTCCTGCTTTGATTGTTTCAGCGTTTCTTGAGGTGAATTTTACCACTGAAGGAAAGCAACTTAACCGAAGATGCGGCTTTGCCCATCGTACCTGCGAAGGCACTCCCGGACCGGGGAACAAACGATGTGTGCTCGGGCAGCAAAGGGAAATCGTTCTCCACTTTTCCCTGGACCGAGCGGGCGACCACGTCGATCGAGGCATAATAAGGGGCAATCGCCTCAATGTCGCCGCTGTGGCTGGTCAAGGAGTAGTCCCCAGCCTCACCGAAATCCCCGTCATAGTGGATCTTTCCGGTGCTGGAGTTTACGTGGACCAGCGAACCGTTCACGGTGTTCAACGCCACATCGCCGCTGACCGAGGTAATTTCGACATGAGCATCGCTGACATTGGTCAAGGTGATCGCGCCGTTCAGCGTCTTGATGTGAACATGCCCAGAACTCACGTCCCGCACGTCCACGAGGGCAGTATTGCCTTCAATAATTACGTCGCCGTAGAGCCTCTCTACATGCAAGGGACCGGTGGTAGAACGCAAGGTCACATTGGTATCCCCGGGTACCAGAACCTCGTAGTCGACGCGTCCGGTAGTGGCGTCCGCCCCTTCCAGAAGGTGAGAATTAATCGAAACCCGCTTCCCGCTCTTGCTCTGATCAATTTCTACTTTGTCGGAGTACAGCGTCGCGATCACCGTTACGTGCTTGCCCGGGCCAGGTTTGACCGAGATCGGCCCATATTGGTTGATGATCGAAATGCTTGCCCGGCGACCGACTTTGAAATGAAATTCCTTGCGGCTGGTCTCGGCTGCGGCGAAGGTAGCCAGGACAAGGACCATCACGACGGCGAAGATTGCGGTGCTCTGCTTCCGGTACATAATCAGCCTCTCCCCAAATGCCGGCGGAGACTGCCCCGCTGGCCCCGACCTACGGCTATTCTACTACGGCAGAGAACGGTCCAAAGCCATCTCATAGACCATGGCCTTTTGCTCATACGCATTCATCAGATATTGCTGTGCGACTTCGTCGTTTGGATTGCTGTTCGCCGATTGCTCTGCATCCCGGATGTAAGCGTTTACTGATCGCAGATTCGCTTCGTACGCGTCCCGCATGGACGGCATCCGTGCGGCCACGGTGTTCAACAATTGTTGATCCTCGCTAGGCATCAGGTCAGCTGTAACTACACCAACTGGCGGAGTTCCTCGTTTCGCCAATTCGGGTTGAACCCCTCGGCGTTCGTGCATCAGCACTCCAAAAACGACCAAAAACGCAGCCGCCAAAGGTACCAGCCAGCGCAACTTCCAGCCCAGCAGCGGGACGAGAGTCCGAGCACGCTCTTGCTGGGGTTGACGAATCAACCCCTCTTGCTGCAACGAGGCTTCGATGGACTTCCACACCCACGGACTTGGCTCTTCGGAAGCCTGCAATAGCCTTGCTTGCTGTGAAATGGCGTTCAGATCCCCGACCAGGTCCGAACACGCTAAGCAGGACTTCAGGTGTTCTTCCAGTTCGTTACTATGGCCGCTCCCAAGCTCTGGCAGGACCCGTTCAAACTCTTCGCAGGTCATACTACCTCCCCAATGTTTCTCTGGCAGTCCCTCACGGCTTTGTGGCTTTTTCAGCTCTGCTCGTTTTGAGGAACTCTCGCAACTTCATCCGCGCTTTGTGTAATTGTGACTTGCTGTTGCCGATGGAACATCCCACCATCTCGGCAATCTCATTGTGCTCGTAACCTTCTACATCGTGCAGCAAAAAAATCATCCGATATCCCGGTGGCAGGGCCTCGATCGACTTCTGCAATTGCATCCGATCGATGGAGCCAGCCAACCTCGGGTCGTCCGCGCCCGGCTCTTTTCGCGGCGCCTCGTCCTCCGACTCCATGGTGTCCTCGAGCGGCACCACGGAGAGGCCCTTCTTGCGAAGTTGCATCAGGACGACGTTGACTGCCATCCGGTGCAGCCATGTAGAAAAAGCTGACTCGCCGCGAAAAGTTCCGATCTTGCGGAACAGCTGAAGGAATGCTTCCTGGGTCAGATCCTCGGCGGCTGCCGTATTTGCCGTCATACGAAGGCATAGTGAATACACCCGACGTTTATGCAGGTTATACAGCGACTCAAAGGCTTCCGCATCCCCCAGCTTTGCCCGTTCGATTAAGGTTGCTTCCGAAAGCCGGTCGCCCTGCTGTTTTTTCGCGTCCGTCAAATCGCCTTTTCCGGCCGCACTCAGTCAGATGCG
>Ga0210410_10002536_pt1 | contig 16338 bp, 11 predicted proteins | sample IncBWC4MmetaG_FD_161058 | JGI IMG/M metagenome (GOLD analysis project Ga0210410, IMG submission 161058) | Forest soil microbial communities from Barre Woods Harvard Forest LTER site, Petersham, Massachusetts, United States - Inc-BW-C-4-M | ecosystem: Environmental > Terrestrial > Soil >... | reverse complement strand
TCCCCACGGCATCGCGCTGAATGGCGAACTGCAGGTTAACCAGCCCGACAACCTTGAGCGCCAGCGCCAGCCTCCGCGTGTAGGCGCGAATCGTCTCGAGTGTCTCCTCACGGATACTCACCGCCGGCAGAACGCAGCTCGAATCACCGGAATGGATCCCTGCCTCCTCTATGTGCTGCATGATCCCCGCAATAATCACGTCCTTCGAGTCGCACAGCGCGTCCACGTCCACCTCAACCGCGCTCTCCAGGAAGTGATCCACCAGCACCGGCCGCTCCTGCGAATACTCCACGGCCTCGCGCATGTACCTGGCCACGGCTTCGGCATCATAAGCAATCACCATGGCGCGCCCGCCGAGCACGTAGCTGGGGCGGACCAGCACCGGGTACCCGATGCGCTCGCCGATCGCCAGTGCCTCATCCACACTAGTCGCCGTGCCGCCTGCGGGCTGCGGAATCCCCAGCTCATTCAGCAACTTTCCAAACTGCTTTCGATCCTCGGCCAGGTCGATTGACTCCGGCGATGTCCCGATAATCGGCACGCCCGCCGCGCGTAATCTCTGCGCCAGGTTCAGGGGAGTCTGCCCACCGAACTGCACAATCATCCCGATCTTGGCGCCGCTCTGCGCCTCATGGTTATAGATGGCCAGCACGTCTTCAAGCACCAGCGGCTCAAAATACAACCGGTCGCTGGTGTCATAGTCGGTCGACACCGTCTCCGGATTGCAATTGACCATGATGGTCTCGTAGCCATCATCCTTCAGTGCGAAGGCCGCGTGGCAGCAGCAGTAGTCGAACTCGATTCCCTGCCCAATGCGGTTTGGCCCCGATCCCAGGATAATGATCTTTGGTGCGTCGGTTGGCGGCGCCTCGTCTTCTTCGTCGTAAGTTGAGTAGAGGTAGGGCGTCATCGACTCGAACTCCGCGGCGCAAGTATCCACCAGCTTGAACACTGGCTTGATGCCCATGCCCTCGCGCAGTTCCCTCACCTGCTTTACCCCTTCGTGCCCTTCGAGCTTCCATTCCGTTGCAATGCGCTCGTCGCTGAGTCCCATGCGCTTCAAACGCCGCATCTGCTCTGCGTCCATGGTCAGCGGCACAGTCCCGGCGATCTTCTGCTGCTCCAGCGTAATCTCGCGAATCTGGTGCAGGAACCACGGGTCCATCTGCGTCAGCCTCGCCACTTCGCGCACTGACATGCCGCGCTCGAACGCAAACCGGATATACCCCAGGCGCTCGGGCTTCGGCGTCACCAGCATCTGCGTCAGCCGCCGCGGCTCCAGCACCTCGGTCCCTGTCTTCTTGCCTGTCTCGAGCGCGCGCCACGCCTTCATCAACGATTCCTTGAAGGTGCGACCGATGGCCATCACCTCGCCCACGCTCTTCATCTGCGGGCCTAGCGTGTCGTCGGCTCCCGGAAATTTCTCAAACTGCCACTTGGGAATCTTCGTTACAACATAGTCGATCGTCGGCTCGAAGCACGCCGGCGTCTTGCGCGTGATGTCGTTGGGAATCTCATCGAGCGTGTAGCCCACCGCCAGCTTTGCCGCAATTTTCGCAATCGGAAATCCCGTCGCCTTCGAAGCCAGTGCCGACGACCGCGAGACGCGGGGGTTCATCTCGATCACCGTCATGCGCCCGTTCGCTGGGTTAACAGCAAACTGCACGTTCGATCCGCCTGTCTCGACCCCGATCTCGCGCATAACGGCAATCGCTGCGTCACGCATCTTCTGGTATTCGCGATCGGTCAGTGTCTGTGCCGGCGCCACTGTGATCGAGTCGCCGGTGTGCACACCCATAGGATCGAAGTTTTCGATCGAACATATGATGATGACGTTGTCGGCGAGGTCCCGCATGACCTCAAGCTCGTACTCCTTCCACCCCAGCACACTCTCTTCAATCAGGCACTCATGCACGGGCGAAAGATCGAGCCCGCGCGCCAAGATCTCCATCAGCTCTTCGCGGTTGTAAGCGATTCCGCCACCTGAGCCACCCAGCGTAAACGACGGCCGGATCAGCACCGGAAACCCGATCTTGCCCGCGAAATCGAGCCCGTCGCGCAGGTTGTTCACCAGCGCAGACTTCGAGACCTCGAGCCCGATGCGCAGCATCGCGTCCTTGAACAGAAGCCGGTCCTCGGCCTTCTTGATCGCCTCCAGCTTCGCCCCGATCAGCTCCACGCCATAACGGTCGAGGATCCCCGCATCGGCAAGATCGACGGCGAGGTTCAGCGCCGTCTGCCCCCCTACCGTCGGCAGCAGAGCGAACTTCCCATGCCCCGCGCCTGAACCCGTGCTGAGCATCTCGGTTTCAATCCGGATGATCTCCTCAACGTACTCCCGCGTCAGCGGTTCGATGTAGGTGCGATCGGCCAGCTCCGGATCGGTCATGATGGTGGCCGGGTTCGAATTCACCAGCACCACCTCGTAGCCCTCCTGCCGGAGAGCCTTGCAGGCCTGCGTGCCGGAATAGTCGAACTCCGCCGACTGCCCAATCACAATCGGCCCCGAGCCGATCACCAGAATCTTTTGAATGTCATTTCTGCGTGGCATTTTTTCGATGATTCCTAGTAAGAATGTTTCGTGTTGCGTCGTATCGTTTGATCGAACTGGCTCTTCTTTGTGAATACCGACGAGCAGTCATCGCTGCAGGCGCCTGGGCCAAGGATTACATAGAGCGTGTTGCGTCGCAGCGCAGAAATCTCGAACTCCACCACCACATCCCGCGCCGCTACCGAATAATTCGTCGTCTTCACCCTGAACTGAAAGTGTCCGTCCACATGCTCAAAGACGAACTGCCCCGCTCCGTCCGTGTGCGTCGAATAAGCAACCCGGTCGCCTCGCAACAGGCTCACATCGGCGTTCTGCACCGGCTCTCCCTTGGGGTTCACAACCACGCCCTTAAGGTGAACAAGATGGATGGGCCTCGGGACGTCCGGCTGCGCATCACTGACCTCGCACGGGAGCAGCCATGCAGCCGCGAGCACGGTTGCCGTACCCAAAAAACAGCGGAGCCAAAAGCCCCGCTGTCTTGGAATACCCATCGTCCCGTCCACACCAACCTCCAGCTTTAAGGCGCTGTCGACTGTACTTCTCCCAATCGCGTCTTGTAGCGCTTCATCTCGTTCTTGAACTGCTTATTGCTTGTCGTCGCGAAGCTGCATCGGGTTCCCGAGAGCCCCAGCACCATGCGGATCCGCGCAGAGCGAAAGAACTCCACGTGATGAGCGATCCGCACGTTCAGGTCCAGCGATTTGGATCCGAGGAACTGGATGTGCAGAACGTATTTTCCTGGGGCAGCTGCGAAAGCGAATTTGCCTTTGTCGTCAGTGTGGGTCGTAGCCATCACAGCCCCATCCTGCAGGGCCTGAATGACGATCTGCGGAACGGGAACCCCGCTTGGACCAAAGACCGTGCCTTGCAGTCGGGAAAGACTCAACTCCGGCACCGCCGGGCACGTTGCCGCGCGCCCCGTCCCCACCCCACCAGCGGCGATCAGGACCAGAAGCAGCGAGCCTGCCTTCAAGAAACAGCGGATCCGGGACCACGCCATCCTGCCCGAATCCAGCCTGCAACCAGCAGCGTTTTTCATCCCCTCCACTCCTCCATCATCTTGCGGAAGTCGCGGAACAAATAGTGCGAATCGTGTGGACCCGGTGCCGCCTCGGGGTGATACTGCACGCTGAACAGAGGCAGCGACTTGTGCCGCAGCCCTTCCAGCGTGTTGTCATTCAGGTCCACGTGTGTCAGCTCCACCTCGTTCGCGTTGATTGAGTCCGGATCCACCGCGAAGTTATGGTTGTGCGCCGTGATCTCCACCTTGCCCGTGGCGTTGTTCTTCACCGGATGATTGCCGCCATGGTGCCCGAACTTGAGCTTGTATGTCCGTCCCCCCAGCGCCAGTCCGCACAGCTGGTGACCCAAGCAGATGCCAAACACCGGCACCCGTCCCATCATTCCGCGAATCGCCCGGACCGCGTAATCAACAGGCTCCGGGTCGCCAGGCCCATTCGACAGGAACACCCCGTCCGGCTTCATCCCCAGGACATCTGCCGCGGAAGTCTCCGCCGGAACCACCGTTACCTTGCAGCCCTCGCGGCCCAGCATGCGCAAGATGTTCTGCTTGATCCCAAAGTCGTACGCCACCACGTGGAGCTTCCGCTCTTCTGCGTCCACAAGTCCCGGGGGCAGGAGAGAATCGCCAGCCTGGTAGCGTGGATCGTTCTCGTCAAAGTGATAGAAGAACTTGGTCGACACCACCCGCGCCAGGTCCGTTCCATCCATCTTGCGAATCGCCCGGGCCTTCTTCACCAAAGCGTCCGCATCGGCTGTCTGCGTGGAGATCACCCCGCGCATCACGCCATGGGTGCGAAGGTGCCGCACCAGCGCGCGTGTGTCGATCTCCGCCAGCACCGGAACGGCGTACCGCTCCATGTACTCGTCAGTTACCTGTTCTGAGCGCCAGTTCGAGCTTACCGCCGAGAACTCGCGCACGATCAGGCCTTCGATGTACGGCTTGGCCGCCTCATTGTCTGCCTGGTTGGTCCCGTAGTTCCCGATTTGCGGGTTGGTGAGAACAACAATCTGTCCGGCGTAGGAAGGATCGGTGGCGATTTCCTGGTAACCGGTAAGAGAAGTATTAAAAACGACCTCGCCCGAGCATTCACCGGGGTGCCCGTAGCCGTGGCCCCTGAAGATGCGCCCGTCTTCGAGCGCAAGAATTGCCTGCATCGCCTCTCCGAGGAGTGGATTCAATCGATTCTAGCAGGTTCAATGCCTCGGCGCGCCTTGCTTGTGTGCAAGATTTGCCACATTTCAGTTCCAGTCCCCGAGCGGATTTCCACTCCGGCGCCCTGCAGGGTGGAACGATACAATCAGCCTCAGACGCCGAGAAAAAATTGGGCGGTGTGAGGAGTCGCAATCTCGATGGGTTACCAGGTTCTGGCCAGGAAATATCGTCCGCAGCGGTTTGCCGACGTCGCCGGCCAGGACCACGTGACGCGCACCCTCCTTAACGCACTGAATCAGAACCGGATTGCGCATGGGTACATCTTTTCAGGACATCGCGGCATAGGCAAGACGACCATTGCTCGAATCCTCGCGCAAGCCCTGAACTGCCGGACGGAGATCGGAAGCGCACAGCGCCCGACACCGGAACCGTGCGGGGTGTGCGACAGCTGCGTCGAGATCCGCCAGGGCAACGCCGTCGACGTGATTGAGATTGACGCCGCCACCAACCGCGGTATCGATGAGATTCGCGAGCTGCGCGATGCGGCGCGCTACGCCCCGGCGCGCGATCGCTACAAGATCTACATCCTCGACGAGGCGCATCAGATCACGGAGGCGGCGTTCAACGCGCTCTTGAAGACGCTGGAGGAGCCGCCGGCACACGTCGTCTTTATGATGGCCACCACCGAGCCGGAGAATATTCCGCAGACGATCCGCTCGCGCTGCCAGCATTTCAGCTTCCACGCCGTGAAATTCGACGACATCCTGGCGCAGCTGCGGATGATTGCAGGGCAGGAGCAGGTCGAGGCCGAGGAGGCCGCGCTGGCGCTTCTGGCTGAAGCGGGCGACGGCTCGATGCGCGATGCTCTCTCGATCATGGACCAGGCAATCGCGTCGGCTCCGTGCAACGGGGCTGGCAGGCCGGTGCTGGCCGTTACGCAGATCCGCGAGCTGATGGGCTCTGTGCCGAACGCAGTCTTCGAGCGGCTCCTGGAAGCAGTGGCAGCCGGGCAGAGCGCAGAACTGATGCAGCAGCTGAATGTACTTCTGAACGCAGGCCACAGCCCGTCTACGCTGGCCCGGCAAATGGTCCGCTACCTGCGCAACGCGCTGATGGCGAAGCTGGGCGGCGAGCAAACGGAGCTGCTGCAGATTTCCCACGATGAGCGGGCGCGTGCGGCGCGCACGGCAATGTTGTTCAGCGAAGAAGATCTGACGCGGAATCTGCAGATCGTCCTGCGGACATTCGACGACTTGAACTACCGCCAGGAGCAGCGGTTTCACCTGGAACTTGGGCTCCTGAAGCTGGTCCACGCGCAGAGACTGCTGCCACTTGAGGAACTGCTGAGCGGGGTAGCTGCGGGCGGCACAGGCCGGACCGCAGGGCCTGCGGTCAGGTCCGGCGCCGTCGGCGGTGCCAGTGCAACCTCGTCCTCGCGTCTGCCAGAAGCCGCGAAAGCGTCGGACAGAACACCCGTGCCGACGGAAGCTCCGGCTGCGGTGTCCTCGACCTCGCCATTCGGGCCTTCTGGTGGTGGCTGGAGCGCGGGTTCTTCGATCAAACAAAGTGGTGCGGCGTCGGCCGTCGAGCCGAGAGCAGCTATCGAAGAGGTGGGCGAAAGCGCAGTCGCACCCCTGCACTCCGAAGTGTCATGGACCGCACAGGACGCGCCTGCTGCCGAACCATCGGGGATGGCAGAGGTGGTCACGGAGCGGCTCCACAAGGTCACTGAGACGCGGGCACTTGAAGCCGCCCCAGTGTCACCGGCGCCGGTTGCGTCGCCATTCCCGGCAGCCTCGGCGGTGGCACTCGGTTTTGCCGAAACCGTTACCGAAGGGGCGTTGGCAAAGCTGCCCGAGGCAGTTCCAGCAGGAGGCGGTCCGACCGTTGAGGCGCTGCGTTCGGGTATTGTGGCTGCCCTGGCTGCTGGCGGACACGCCTCAGCTTCAACCCTTCTCGCCTCGGGCAACTGGATTCTCGATGTGGCCAGCCTGCGCATCGAAGTCGCCGGACTGGGTAAGAAGATGCTGAACCTCACCGTCAACGCCGCCGCTGAAAAGATCATCCGTCATGAGTTGATGCGACTGGGCGGCCCGGCCAGGTTCATGGTGGTGCCCGGCGAGGGCGATGCGAATGCCGGACCTCAGATGGCTGCGCCTCTGGCCGGCAGCATCCAGGAAGAGGCGATGAAGAATCCGCTGGTGCAGCGCGCCAAGGAGATTTTCAACGCCGAGGTGCGGAGCGTGGTGGATTTGCGCACGAAGTAAAAGGCCGCAGAGTACCAGCGACTAGGAGCGAGGTCATGTTTAATCCGCTGAAGATCGGTGAAATGCTGTCGCAAGCCAACCAGATGAAGGACGAGATGCAGCGGAAGCTCGAGCAGACCATCGTCGAGGGGTCGAGTGGAGGCGGCGCAGTGTCCGCCACCATGAATGGGAAGAAGCAGCTGCTCAAGCTCAAGATCGATCCGGCGGCTGTGACCAGCCTGAGCGGCGATAAGGCGGACGTCGAGATGCTGGAGGACCTGATTGTGTCAGCCGTAAACGCCGCGGGGCAAAAGGCCGAAGATGCTATCCAGTCGAACCTGAAGGGGATGCTGGGCGGGTTGAATATTCCCGGACTTAGCTAACCTGTGTCCCGCCGTGAAGCGCCCATGATTCGGCGCACGGTTCCAATCCACAATTCACTACGATTCAGGATGCACCGCGACCCTTCGCTTTCGGGGCCGGATGGCGTTTTTGATGGCGGCAGGCTGGAGCGACAGTCTAACTTTGGTTCTGGGAGGTCGGACGATGACTTTGGATCGCAGACAGTTTCTCGGCATGGGGCTGGCGGCGGGCGCGGTGGCCGCTGCGCCGCGATGGGCAATGGGGCAGGCAGCGCAGCTTCCTGATCGAATTCTGCAAGGACGGGCGGTCGCGCTTAAGACACCGATCACCACCACCAAGCTCTACGACAACGTCTATCTGCTACAAGGGGCCGGGGGAAACATGGCCCTTCAGACCGGCCGCGATGGGTTAGTGCTCGTCGACTCCAGCTTCTCCACCTCCGTCCCCAAGGTTCGGGAAGCCATTGCCGCGGTCAGCAAAGACGCTCCCGACGCGCTCATCAACACGCATTGGCACTATGACCACACCGACGGCAATGAAGGCATGCATACGGCAGGGTTCAGCATCTTCGCCCACAAAAATACCCGGGAGCGGCTCTCCACTCAACAGACCATCGCCTTCTTCCACATTGTCGTGCCGCCCTCGCCGGATGCGGCTTTGCCCTCCATCACGTTCAGCGATTCCATGCAGGCCTTTCACAACGGAGATTCGCTCGACCTGGTGCACTTCGATCCGGCCCATACCGATACGGACATCTATGTGTATTTTCACAAGGCCAACGTTCTTCACGTCGGTGATACCTGGTTCAACGGGTTCTATCCGTTCCTCGATGAAGCCACGGGCGGCAGAATCGGAGGCATGATAGATGCCTCCAAAAAGGCGCTCGCCATCGCAGACAACGACACGAAAATCATCCCGGGCCATGGACCGCTCGGCGGCAAGGCCGACTTGCAGCGCTATCACGACATGCTCTCCGCCGTTCGCGACACCGTAGCCAAATTGAAGGCATCAGGCGCCAGCGAACAGGAAGCCGTCGCCCGGAAGCCCACCGCGGACTTCGATGCTGCCTGGGGCAAAGGCATGTTCAATGGCGACGTCTTTACCGGCATCGTATACCGGACAATCTAACGAGACGGGGGGGAATCCGGGAGGAGCGCCACGTGTCACGTTATGCCGAGCCGATGGCCCGGCTCATTGAAGAGTTGAGGAAGCTGCCAGGCGTAGGAACGAAGAGCGCGCAGCGATTCGCGTTCCATATTCTGCGGGGCAGTGACGCCGACGCGGCGGCCCTTGCCGATGCCGTGCAGGGCCTGAAGGCCAATCTCCGCCTCTGCTCCGTATGCAACAACGTCACGGACGTCGACCCTTGCGTGTACTGCGCCAACCCCACCCGGAATCACCGGCAGGTCTGCGTCGTGGAAGAGCCGACCAGCATTCAGGCGATCGAGCGGACTCATTACCAGGGTATTTATCACGTCCTGCACGGGACGCTATCACCGCTGCACGGTGTGGGACCCGACCAGCTGCGCTCGCGTGGGCTGCTTGACCGGGCCGAACGCGGTGAAGTGGAAGAGGTGATCCTTGCGACGAGCCCGACGCTTGAAGGCGAGGCGACGGCGACCTGGCTGGCTGATGCAATGCGGGGAATGGGCGTGCGCATCACGCGCATCGCTACCGGCGTGCCGGCAGGCAGCGACATCGAGTACGCCGACGAGGTGACGATGGCGCGCGCCATGGAGGGTCGGAGGGAGATCTAGCGGCGAAGCGATAAAGGGAAGCGGGGGAAGCGGAACGAGAAACCAAGGAAGCCCTTGTAAAACCAGGGCGCGTGCGCCGGTTTGGTGAACCGTTCTCCTCGCCCCTTCGTCCCTGTCCTCAGGCCGAGTTTCTCACCAGAACCGCTCTCTGCAGCTTGGCTACCAGCTCTTTCGGGTGGACTGGTTTCTCCAGAACTTCAAAACCCAGACCACTGGCCGGTGAGTTGGCAACGATCTTCGCAGTGGCACTCTGGCCAGAGAGTAAAAAGACGCGGAGATCGGGAAGCATGGCGCGCATCTTGACGGCGGTCTCGACGCCATCGTTGTCAGACATCAGGACGTCGGAGATAAGCATATCCGGCCGGAATGCGAGGGCAAGCTCGAGAGCATTCTCACAGGTGTAGACTGCGCGGGCTTCGAATCCGACCTGGTTCAGGATCAGCGCGAGTGTATCGGCAATTACTGTCTCGTCGTCAGCGATCAGGACTCGGGGAAGGAGCGTCGTCTGAGACATGGAAACCCTCGCAATCGATCGAACACCCTCATCGACTCAGCCGGAGCCTTTGCCAGCGTGACCTAGTTTACGTTGCGAAGCTTGCTGAGCAAGTCTTGCGGGTGAACCGGTTTGGCCAGGATCTCAAAGTCATAGCCCTGGGCGTGGGCCTTCTCCAGTAGATCCGCAGTTGCGGCTTGGCCGGAGAAAAGCAGAATCTTGATGGAAGGCAACAGGGCGCGAATGCGGATAGCCGCATCAATCCCGTTGAGGTCGGCCATGATGACGTCGGAGATCAGCATGTCGGGCTGGAAGGTGGGCGCCAATTCTAGGGCCTTCTCGCCCGAATAAACCGCGCGTGCCTGAAAGCCACTCTGGTTGAGGATCATGGCCAGGGTGTCGGCGATGACACGCTCGTCGTCGGCGACTAGGACTTTGGGCTTGGATGTTGGGTCGGGCATAGGCTCCTGGAAACTGTGATGCATCGAATGGCCACAACGTGCTGGGGAAAATGCAGCCGAAGCTAGTCTATGGCAAGAATTCCTTGAATGGGTAGACGGTTCCTCAATGATAGGCTGAGCTTTAGCCTGAGATGGCGCGTGCCGGCCGACATCCCGCAAGGCCCATTTTACCTGATTGCAACCCCGCAACCCTAAAGTTGAAACACTTCGGCGAGTCGCTTTCCCTGTCGATCGATTTACCCAATTGAGGTCATCAGCATGCCAGAAGCTGCAATCCAGAATGAGGTTCTCGCTTCGGCCGGAGAAGCCATCATCCGCGCGCAAGGAATCGAGAAGTACTACGAGCAGCCGAGCCAGAACCGGATCCAGGTGATCTCCGCAACGGACCTGGAGATCGTGCCTGGCGAGATTCTTGCGCTCCTGGGACCGTCGGGTTCAGGCAAATCGACCATGCTGCGCATGCTGACCGGGCTCTCCAAGCCTTCGGCAGGTCAGGTCTTCTGGCACGGTAAGCCCGTTGACCAGACGGAGATCAATGTCGCCATCGTTTTCCAGAGCTTTGCTCTCTTTCCCTGGCTCACGGTGCTTGAGAATGTGGAGGCTCCGCTGCAGGCGCGCGGGATTGATCCGGTAGAGCGGCGCGAGCGCAGCCTGCGGATGCTGGACACGGTCGGCCTCGACGGCTTTCAGGCGGCTTATCCCAAAGAGTTGTCGGGCGGCATGCGGCAGCGGGTCGGCTTTGCCCGGGCCCTGGTCGTCGAGCCAGAGGTCCTCTTCATGGACGAGCCGTTCTCCGCGCTTGACGTTCTTACGGCCGAAAACCTCCGCAGCGAACTTCTGGAGCTGTGGGCGAAAAAGACCATGCCCACGCGAGCTGTCTTTATCGTCACCCACAACATTGAAGAGGCGGTGCTGCTCGCGGATCGCATCATCGTCCTGGGACGGAATCCAGGGCATATCCGCACCGATTTTCGGGTCCAGATTCCTCAGCCGCTCGATAAAAAGTCAGAACCATTCACGCAGCTCGTGGACTACATCTACAAAGTCCTGACGCGGCCCGATGTCACGCCCCAGGCGCCGGACCAATCGGGCACCAAAGTACGGGATCAGCGCCAAATGCATTACCAGATGCTGCCGCACGCGCGCCCGGGCGGGATCGCCGGATTGCTGGAACTGCTGCTCGACAAGGGCGGGCGCGACGACATCTACCGCCTTGCCGACGACCTGGCATTCGAGATCGACGACCTGCTGCCCATTGTCGACGCGGCCCAGCTGTTGGGCTTCCTCAAAGTGGAAGAAGGCGACGCCGCAATTACCGAAACCGGAGCCGAGTACGCCAACTCCGAGATTCTTCGCCAGAAGGAACTCTTCCGCGAGGCAGCCCTGCAAAACGTGCTGCTGCTGCGCCAGATTCGCCGCGCGCTCGAGGCCAAGAGTGACCACACAGTGCCTGAAGAGTTCTTCCTGGACATGCTTGACGAGCAGTTCAGCGAAGAGGAGAGCCTTCGCCAGCTGGAGACCGCGGTGAACTGGGGACGTTACGCGGAGCTCTTCGACTTTGACGCCTCGCGGCGGCGATTCGTGCTGCCCGAGGCTCAGGAAGAAGAGGCTGCTGCGGGCGGGGACGAGGCATGAGGATCCAGTATCCCTTTGCTCGAACCTTCGTCACCGTACGAAAGTGGCCCTTCTTCATCGACCTCGGAGTTGGCCTTTGCGCTCTGGCTGTATTCTTCGCCGTGGTGCACACGGGAGAGTACTGGTTTGGCAGGCCGGTCCCGGTTGTGCCCATTTCGCTCAAAAGCTCTTCCCTGCCCTTGTACGCGCTCTACTCCGTAATCCGTATCGGCATCGCTTATCTGCTGAGCCTGGTCTTTGCGCTCGCTTACGGCTACACAGCCGCCTACAACAAGCGGCTGGAGCCCTGGATGATCGCCGCGCTCGACATCCTGCAGTCGATTCCCGTCTTGAGCTTTTTGCCGGCCATGCTGCTGGCCATGATCGCGCTGATTCCCACGCGCCAGCTGGGCATCGAACTCGGCGTCATTCTCCTGATCTTTACAGGACAGGTGTGGAACCTGGCCTTCAGCTTCTATTCGTCGCTCAAGGGTATCCCGCGCGAGATGATGGAAGCTTCGCGCATCTATCGCTATTCGGCCTGGCAGCGTTTCTGGCAGCTTGAAATGCCCTATTCCGCCATCGGACTGGTGTGGAACTCAATCGTCTCGGTGGCCAACGGCTGGTTCGCGCTGATGGCCTGCGAAATGTTTCAGCTCAAGCAGTCGAGCTTTCAGCTGCCGGGGCTGGGCAGCTATATCCAAACGGCGACCTATGAAGGCAACATGGGCGCACTGCTCGCAGGCATCATCACCGTGGTCCTCATCGTGGTGGCGACGGATCAACTATTGTGGCGGCCGCTCATCGCCTGGAGCGAGAAGTTCAAGTTTGAACAGGTTGAATCAGCCGATCGCGTCACTTCGCCGGTGCTGGAGCTGCTGAAACGGTCCAAGCTCATCAATTCGCTATCAACGCGCTTGGTTGCCAGTGTTGAGGAGCCCATCTACCGCCGGCTCTCGAAGACCGTGAGCTGCCGCGTGGTGCGGCCCCTCGATGAGGAGAACAAGCGCGGTGGATTCGATGTGCTGAGCTGGGTCATGGCCTTTGCGGCCGTTGCGCTGGTCGGTTGGGGCGCGACCAAGGGCATCCTCATGATGCGCGGCGTGAGTGGTCACGAGCTGATGGTATTGCTCGCGGGCGCCGGTGCCACGTTTCTCCGCGTGAACGGTGCGCTTGTGATCTCAGCGCTATGGACCATCCCGGTCGGCGTCGCCATCGGGTTTAACCCGCGGATCGCAGCGCTGGTGCAGCCGGTGGCTCAGGTATTGGCTTCTGTTCCGGCAACCGCATTCTTTCCCATTCTGCTGATCGGGCTGATCAAGCTCGGCGGTGGCTTGGGCATCGGCGCCATGGCGCTCATGCTGCTCGGCACCCAATGGTACATCCTCTTCAACGTAATTGCGGGAGCCATGTCGATTCCGGGCGACTTGAAGGAGGCGGCTTCTCTCTACCGCTTCACGCGCTGGCAACGCTGGACCACTCTGATTCTGCCCGGGATCTTTCCCTACCTGATCACCGGAATGGTCACGGCCTCCGGCGGCGCATGGAACGCGTCGGTCTTTGCCGAATACACCAAGCTGCAGGACCGCACCCTGCGGATCACGGGACTGGGCGCACAGATCTCGTCGGCAACCGACACCGGCAACTTTCCGGTGCTCCTGTTGTCGACCATCCTGATCTCACTCATGGTGGTCACGATGAACCGGCTCGTGTGGCGGCGGCTTTACCGGCTGGCCGAGACACGATACAAGCTGCTCGGCTGACCTGCCGTACTCTCCGTAATTTTCCGCGCAAAAAATACCACGTGAAACGCCGGGCATTCGAATCCCGGCGTTTCACGATTTCGATCACCTGACTTTGTTGATCGTTACTTCCCTTTGAACATCGCGCAGTCTGGGTTAGTGTTCAGGCCACCATCGATGGCATGTATGAGTACATCGCGTGGGTCATAGCTTCTGCTGCTGCTTCCTCACGGTTGAGAACACTAGCCAGCCCCATAAGTACTTCCGAGGCGCAAGCCGGGCACCGCCGCGAGCAATTCGAAACGCAATTGCAATCCTGGCAAAGGTACGCGGAAGTGAGCGGAATGTGGAAGGGCATAGGGGATTGCATATCTTCACCCGATCGTTTTGTGATGAGGGATAGCATAGTCGTTCACCAAGGCTTCCAGCCGGGGCAAGCCCGACTACAGTAAGTATGTGGATGCAGACTGTCTGCTCCAGGTTGGTTTCAGGTCCAGTTTGCCTCAGACCGCGTCCTGGGAGTTGACGTAGCGCAAAGTCGGCGCGCCGTGCCTGTTGAGAACTGGTCGGAAAAGCGCCGCAAATGCGTGGTGGGGTTGGCCTTGAGTGGGACGGATGCAGGCCTCAAAAAACCCGGCATCCGAAAGTAAGTTCCCAAGTAAGTTCCCAAAAGGATTAAATCGAAATTGTGTTGCGATCCAGGTCGTATTCCGGCTCGGTTTTGTTTGCTTTGTGTACCGCACGATTGGCCGCCTTCGTGAGGCCTCTCTTCGCGCGCGCTTTTCTCGATCACCATTGGCTTTTCAGTCTCATGACGCTTCGCTGTTAATCTTCGCGGTCAGGAATCACTCTCTAAGCGATTTCGATGCCGCGGCGCGAAGAGCGAGATGCATTACGGAAGGAGCTAGCTCGACCTCGCCGAGTACCGTGATTTCGCATTCCACTCCGGTGCACTCTTCGGTTTTGGCGGAATTGTATTCGCCTCTTGTTCGCCCTCACGGTATAATGCTCCCCATGGACTTTCAGCTGGTCACCCCCTACAAACCTCGCGGCGACCAGCCGCGCGCCATTGACGAACTCATCTCCGGCCTGGCCGCCGGAGAAAGGCACCAGGTGCTCCTCGGCGTCACTGGATCAGGCAAGACCTTCACCATGGCCAAGGTGATCGAGCAGTGCAACCGGCCTGCACTCATCCTGGCGCACAACAAAACGCTTGCCGCACAGCTCTATCACGAGTTCAAACACTTCTTTCCCGGCAACGCGGTCGAGTACTTCGTCAGCTACTACGACTACTACCAGCCAGAAGCCTACATTCCCGCCGGCGATCTCTACATCGAGAAGGAAGCCACCATCAACGAGGAGCTGGACAAGCTGCGTTTGTCAGCCACTCGATCGCTCTTCGAACGGCGTGACGCCATCATCGTCAGTTCTGTCAGCTGCATATACGGCCTCGGATCTCCGGAAGCCTACTATGGCATGCTGCTGCTGCTCGAGAAAGGCCAGCGCATTGCCCGCAAGGACATCACGCGGCGGCTGGTGGAGATTCTCTACGAGCGCAACGATGCCGACTTCCGTCGCGGCACCTTTCGCGTGCGCGGCGACATCATTGAGGTCTTCCCTACTTACGACGAAACAGCCTACCGCATCGAGCTCTTCGGAGACGAGATCGAATCGCTCTCCCAAATCGATCCACTCTTCGGCACGGTGAAGCAGAAATTCTTGCGGCTGCCTATCTACCCCAAGAGCCACTACGTGGTGCAGCCGGAGCGCAAGTCGCAGGCCATCGAGTCCATCGTCAATGAGCTGAACGAATGGACCGCGGTGCTCGAGTCGCAGGGGCGCATGGTCGAGGCACAGCGGGTAAACCAGCGCACGCGCTTCGATCTGGAGATGATCAAGTCGATGGGCTATTGCCACGGCATCGAGAACTACTCGCGGCACTTCTCAGGACGCCTGCCCGGCGAGCCGCCGCCTACGCTGCTCGACTACTTCCCGCGCGACTACCTGCTCTTTGTGGACGAGAGCCACGCCACCATTCCACAGGTTCACGGCATGTGGCACGGCGACCGCAGCCGCAAGCAGAACCTGGTGGACTACGGGTTCCGCCTTCCCTCGGCCACTGACAATCGGCCCTTGAAGTTTGAAGAGTTCGAGAATCGCGTGCATCAGACGATCTACGTGTCGGCCACGCCCGGGCCCTACGAATTGACGCGGTCCGCCGGAGTCGTCGTCGAGCAGGTTATCCGGCCCACTGGCCTTATTGATCCCGAGGTCGAAATCCGGCCAGTGAAGGGCCAGATCGACGACCTGCTGGCAGAGATTCGCGACCGCGCCAAGCGCAACGAACGCGTGCTCGTCACCACGCTGACCAAGCGTATGTCTGAAGACCTGGCCGGTTACTACACCGAGGTCGGCGTGCGCTGCCGCTACATGCACTCTGAGATCGAAACGCTGGAGCGTGTCAAGCTGCTCGCAGGCTTGCGCAAAGGCGAATTCGATGTGCTCATCGGAATCAATCTCCTGCGCGAGGGACTTGACCTGCCTGAGGTTTCGCTGGTCGCGATCCTCGACGCCGACAAGGAAGGCTTTCTGCGCTCCTCGGGCTCGCTTATTCAAACCATTGGCCGCGCGGCGCGCCACGTGGAAGGCCGCGCGATTCTTTACGCCGACAACATGACGGATTCGATGCGACGGGCACTCGACGAAACGGATCGCAGGCGCGTCATACAGCGCGCATACAACGAGGAGCACGGGATCGTTCCGCAATCGATCATCAACAAAATGGACATGGGCCTCGCGCAGATTCTCAAAGCCGAGTACGGCGAGATCTCCGAGGAGGAAGTGGCGGGCGTGCCGGAGTTCACCTCGCAGGCGGAGGTTGATCAGTTCATCGCCAAGCTGGAGACCGAGATGCGCGAGTCGGCGAAGAAGTTCG
>Ga0210410_10002535_pt1 | contig 16339 bp, 15 predicted proteins | sample IncBWC4MmetaG_FD_161058 | JGI IMG/M metagenome (GOLD analysis project Ga0210410, IMG submission 161058) | Forest soil microbial communities from Barre Woods Harvard Forest LTER site, Petersham, Massachusetts, United States - Inc-BW-C-4-M | ecosystem: Environmental > Terrestrial > Soil >... | reverse complement strand
CTGTCGAGTTGCGGGCCTTCCCAGTACATACGATTGCGAACTAAGCGCGAAGGAATATCCAACGGATCGCCTTCATCGGGCCACCACCCATCAACTCCGAGCGCAAAGTCCCTGCGATGCGCGTCCCAATGGCAGCTTGCCAGCTCTTCATCAAAGCGTGTCAATTCGCAGTCGTCGCGGACGGTTCCGCGGAGCTTGTCGGATAGAATCACGGAGTGAAGCGCCACTCGGAAATTGTCCTTGTGGAGTTCATCGAGCATTTCCTTCGGGTCGGGAAACACGCGCGAATTCCACACGAACGATCCGTTTTCCGTGTTCCAACCGGAAGGACAAAACCCGGTGCCCAAATAGATCAGCGCGTCGCAAGGAAGCTTCTTCTCACGGAACGTTTTCGCTTCCGCAAGCACCTCCTCGCGGCTGGCCAACGTGCGGTGCGATTGCTGATAACCGAAACTCCAAAGCGGGGGCATCTCGGCGTGACCAGTAAGCCGGGCATACTCGGCCATTATCGTCGCGGGATTGCGCGAAGCGACGAAGAAAATATCCAGCGGCAGAGCGGTGTGCGGGCTAGCGGGCAGAAACTTGCTCTGCGCCCCCGTGAAGTCGAATGTGCCGAAGGGCTGATGGAAGAACATTGCCCAGCCACCAGTGCCGATCAGCCAGGGTATTGGAACGCGGCCACCATGCGTCGCCAATTGGTAGCCGCCCTGTCCGCTCTTCATGCGGTCGGTTGATCCGCGCCGGTCGAACTGCGGGCCGCCTTCTCCGAGGCCGAGCAGCGGCAAGTCTCCCGTCAGGAAAGCGACAGATCCCGTTTCTTCGTCGACGAAGAGCTGCTGGACCGTCTGTCCATCAGGCGTGGTGATTGTGAACGCGAGCGGGCGCGGAGAGAACAACACCTTGATCCTTCCGCATCCGATCGTTTGTGCTTGGACTTCGCCGCGGAGCTTGGCGGCCGGAGCACCCCAAGAAGTTTCCATCAGCGACCCATCGAATGTCACGCCGGTCGTGACCCCGCGCACGATGGGAAGGACGCTAAGCCGAACGGTGTGACCACTTATGGACGTCAGTTGAACTTCGCAGTCTTCTCCGGCCAATCGTAGGCCAGCGCTCGTCAAAACAGTAGCCGGCGGCAGCACCATCCCCGCGGAAGCTCCAGCTAGTTGCGCCAGCAATTCTCGGCGATTCAACTGTCTAATCATCTCTAAATCCTCTGGATACTACACCACGCACAAAACGACCTTTCAAGCTACAGCCCAAACGTCAGATAAAGATCCGCGGCGCACTAATACCGACGCGTCAGCAAACGTTTACAATAAAGAACCTCACAATAAGGCTTTCCGCTCTCATTTCGCAAGTCTTCTCTCACGTTCACGACACTGCACACGTCAGAGTTGCCTGAATGATGGCAGCCTACGACCTCCACTGCCTGGTGGACCAGTATGCGGTGCGGTTTCACGACGACGTGACCCAAAGCAAATGCAGCCAGCGCCAACCTGGGCCAGCTTCTGGAAGAGGCATTGCTCGCTCTCCCCGAGAAGTACCGTACCGTGGTCATGTTGCGCGATGTCGAGGAGTTGAACACGTCTGAGACGGCCGCCGCGCTCGACCTCAGCGAAGAGAACGTAAAAATTCGTTTGCATCGAGGCCACGAGACGGCGCGCGGCTGGCTCTTTTCACGTGTCCGAACGAACGCAAAGAACGCGTTTCCCTTTATGGGTGTCCGCTGCGATCGCGTTGTGCGCCTCGTCTTCGAACGGCTTGCCGAATTGCGAACCAAACATTCGCAGATAAAGTGAAATCTTCCTTACCGAGAATTCCAAGTTATTCCGATCCCGTGTGTGATCGTCTCGCGTTGCGAAGCGCGTTGAGGCGAGTCGTGGATTTTGCCACGTCAGTTGTCGACTCCCAAGCCATCCGGCTTTTCGCCCTTGGGCAAAAGGAACACTTCGTCATATACATTGTAGACTTGCTGGATATACACTGTATACGTGATTGCCCGCACTATGGCATCGCGAATCGCCGCTGCCGCCCGCCGCCTGCTGGATAAGGAGGGAGCGGAGGCGGTGACCATGCGCCGTGTAGCCGCGGCTGTAGGTGTCACGCCCATGGCAATCTATCGCCATTACCCGGACCGGGCGAGTCTTCTAAATGCCTTAGCAGACGAAGGTTTCGAGGAATTGACTGCTTGCTTGGCCGTCAAAGAGTTCTCCGGCGGCGTTGAAGAGCAGCTCACGAAAATGATGGATATATACCTTGAGCACGGCCTTCGGAAACCCCGGCTCTTCGAACTCATGTTTCTCAAACCGCGCGAAGGGGCCCGCAGCTACCCACGGGACTTCAAGGCTGGCCGTTCCCCAACCGCCAACTTGTTAGTGGAAGTGGTGCAAAGTGGAATGGACAGAGGTCATTTCCGCAAGGGCGATGCGTGGGAGATCGTCTTCGAGATGGGCGCCTTGTCGCACGGCCTTCTCCTGCTCTATCTAGGCGGGCGCATGGCAGTACCTGCCGCCCAGTTTCGCGCATTCTACCGGCGGTCTTTCAGGAGATTCGTACATGGCATTCGGAAATGAACGATCGGCACTTCGCTGACGCACTTTTTGTGTTGGAGATCGAGCATCCGATCGCGTGTTCGACTAAGAATGGCACGGCTAGAACAAGCTGGAGCCCAGAAAACAGCCACATAGTTCCATAGGCCTTTCCACGAGAGGGATTCCGCCGATGAAGTCCGCATGGGAAGATGAAAATGAAATTGCTCCGTCAGTGTGCGTTGGCCGTTCTCTTACTTTGTTCCGCCAAGCAGCCCCTTGGTCAATCGTCCCAAGAAATCGGACTGCGAGGGCCTGATAAGCTCGAAGTCCACAACGTGAAAGCTGAGTCGGTCAGATATTTCGGTCGCGCCGCCGTGCGCATTTCGGATGTCGGTACGGCCAACCTTGATGATGCCGGCTCAGGGAGCTTTCGCGCCGCGAGAATCGTTGCTGAAAACAGGATGGCATATTTCCGCTGCTCGTCCATCGGAGAACTCCAAGACCTTAGATTGAGATACCGGCAGAGGAAGGTGGGGAGAAGAGTATACTGCGCCGCGCTCCAGTGCGATAGGATTCCGGCGAGTACCGTTTTTGCCCACTTCGGGGCCCCAAGCGTAAGCTGGTGAAGGCGTTGTGCGCGGAGAAATTGAGTATTACACTTGCCCATAGCGAACTCGCGTGATCCTCGCAGCTCCGCCTCAATGCTGCAAGGAGGGTAACTACATGGCGCTCGTTGTCCTCCGTTTTTCAACCCTGAGAAAAAACTTGATTGCTGCTGCCTTCGTGCTGGCTTGCGCTTGGTTTCACACCTCCATTGCCTTAGCACAGCATGTCGGCCACGTTGGCAGGGTCGGACACTTCAGGACCGGGGGCCATGTTGTCGCACCTCATATAGGCGCACCGCATGTGATTGCTGTGCCAGCACCAGCTTCACGCGGTATGTTTTTGCGCCCCCATGGCAGCTTCCCGGAGCGCTCCTTTCTAATTTTTCCTCGCCCTTTCTTCATCCGTGCGCCGTTTTTCAGGTCTTGGGAGCGCTTCGACTCTTCTTGGTGGCTGAACTGCGGTCCGATTTGGGGCTGGAACTACGGCTGCGGCGATTTTTTCGTTCCCGAATATGCTTTTGAACATTATCCCGCCCCGCCCCTGACGTACAACACTCCTGTTTACGTCTACAGCCTGGATGGGCATCAGCTAGTGCAGCTCTATCTGAAGGACGGCTCGGTGTATAACGTGAACGACTACTGGTTCGTCAACAACCAGATACATTTCACCATGCTCGATGAGAATGGCATGAAGTCTCTCGAGCAGGTGATCAGCTTCGAGGATTTGGATTTACAGAAAACCATCGACGGGAATACACGCCGTGGATTCCGGGTCGTGATGCGCAGCCAGCCCATCGAGCAGTATTTGCGAGATCATCCGGATCTCACCCCGCCACTCCTACAGCGCGCTCAAAAAAACTAAGCCCTCGCCCTTTGACGACGGAAGTAGCATTCCGCGGAGCCGCCCGGGAAGCCATTCATCGGAGGCGATTATGCTCGATACGCGCCGCTGCTTCCTCAAAAACCTCGCCGGAGTCTCCAGCTCTTTTCTAATCTTTCAAACCGCACCACCCATACCAACACCCACCCGCAGGACTCAGGTCGATCCGCCGGCGCCGGCTGAAAAGCAGGACGCGGAGAATCCCGTGGACAGCACTAGAAGCGCGCAGCGCGCACAGCTGCAAGCGCTTCTGCGAACCCCGCAACCATCCGAATTTGTGATCTTCGTTGTTAAGGGATAGCGAGAATTCGTTTCCTGCTTCGAGCTCCCCTGGCAGATAATTTCCGGTTTGCCCGTTGTTCCCAGAGCCTCATGGTACCGCCGAAGTTCCTTAAAAGATTAATTTGGCTCCTAATTGCAGCTGCCGCGATGGCGTCGCTGTGGTGTTTATCAGCCCGGCAGTTCCTGGGGACACCTGGTTGAAGCCGAGTTGTCCTCCGAAAGAATTATTATTGACCGGAGCCTGGAAGTTCGTATGGTTGAAGACATTGAAAGCTTCCACTCGCAGCTGCAGGTTGAACGACTCCGAGATTCGAGAAAGCCGAATATTTTTAAGGAGCGATAAATCACAGTTGATCAGGCCCGGGCCGATGAGCTGATTGCGCCGCTCATTGCCCTGGACATTCAAGCACAGCACGTGGCCGTTGACGGGCGTTGTCCCCCCCTGGTTGCAGAGGGGCGTGATCGGCGAACTGGTCGCGACGGTTGGGAACACGAAACAGTTCGAGTTGATGTAATTCAAGCCATTGCTTTTGAAATTCCCGTTGATTGGATTGCAGTTCGGAACTATGTCTGGGAATGCTCCGAAGCTGGTTCCACCCTGCCCAAGGACATCTCCGGCCTGCACAAGAGTGAAGGGAACTCCCGTGCTTGCGATCACGATTCCGCCAATCTGCCACCCTCCTCCCAACCTCTTGACCCAACCACTTCCCGGACTCGGCAATTCATAGATCGCATTCAGGGAGAAGTTCTGGGTCACGTTGAAATCGCACATTCCCTTTCGCTGTACCTTGTCGTAATAGATGAGAACGTCGATGGAATTTTGATAGGTTCCTGGAGACTGCGTGCTCGAGCCCAGATCGGTGCACTGGTTGAATGTGTAGGTGCCCTGCGCGGTAAGCCCGTGGTAGTTCCGCATTTTCAGTTGCGAGATCAGCGAATTGTAGTGCGCATTCCCGTCGAAGAGCAGGCCAAATATCACGAAGCCGTTGGCATCCTGCTGGATTCCGCCCGCAGCCGGGTATACTCGGCGGCCGTCAATCACTTGAGTGCTCGAGGGAGCCAGCTGATTCATATCGCTGGACTGAAAAGGGGTATGCACCGTATGTGAGCCAACATAGCCGACCATCGCCGAGAGCGTACTCGTCAGCTGCTGCTCGATGTTGGCGTTGTAGTTGAGGGAATATGTGCGCTTGGGATGTGGTTCGATGTAATGCCCGATGCGGAATGACCCAAAGTTCGCGGCAATGCTAGCGACTTGGTCGGGGAAGCTCCCCTGTGGAACGCCAACCGCTATCTCATCCAAAGAATATGGGGCGGAAATTGTTGCGTAGGTCGCGTAGATGTAGGGCAAGGGAAGCATGTCATAAATTCCGAATCCGCCCCGAATGGCAGTTTTCCCGTTGCCAAAAGGGCTATAAGAGAAGCCGATCCGCGGTTCGAAATTATGCGTGGTTGGATTCGTCTGCCAGAACTGACTCACCGGAACAACACAGCCCGGAACCGTTGTCGGACTTATCACGTCTGGGCACGGGCCGGTGCCGGGCGCGGCCGTCAGCTGCGTGACCAAACCCAGGCGATTCCGCTTGTCCGTCGGAATTGTCAGCATCTCGTATCTTAGGCCCAGATTCAAAAGCAGATTTTTGCGGATTTTCCAGCCGTCTTGGATGTATCCACCGAACAGGCTGTCCTGAACTTCGACCGGAGAAGTTGTTCCGTCAGGAAGAACAAAGGCGTTTGAAAGATTGTTGGTAAGAAAGTTTTGCAGCCCGGTCACATTGCCGGAAGGGTTGAACGTCGCTGTGCCGTTTTGATTTTTGCCTTGTGCATTTGCGTAAATCCGCTCGAAGGCGAAGCCCATCGAGATCGAGTGTGTTCCCCGGGAGATCGCCACATCGTCGTCAAGTTGATAGGAGTTGTAGTGCACAGTCGCCTGCCGCAAATTACCAAGCCCGCCAGTTGATGCGATGCCGTCCACATTGATGGCCGGGGCAAAAGTTCCTGGCGTATAACCCAGAGCCGGATTGCCCGCGGCAGCTGTGAGTGCTCTGATCGGCACCAGAATCTCGCCGAGGCTGCGGTTGTAACCGATGCGTAGTACGTTCACGACCTTGGGAGTGAACACGTGTGTTTCCGTAGTTCCCGCCAATTGGCGGCCGGAATTCAAACGGCTGAGGGTGTTTCCTAGATTGTCCGGAATCGTTTCCGGGCCGTTATCAAACTGATAGGTGATCGACAGAGTGTCTTTTTCCGAAAAAATCTGATCGAACCGTGTCAGCACGAAGTTCTCCGTCAGGTTGAGCAACCCGGTGGTGTTGAAGTTTCCCGTGTCGCCGAATGTTCCCGGGTTGAGCCCGGCATTTGGGAGCGGATACAGCCCGAGAAAAGGGATGATCTTAGGATCCACGATAATCGTCACTGGGGTCCCATCGGCTCCATGCAACTGACCGGATCGAGCCGCGGCGGACGGCACAATGCTGTTGAAGTTCTGGCTCTGCGACTGCCGGATTCCTTCGTAGTTGGCGAAAAGAAAGGTGCGATTTTTCCTGATGGGCCCGCCCGCGGCAGCGCCAAGTTGCACGCGGTGAAAGGGAGGTATGGTCGGCCCATCGAAGAAGTTTCTCGAGTCGAATATCTTGTCGCGGTCAAACACGTACACGCTTCCGTGAACATCATTGGTGCCGGACCGTGTCACCGCGTTGATGACCGATCCTGATGTGCGACCATACGCCGCAGTGTACGACGTGGTGACCACGCTGAACTCCTGAATCGCATCGACGCCCAGGTTCGCTCCAATCACGTTTCCGGGAGCTCCGTTCGAATAGTCATTCTCGTTGATGCCGTCCAGGCGATAGGTGTTTTCGTATGGGCTGTGTCCGTTGCTGGCCAATTGGTTTCCGTATCCGCGGACTCCTCGATTGGAATTTCCGGTGGTTGGCTGCTGAGTGCGGACGCTGATAACGCCCGGCTGCAAGGTCGCAAGCTGCGTCCAGTCTCTGCCATTCAAGGGCAGATCCACAATGCGTTTGCGCTCCACCGTCGCACTGATCACCGAGGTGTCCGCTTCCACTTCGGCAGCGCTTGCGCTTACCTCCACCTTTTCCGATACCTGTCCGGGTTTCACTCTCACGTCGATTTCTCGTGTTGCCCCAACGGTAAGTTCGACACCTTTCTCCACGTGCGTTGCAAATCCTGGTGCGGAGACGGTAAGGGAATAAATGCCGGGCTGCAGGCTCTGCGCACTAAACAAACCTTGAGTATCGGTCGTTGCGGTCCGAACATCTCCGGTTGCGCTATTTTCGATAACAACGTTTGCCCCTGCGACCCCGGCGCCAGACTCGTCCAGCACTTGCCCGGATAGCGTAGCCCCCGCCAACTGAGCGTTTGCTGTCAAGCTGCCAATACTGAGTCCTAGCGTGACAATAGCTGCCAACCCGAATACGATAGGCTTCCTGAGGATTCTATTACCTGACATAGTACCCCCTGCATTTGGCATAAATTGTATACACTTGATTGAAAAAAGTGTTAACACTTGTCACGGCCGGAATCCTAGGGGATAGTAGATATGCTGTCAACAACAAAGTGATGCACACGGTAGAACGGTCCTTCGCGAAGTTTGAATCTTCAATCGTGGCCCTTCCGGGGCTCATTCAAAAATAGGGGTGCGCTCTTGTCCAAACCAGATATGTCGCAAACACTTGTCGACGAGCTTGTCGCCAAGCTCGAAGGCGCTATCTTCCGAGGCGAATACCCGCCGGGCGCACGAATTCGTGAAGCCAGGGTTGCCAACAGTCTGGGTGTCGGACGGGGTCCCGTCCGCGAGGCAGTTCGTCGGCTTGAGGGGCGGAAATTAGTCGTTCGCCATCCCAATCGCGGCACTTCCATCACTACACTAACTAAGGCAGAACTCGCAGAACTTCTCGAGGTGCGCGAGGCTCTGGAAGTAGCTGCGTGCCGACTGGCAGCAAAGAACATCACCGAAGACGCCCTTGAAAAGCTCCAATGGACGCTCCTACGGCAAAAAGATGCCACCGCCGACAAATTCTCGGAAATGTATAGCGAGTGGCATAACTTCGACTTTCACTATCAGATTGCCCTCGCCAGCGGGAATCGCCGCTTGATCGACCTCCTCTACGGCGATATCTGGTCCCTCATGCGTCTCTATCGATACCCGGGCGTGCTCAGCCCAGGGCGCATCCCACTCGGACAAGCTGACCATGAGGCCATCCTGCAGGCGTTAAAGGCACGCGACCCAGACGAATGTGACCGCCTGATGCGACGTCACCTCGCCCACGCACAAGAGACCCTCCTGCACGGTTTCCCGGCAGACGAACCTGCCACTCGCCCGAAGTAACAGCAAATGTTCATTGCGCTAAAGTCGATGCCTAATGTTCAAAACCGCCTTTTCACAACTGTAGACACATCACTGCCGTCTGCGTATACATATTTGGACTTCGATAGTCCATGGTATCGAGCTCACACGGGAAAACTGTTGCGGCCCGGATAGGATGGTTGCTGGTTTGTTGCTTCACCGCTTGATCTCTTTGCATCAAGAAAAAATGAGTGAGATGGCAAACGAAGAATTACAACAAATCCGATTCATATCTCCTATTGGAAGTATGGGCGGAGGTATCAGTAGCGCCGCTTTGGACGAGGCCTTGGCGCAGTCACCACATTTCATCGCTTGCGACGCCGGCACCACGGATGCCGGTCCTTTTTCCCTTGGAATGGGCGCGCCTGCCTTTCCTCGCGAGGCTGTGAAGCGCGATCTCTCGCTGATGCTGCGCGCCGGCCGAGAGGCCAGCATCCCGGTCATCATTGGTTCCGCCGGTACGGCCGGTGGAGATACCCACGTCGACTGGGTCCTTGAGATCGCGCGCGAGATCGTTTCCGAACATGATCTGACCTTAAGGACAGCCGTAATCTATTCGGAGCAGGACAAGGCTTACCTCAAGAGGCTGGTGCATGAGAATCGAATCTTTCCGCTCGATCCGGCGCCGCCGATCAGTGACAGCATCATTGATGGGAGCACCCGTATCGTCGGCATGATGGGCGTTGAGCCACTCCAACAGGCCTTATCGGATGGAGCTGATTTCGTTCTGGCGGGGCGATGCAGCGACTCGGCACTCTTTGCCGCGATCCCGTTGATGCACGGTCTTCCGCCGGGGCTGGCGTGGCATGCCGGCAAAGTATCGGAGTGCGGAACGCTGGTCTGCGAGACGCTCGGCAAGGGCGTCATCTTTACCACCGTCAGCCAGAACGAGATCACCATCCGCCCGTATGGCAACGGACTGCGTTGCACACCGCAAAGCGTGGCTGCGCACAGCTTGTACGAGAATGCCGATCCCTACTTGCATCGTGAATGTTCCGGGACTTTCGACCTGACCAAATCTACTTTTGAAGCAATCGACAGACTGACGGTTAGGATTCGAGGCAGCGAATTCATAGCCCAGCCATATACCGTGAAACTTGAGGGCGCGGAGCTGGCAGGCTATCAAAGCATTATCGTCGGCGGGATACGCGATCCATACATCATCCGCCAGTTGGACACCTGGCTCGGCTCAGTCCGCGCCTACATCGACGAAAGCGTTTCTCGTGTGCTCGGTGACAAGGCAGACAAAAGTTTGTACAGCATCAACTTTCACACCTACGGCATCAACGCCGTGATGGGCGCTCTAGAGCCAAACTCGAAACATCTTCCCCACGAAGTAGGCATCGTCCTCGAAGCTACCGCCCCCACGCAGGACCTCGCGCACAAGCTCGCACAACTCAGCCGCCAGCCGCTGCTGCACTACCCAATTAAGGAATGGGTGGGATCGATTACGGCATTTGCGTGCCTCCACAATCCCGCGGTCATCGATCGGGGCCCGGTATACCGCTTCAACCTGAACCATGTCGCGGTTCCTTCCACTCCATTCGAAATGTTTCGCACTCACTTTATCGACTTGGGCGGTTCGAGCACATGATGATCCTTGCCGATATCGCAAATCTGATCCGCAGCAAGAATGCCGGTCCGTTCACACTCACCTTTGACATCATGTTCGCTGACCTTGCCAGCTACCGCCGCGTCAAGGATTCCGGCGCGCTGAATCCAGCTGCGTTTGCCAAACTTTATCGATGTCCCGTGGAGAAGGTCCGCTTCTTCGAATGCGAAAATGCGCTCGCCTTCAAGTTCAGCATTCCACGGCCGCTTATCCAGGGCCAACCCGGTGATGGCGACATGCACGGCGGCCAGCAGTTCATTCCTTTAATGACTGTGGAGATTCCGTGATTACTTCCGAAGTCGCCACGGATCGCGGAGCAGAGATAGAGGCCCGGCTCGACAGAATTCCAGCTAGTCCCTATCTCTGGAAACTGATTGCGTTGTTGGCCCTCGGCGGCTTCTTCGAATTCTACGAACTCTTCATGACCGCCTTCGTCAGTCCCGGTCTCATTCGCGACGGCATTTTCCAGACTGGTCCGAACGGTCTCTTCCATCTGCCCGACCAGGCCGCCTTTGCATCCGTTACCTTCCTCGGTCTGTTTCTGGGCACCATCACTTTGCCGGGACTCGCGGATAGCTGGGGACGCCGCGCGGCCTTCCGCGGCTTTGCGCTCTGCTACGCTGTGGCAACCATCGTCATGGCCATGCAGAATTCGGCCATCGCCATCGATGCCGTACGGCTGATCGACGCAATTGCCATCGGAGCGCAACTGATTACGCTCGACACTTACGCTTCGGAAATAGTTCCGCGTCATCTCCGTGGACGCGTCTTTGCCCTCGCCTTTGCCATCATACAAACCGCCGTGCCAATTCTCGCTCTGCTCGGCTGGCTCCTTGTGCCGCACACTCCGTTGCATATCCAGGGGTGGAGATGGGTCATGCTGATCGGCGGAGCCGGTTCCTTCCTCGTGTGGATACTCTGCCGCTCCCTTCCGGAGTCGCCTCGCTGGCTTGTCAGACATGGCGACTTCGACGAGGCAGAACGCGTGACCTCCGTTTTTGAGCAGCATGCAGAGGCATACCTTGGACATCCGTTGCCGGCTCCGCAGGTGCAGCCGCTGAAGCCCGTGGGCAAACAAAGTTTTGCCGAGATCCTTCAGCCTCCATACCGCAGACGCACCATCATGCTGACCGTCTTCAATTTCTTCCAGGCCATAGCATTTTACGGTTTCGGAAACTGGCTGCCCGCTCTGGTCAGCGCGCAGAATCATAATGCGCCGCGTAGTGCTCAGGTCTCATTTCTCATCACTCTTGCTTTTCCCATTGGGCCCCTGCTCTCAAGCATCATCGCGGAAAAGTTTGAACGCAAGTGGCAGATTGTTGGCGCTGCCGTGGGTACAGCCGTATTCGGCATGTTGTTCGCGACCCACACTGCTTCCCTCGGATTGGTGGTGCTCGGCATTCTGATTATTCTCATGAACAGCCTTTTGGGATATTGCTCTCATGCTTATCAGTCGGAGTTATTTCCGACCCGTATGCGGGCTCGTGCGGTTGGGTTCGTTTATTCCTGGGGACGTTTGTCGACCGCATTTACAAGCCTCATCATTGGATTCCTCTTCCAGCGTTTTGGAACCACGGGAGTTTTTGTTTTTATCGCCCTCGCAATGTTCGCGGTCGTCGTCTCTGTCGGAGTGTTCGGACCGCGCACCCGTGGCCTCACACTCGAACAGATTTCTGATTAGCGGTAGCTTCCTTTGGCGACGTCCGGAGAATGGCATCCTTAGGTTCTGGTCTTCGTCAGTGGAAGAAGAAGATGATGATGAACGCTCGATGGATAGGCCGTATTTTGCGAGGTGTCCGCGCCGGAGAACGCCACTCCGCTTCGAACCACGCCGCGCTTTTCGGCGTTCCTAAGATGATTTCCCTCAAGAGCGAATGGTTTCTCAATGGAAAACAGATGCCGCTTCGTTCCGCGGGAATAGGGGTCGGAGAAAATATCTCTCCTCCTTTAAGCTGGAGTGGCGTCCCGACGGGAACGGTCGAACTGGCGATCATCATGGAGGATCCCGATGCCCCTTTACCATGGCCATTCGTGCACATGATCGCCTATCGGATATCTCCTGACAAATCCAGCGTGGCAGAAGGAACTCTCGCGCGCGAAGCCATCGGCGTGGCTTTTGGAAGGAGCACGGCTGGAGCGCAAGGGTATAAAGGACCACGGCTAGTCCCCGGACACGGGCCACATCGCTATATTTTCCAGATACTCGCGCTAAGCCGTCGCACCGCATTTTCGTCTGTGCCGAAACTCAAAGCGTTCCTGGCTGGCATCTCGGGTACGGTAATGGGCCGGGGGATGTTGGTCGGAACATACGAGCGGCCCTGATCATAGCAGCCTAATTTATTGGTAATTGCCTGGTCGGCTGCAGGTGAGTTACGGGCGCCTCAGAACGTATCGATCAGCAAATTTTCGCTTGCCGAATTTTATTCTTCACCGCACCAGCAACTTTGCCACCACGGATCTGACGGCGCGAATGGATTCATCAACGCCAAGCCAGATCCTAGGTGACATAACATTCGGAAGCGACAGGTTCACGCGCCGGCCCACACTTCTCGATCCGCCGAGCACGAACCAGCAAGAACTCATCCGGCGGCTATCGCGTTGCGAGCGCTACCGAGGGATCATTGAAATCCAGTCGCAGGACAATTGGAGTATTCACCGGCGGCGGCCTGGATGCTGTACAGCTCCGAGTGTTGACCACTCTCGGCCAGAACTTGAGGTTGCGTTCGCAGGCATGCGGGTCTCGGTTTCGGTTTGGGAGCAGCAGTCGCACTGCTCCCGAGTGATGGCAAGCCGGAAGTTATCGAGTCGTCCGTCGGATTACTACCGAGAAACGCGCTAGCAGTGAGGGTTAAATTGCCCAACTGGATTACTTCCGAATCGCCATCCGCCAGGGCTCGATTTGCGAGCCGGCAGTGAGATCGCGAAGCTTGACTCTTCAGGTGAATTTCTGAAAAAGCGCAATTTCAGTCAAATCGAGGGAAGGGAACCACGGGCATACTAGTCCTGTGCTGATAGGAAGACTTGTATGAATGCCATCGAGAAGGCTCTGTGGTTTATCGAGAGCCATTTTGCAAGCGAAATTACGCTGGAGGGCCTCGCGAAAGCCGGAGGGGTATCGCGTTTTCATATCACGCGAGCATTCGGTGCAGCGACGGGCTATTCGGTCATGCGATACGTGCGTGGCCGGCGTCTGAGCGAAGCGGCCAGGTCGCTATCGAACGGAGCGCCGGATATCTTGTCCGTCGCTCTCGATGCAGGATACGGCTCACATGAGGCATTCACGCGGGCGTTCCGCGATCAGTTTGGTATGACACCCGAAACGATTCGGACACAGGGCCATCTGAGGAAAATCGAACTTGTCGACCCAATGAAAATAGCTGAAACCCTGCCAATTACGCTCGAACCACCGCGCTTTGTGAACGGCAAACGGCTTCTCATCGCAGGATTAGGGGAACGCTACACCTGCGAGACCAGCGCAGCCATACCATCGCAGTGGCAGCGCTTTCTGCCATATCTGGGCCAGATTCCCACGCAGCTCGGCGGGACAGCTTACGGGGTGCGCTACAACAGCGACGACGCGGGCAACTTTGACTACGTGTGTGGTGTGGAAGTGAAGGACTTCTCGAAGCTCCCCCCAGATTTGAGCCGCGTGCGCATTCCCGAACAGAGATATACGGTTTTCCGGCAGCGCAGCCATATCTCTACGATCCGTAGCACATGGAACGCGATATGGAATAACTGGTTGCCGGAGTCGGGGTACGAGGCGGTCGATGCGCCGGATTTTGAGTGTTACGGCGAGGATTTTGATTCGGCTACAGGAGCGGGAGGGTTTGAGATATGGATACCGATCAAGAGGTGCAGCAAATTACAGTAGGAGGAACGATGGCAGCGATGCAGAGCGCAGTATTGGTGCAAGGTAGAGAGTTCGCAGATATCGCTACCTTGCATCGGCAGATTCGCACACAAAACGTCTCGCCGGTAGAAGTTGTAAAAGCGTGTCTCAAGCGAATCGAACAACTTCAACCAAAGCTGAACGCATTCATCACCGTGCTGGCTGACCAAGCGCTCGAGCAGGCCAGAGCGGCCGAAGCAGAGATAAGGGCGGGCAAATGGCGCGGCCCACTGCATGGCATTCCGGTGGGGATCAAAGATTTCTACGATACCGCCGGGATCAAAACGACCGCGGGTTTCGAATTTTTCAAAGACCGTGTGCCGGGAAAGGATGCAGTTGGTGTTGCCAGGCTCAAGGAGGCTGGGGTGATTCTCATTGGAAAGACGAATATGCACCGGCTGGGCATGGGCACGACGGGGCTTGATAGTTACTTTGGGCCGGTCCGCAACCCTTGGAACGCCGAATACATTCCTGGTGGGTCATCTTCCGGATCGGCGACCGCGGTGGCTAGCGGCATGTGCTATGCCACACTCGATACGGACGCGATTGGATCTTGCCGATTGCCGGCTTCATGCTGTGGCGTAGTGGGTTTCAAAGGCACCTACGGCCTGATCAACCCCAAAGGCATACTTGATGGCGAGCAGGATCCTGGCGAGATGATCCGTTGGTTCAGCCACCCCGGTATTATGGCCCGCTGTGTCGAAGATACGGCACTGGTACTTGATGTACTCGCGGAGAGAAGGGAACCTGCGGCAACTGAATACGTTGAAGCGCTGGCCAAAGATAGAAAAGTGCTGATTGGGGTGGCCGACAATGCCAAGGGCGGCCGAGAGGTCTCAGAGGCCTTTGAGGCGGCCGTCGAAGTAATTCGTGGTCTCGGTTGCCCGATGAAGAGCGTCGCCGCGCCCTTTCGCAACCCTGGGGGCGACTTACGCGATATCGAAGGCGACCGAAAAGCGATCGCCGGCGAGACTTTCCGAGACATTGATGTTCTTTTGCTTCCAACCATGACAACTACCGTTCCGACAATCAAAGACGCAGGCGCCAATCCTCAGGCGCTGGCGGCCCAAAATACCGTATTTGCCAACTACTATGGTTTGCCCGCCATAAACGTTCCATGCGGTTTTGACAGCAATGGTCTCCCTCTAGGACTACAAATGGTGGGGAAGCCCTGGGATGAAGCCACGGTACTTCGCTTGGCATATCGGTACGAAACAGCAACAGGTTGGAAAACCCAACATCCAGCTGTCTAAGAACTCCTCACTGGTGCGGATTAGGTCTGTTGGCATTACCTCCGGCTTGCCGACATCCGTACACAATCAGGGAGTCCTTCCGCGTGTAGCCGTATGCATATGCCTTGACGCGATGCAGCATTAGTATCACAATGTGATTCTAATCATGCTTGGCGAATTCGAATATTTGTTGATCACGGCGGCTGCTGGACTTGGAGATGACGCCTACGGCGCGGCGATTCGTGAAGAAATCGAAGCGACGACCGGACGAAAGTGCTCCATTGGCGCGCTCTATACAACCATCGATCGTCTCGAAACAAAAGGTCTGCTGAAAACGTGGATGGGCGATGCCACGCCGCACCGGGGTGGCCGCGCCAAGCGCATGATTCGCGTGACGCCTAAGGGCGTGTTAGCCGCGAAGTACTTCTACGATGCGGTGACGCGTGTGAGCCGCGGAGCGTCATGGGTGGCGAACCGGACGGGGAGCGCCTCATGACGAGCACCGGCTGGTCGTTCGTCGAGGCTGCTGCCCGACTGCTGGCGCGCGACGAGCGCGAAGCCGTGTTGGGCGATTTGGTGGAAGCGGACGAAAGCGCCTGGCAAGGACTGTTCGGTGTACTCGGCCTGGTTTTCCGGCGGGAAGCCGTCGTTTGGAAAAGCTGGCGGCCATGGCTGGCAGGATTTGGAGTGGCCCTTCCAAGCAGCTTTCTCCTTATGGGGTTCTCGCTGTCTGTCAGTTGGAGTTATCTGACCCTACGATGCCCCGAGCTTCTCCAGAAGTCGTCCTTGACACTGAGCTCCGGGTCCCTGGTGTTGCTGTGCCAGGCACTCCTTCTGATCGGCTGGTCCTGGACGGGCGGTTTTGTAATCGGATCGTTGTCGCGGCGGACTCTTTGGGCTAGCACGTTACTTTGCTATTCGCCGTGTTTGTTTTGT
>Ga0210410_10002534_pt1 | contig 16341 bp, 9 predicted proteins | sample IncBWC4MmetaG_FD_161058 | JGI IMG/M metagenome (GOLD analysis project Ga0210410, IMG submission 161058) | Forest soil microbial communities from Barre Woods Harvard Forest LTER site, Petersham, Massachusetts, United States - Inc-BW-C-4-M | ecosystem: Environmental > Terrestrial > Soil >... | reverse complement strand
AAGGCTTTCGACATGCTCGTATTTTTGGTGGAGAGGAGCGGACATCTTTGCCAAAAAGACGAACTAATGAAAGCTCTCTGGCCGGATTCGTTCGTGGAAGAGGGAAACCTCTCCGTGACCGTCTCCTCCCTGAGAAAGGTTCTCGGTGACGATCGCGGTCACCAACGATACATAGAAACGGTTTCAAAACGTGGCTACCGATTCGCCGCGGCCGTCAACCATGTAATACGGGAGGACCAAGCAGAAGTGCACATCGAAGCCCCCCCCAAGAAGCAGGGCATCGCGGCACGGATGGAACTCTTGACTCTCAAGAAGCAAGCAATGCTGAATTCGAAGTTCCCTGGGCCTCTGGTTTGGAGACTCGCCACTCTCGCCGGCATAGTCGTCATCGCAATCCTCTTCATGGCGCGCATTGTAAGGGTCAAGGGAGGAATCACCGCCCAGCCAGTAGGCAACCAAAAAGTTCAATCACTGGCGGTTTTGCCTTTCCAGACGGTTGGTGAGAAAACCGGCGATGAGTATGTCGGGATAGCCATGGCCGACGCCCTCATCACCAAGCTCGGAAACAGTGGCAAAATTGTCATCAGGCCCACCAGCGCGATTCAGAAGTATGCGGGCGCACCCCGTGACGTCAAAGCGTCCGGGGTCGAGCAGGGAGTCGACGCGGTCCTTGACGGCCGCATCCAACGAGAGGGCGATCGCGTCCGGGTGACCGTACAACTAACCCGAGTACGCGATGGCGTGCAACTCTGGGCAGACGCATTCGACGAACGGTTCACGGATGTCTTCCGTTTGGAGGACGAGTTTTCGGATCGAGTCGCCCGCTCCATTTGCCTGAAGCTCACGGGAGAACAATCCGGCCATCTCGCCAAGCTCTCCACAAAGAATAGTGACGCCTACCAGGCTTATATAAGAGGACGTTATTTCTGGAACAGAAGAACAGAGACAGCCTTAACGAAGGGCTTACGGTATTTCCAACAGGCGGTACGGCTGGATCCGAACTTCGCGGAGGCGCACGCCGGCGTTGCCGATTCCTACGCATTGCTCGGTCTTTACGGTTTTCTTCCTCCTAAGGAAGCATTTCTGCCTGCTGAGGACGCAGCGAAAAAAGCACTCGGCATGAACGATGATCTGGCCGAGGCCCACGCTACCCTCGGGTTAGTCTACTTTTACTATCATTGGAATAGTTTAGCGGCCGAAAGGGAATTTCGGCGCGCTTTGGATAGCAATCCCAATTACGCCATGGCCCATTCGTGGAATGGGCAAGACCTGGCCACCATGGATAGGATGCCCGAGGCGCTAGCGGAAACTGAACTTGCGCAGCAAGATGATCCCCTCTCTCTGATCGTCAGCAGCAACGCCGGACTGATCTTGGGCCTGGCGGGTCGATACGAGCAAGCCATTGAAACTCTAAATAAAGCTCTGGAGATCGATCCAACCTTCTCTCGCGCACACTTTCGACTTGGAAATGTCTACGAACAGAAAGGCATGCCTGAAAAAGCCATTTCCGAATTTGAGGCGGCGGTTCGATTCTCCGGGGGCGACTCTTCTTATCAAGGAGCCTTGGGACACGCCTATGCGGTCGCAGGAAACGTGGAACGAGCAAGAAAGTTGCTCGACTTTCTGAAGAATCGTTCGCGTCGACAGTACGTTCCAGCCTATGCGATCGCATTGGTTTATGCAGGCTTAAATAAGAAAGACCAGGCCTTTGAATGGCTTGAAAAAGCTTATGAAGATCGCTCTGCTTCTATGGCCTTGCTTAATGTCGACCCAGCACTGAGTAATCTGCATTCCGATGCAAGGTTCACCGAGCTGGTACGCCGCGTTAAATTCTAGTCCCAACGGTAGCGTGTTCCGACCATCGTCGGCCGTAATGGGGCGAGAAAGTGCGTCCTTAACCGGCGCATGCGCCCCCCCGTGCTGGCGCCGCCACCCATTCCTGATTGTTGATTTGTCGAACTAGCTTTTTCTGAAGCAGCCTCTTGCCCGCGCACCCCTGGACCCAACGTGAGCGCAACGCATATCCCGAGTACAAGGACGCTTTTCGGAACCTGATAATGGCCCGGAGTGTTGCTCATTTCTCGTTGTGTTGCGCCATGCCCCGGCGTTGCCAGCGGACGACTCACCTCGCGGAACATCAGTTTTCCATTCCAGTCTGCAGTGATTCTCACCGCCGATTCGTTCATGAAGAACCGTAACTGTTTATGAGTGGACAGAGGTTCCGGCTGAGAAATATCAGACAGCTGCCAATAAGTAAAGGACCTAGCATTGAAGTGGAGAAGGTACAAACAGAATTTTTCCTAACAGAATTGCGGTTATTGCTCAGGATTCTGCCCAGAAGTGATCCGTGCTTCCGTCGGATTAGTACTAACGCGCTAGCAGTAACCGTTGTACTGCTGGCGAGATGCCGACTTCTGGCCCGGAACAGTTTCCGGAATGCTCGTTAAACGCAAGTGTACTGCTCGGCGCGCTTCGCCCAGACCTGCGAACACGTTGACTAGCCTCGACCCCGTCCTTAAGATGAATGCTCTGGCGACAAGCGTCTCCCAATGATCGGCCAAACCATCTTGCACTATCGCATCATCGAGAAGCTGGGCGCCGGCGGGATGGGCGTGGTATTCAAAGCCGAGGACACCAAACTCGATCGCTTTGTTGCGTTGAAATTTTTGCCCGACGAAGTGGCCAAAGATGCTCAAGTCTTGGGCCGCTTTCGCCGTGAAGCAAAGGCCGCTTCTGCTCTGAACCATCCCAACATTTGCACAATTCATGAAATCAACGAGCAGGATGGGCAGACGTTCATCGTGATGGAGTTTCTGGATGGCGTCACACTCAGGCACCGCATCGCGGGACGACCATTAGAGACTGAGACGCTGCTGGAGGTAGCCATCGAGGTGGCGGATGCGCTGGACGCCGCACACGCCGGAGGTATTGTTCATCGCGATATTAAGCCCGCTAATATCTTTATCACTAAACGGCGGCACGCCAAGATCCTGGACTTTGGGCTGGCCAAAGTTGCCCTCCTGCCGAAAGCGCAGTCGGTGGGGCCCACAGCGGCCACCATCGCCGACAGCCATGAGCTTCTGACAAGCCCTGGCGCGGCGGTTGGCACCGTCTCTTACATGTCCCCGGAGCAGGCCAAGGGCAAGGATCTCGATGCCCGCACCGATTTATTTTCCTTCGGGACAGTGCTGTATGAGATGGCCACAGGAGCCTTGCCTTTCCCGGGAGAAACTTCAGCAACCATCTTCGACGGTATCCTCAATCGAACTCCGCTGCCGCCGATACGGTTGAATCCGACAGTACCACCCAAGCTGGAAGACATCATCAGCAAGCTGCTGGAGAAGGATCGCGAACTGCGCTACCAAGCCGCGGCCGAACTTAGAAGCGATCTCAAGCGGCTCAAGCGCGACACCGAATCGGGAAGGCTCCAGGTTCAGGATTCCGCGGCCGTTCGCGTTTCGAGTGCAAACGTGCCCGTCGCAGGAGCCGAGCGCGGCTCCAGTGGTGCGGCCCTGGTCGCGGCCGCGCGCCAGCATAAAGCCGGCGTTGGAGTCATGGTCGCCGTCGTACTGCTACTGATCGCCGCGGCTGCATTCGGCATATACAGCTTGTTTTTCTTCGCCCGTAGCCAGCCTTTCCAGAGCATCAAGATCACCAAGATCAGCGGCACTCACAATGCGCGGATCGGGGCCATGTCTCCCGACGGAAACTACCTGGCCTACGTGTTGAATAGCGAGGGTAATGAATCATTGTGGCTGCGCCATCTGGCCAGCGAAAGCAACGTGCAGATCATTCCGCCAGAGCATGTGCAATACTCCGCCCTGCGCTTCTCTCCCGATGGCAGCCACATTTACTTTTCGCATACCCAATTGGTCAGCGGTCCTGCGTCTCAGGAGTACGATCTATACCGCATCCCCGTGCTGGGTGGAACTCCACAAGTTCTGGTCAAGGATATAGACACGAATCCAAGTTTTTCTTCCGACGGGCGGCGCTTCGCTTTCATACGCGCCAACGATCCCGACCCGGGCAAGTACCACCTCCTCATCGCAAATGCCGACGGCAGCAACGAAAAGAGCATTTTCGCCGGGCCCATGGCCAATGTGGTGTCGGATTCAGCCTGGTCTCCGGATGGAAAGGCGATCGTCGGTACGATCTTCGATCAGCCGGAAGACAGCATAGGCGCAGTGATTTCGATTGATCCGGACACCGGTGCCCAGAGGACGATATCCAGGCCGCCATACACAGTGCTAACCAACGTGTCCTGGCTGCCCGATGGAAGAGCCTTGGCAGTAATTTTCTCAAGCATGGAAACAAACTTCAGCCGGCAGCAGGTTGGGCTGATCAGTTATCCGGATGGCAAGTTTCGCCCAATTACCGCCGACATGAATGACTATGCCAACTTGAGTGTCTCGGCCGACGGCGCGACCATTGCCACTGTCATGCGCCAGTCGGTGCGCGACGTCTATGTGAGTTCAGGCCTAAAGGCCGATTACTCCGACGCTAGGCAGGTTAGTTCGGGAGACTCCGTGCCGGTGGTCGCCTGGGCGAGAGATGGCAATCTGCTGACCGAGCAGGGGTCATCCATTCGGGAGATCAGCCCGAACGGCGAACTCAAGGGGGAGATCGCTTCCGAAAAGGAGTCTGCGGCGCTGCAGCCTAACGGCTGCAGCGACGGCCACCTTGTTTTCGCGCGCAGGATGTTGAAAACCCGCTCGGTGAACATCTGGCGCAGTGAAGCGGATGGCACCGGATTGCACCGTCTCACCGAGGGCAAGAGAGATATGTTTCCGATGTGCTCCCCGGATGGCAAAACCGTCTTTTATATGGATATGACCGTTCCTGCCTATATGAAAGTGTCCATCGACGGAGGTCAGCCGGAACGAGTTACAAAGGATTTTGCGGAATTCAACGCCGGTTTTGACGTTGCCCGCGACGGAAAGACGGTTGTGCTGGGCACCTACGATTTCAAAGCCCAGAGGCCAACGATCTCCCTGGTTTTTCTTGATTCCGGCCAGGTCCTGCGAAGGTTCGAGTACGACCCGCGGCATCAGGGGCAACCCCGCTTCAGCCCCGACGGCAAAGGTATCGTCTACCCTGTCCGTGAAAAGGGAGTGGACAATTTGTGGCTGCAACCGCTGGACGGCGGCTCCGGCCGACAGTTGACGAACTTCGGTTCCCTCAAAATCTACTCTTATCAATGGTCGCCCGATGGCAAGAGCCTGGCCCTGGTGCGCGGAGATTCTCCTTCGGATCTGGTATTGATTCAGAATTCTCCTGGGAAGTAGTCAGAACCCGCTTTGGACTCCGGACGAGTAGTTGGCCGTACGGAAACTATCCATAAACGGGCATGGGGGAAACTGACCGCCGACTCGAGGCAAGGCCGAAATGAACCGGCCTGCCAGCGCCCCAGCCCTGCGCGGCAAGTGGGCATCTATTACAGGCAAGCTATATGAAGATAGCGTAATTCAGAGAGAGAGAATCTTGGTGCACTCTCGGTGCACTATAGACTGCAAATGAGCGCGTTTTGGCGCAAATGAGTGGAGTGAACCCCTGGAGTGATACATCTCTGTATTAGACACTTTGCAGGAAAGGAGCTGCAAAGTGGGCCGAACTTTACTGAGCAACCGTCCGCTGCAGACGTTAGAGCGGGCAATTGTGAATCGACAACCGCCGCCTGGAGTCGTGCACCACTCCGATCAGGGTGTGCAGTATGCCTGCGGACAGTACATCCAAAAGCTTTTCGATCATCGGATGCTGCCGAGCATGAGTAGACCGGCGAATCCATACGACAATGCTACCTGCGAGAGTTTTCTGAAAACTCTCAAGCGCGAAGAGATTTGCGCCAGCGCCTACCGTGACTTCGAAGACTTACAGCGAGGACTGGAGCAATTCATCGAAGAATATTACAACCGATGCCGGTTGCATTCAGCTTTGCGTTATCGGTCCCCGGAAGGATTCGAGGACGAGGCTGCGCGGGCAGAACACCCGGCGGTTCCTAGGGGACCGATAGTGACGTTTTTTGGCACTTAGCTGACGCGATCCGAGTGTGAACTTGAGAATTTCTCAGCTTTTTCGCGTCCCAAGTGAAGGTGTATTAGACACATTTGTCTCACCGAGGGGTTCAGTTTCAGCTTTTGCCTGAATCTGGTTAGTAGCCACCTGTACTAGTTCTGGTCTCGAGTGACGGGCATTGACCGAGGCTAAGTCGCACTGCTCCCAAGCAGTGTGCCATTTCCTGATCATCCACAAACACGCTCGTCAGCTTGATCCTCATGATCGCTCCTCGATTAAGATTTATACGGTAAAACGTGCGCGAGTACGACGAGACCGTGGGAACGTCCGGTCGGCGCAGAACTGCCGTGAGCGCGAAACAAGGGTCGTTATGAATTCCGTAGGAAGCCTCGAACTCGGACGTCCCGCAGCCACAGTCCTCCCCATACCAGGCAAGCGAACACGAAGGCGAAGACCACATTGAACCAGCTGGCTTGAACGCGAACCTGACTCGCGATGGCGCCACCAAGGTACCCGGTCAGGAAGATTGCTCCGAGGACGGACGTGCGAGGAAATAAATACAACAATGTGCACACCAGCAGGACCAGGCCGATCCCTACAATCTCGGACTCGGGATACCCCAACTCTCGAGTTGCTTTCACGACGATGGCGGGTTTGACGAGTTTCATTACGCCATCCCACAAAAGGAATAGCGCTGCGAAACCGCTCATGATACGGCCTGCCCAGAGTTGTGTCTTGGAAATCACACGGCCGTCACGAGCACCGCGTCCATCTACGGGCGTCGGCGTTGTCATTAGCCGACCTGCTTTCCCAGAAGAAGCCCGGTAATGTTGCCGGCGGGATCAGCGAACATGGCCAACTTTGGGCCTCCCGGCACTTCGGTCGGCGCGAGAACCGTCTTGCCTCCAAGCCGCTCTACTCGATCGAGCGCTGCCTGTAAATCTTCGACTCGCGCATATACGGAAACGCGCTTGCTCCCGTCATGGGCAGGACCAACGCCACCGTTGATGCCTCCTGGTCCTCCGCCGGTCTCGACGATGCCGTAGTGCATCGGGTTGTTGCTGCTGATGTTCCACCCAAAGAGTTCCCGATAAAACGTTTCGAGTTCGCTCCCTTTGCCACCCATGATTTCGAAATGAACAACAGGCGCTCCCATAGATATCCCTTTCTGTGCGTCATTGTGAGGTTTTGAGGCGCGCTACTCCGAAAGCGTCGCTTCAGGGGAGGACTATAGCTTCCGCTGACAAGTCGGTCTTGTATAGAAACGACAACTGCTTCTGCCTCTGGGTGATTTGGGTGGGAGTCTGTCCGATGAAGCGCCGGAGTGATCGCGTGAGGTGCGCCTGGTCGAAATAACCCAGGCTACTAACCACATCGAGAGCCGAAACTCCCTCTCTAAGCAAGTTTGTCGCATAGCGCGCTCGTTCGATCTGGCGAAATGTGGTGTAGGTAATGCCAGTGGATCGCAGGAAGCGCCGTTGCGCAGAGCGCAAAGATAGCTGGCGCGGCCGGCGCAGCAAGGTGTCATCTACAACGGGATCGCGTGAGAGGATGCCGGCGTTGGCAAGCCTGTTGACGAAAATCTCCGCATTGTCAAAGTCTGGATACTCTAAAGCGGAACCATTCAGCCAAAAGGAGTGGCCGGTGGCTGCGGGAAGCGTTACATCATTATGGTCCCGTAGACTGCCCGGGAGAAATCGCGGCATGAAGGTGCCGGTTTTGAAGCGGATGGCGATCCACTCTCCCTCGCCAGGACAATCAATGGCAGTTGCTGCGGTCTCTGGTCCACGTAGCGTGAGAAAGGTCTTCCCTCCAAGCCGCGTAAGAGCCATCTCGAAACTGTTCGCGGCAACCGAGAGGAAACTGTCCGCACGCTCGCTGCGGCAACGCCAGACCTTCTCAACGAACGGATGGTCTGAGGGTCGGTCCTCGAAGTGGATGAACTCGCTCTTACCATGCGTCGCTGTATTCGAAGTCGCCCCTGCCGTCATTCGCAACCTCGCCCCTTACTATAGTCCGTACAGTGTACCAAACGGGATTCTGCTTTCTCACAATGAATGTGAAGCTCCTCTTCGCGGACGCGCCATAGGCGCATGAGCAAACTGCATAACCCTCGGATGGTTAGCAATCCGGAAGTTATCCACAACCGGGGTTCGTAGAGATCGGAGCGCGAGCGGCGTTCCGTAGCACCATATTTCTTCCACCCGGACTTGAACGCAGCCGCCCGGCGGCGGACAACACGGCGGCCCGTGTCCGAAAATACGCTTGGGGCCGGCGAGCCAGAACTGCCTTGCTCACCTCGATTTCTGATTTGACGATGCAAGCCGGCAACCCATGTTGGACTTTTCGGAGTGGGATCCAGATTGAAATGAAGTGGATTCCCGGATTCGTGTCCGAAGACCATCGATAACGGCCGGGATCGTGTCATGTTTACTTCCCCTTACAATCAGGACGAGAAGGGCAGCCTCGCTCGGATTGTCGGCGCTCGAGGTAATCGCCACACCCTGGATTCCTTCCTCTTTCAGCAACTCAGTTGTGTGAGCAGACTGAACTTTCCGCGCACGCGCAATCTCTTCGTCAGTCAGTGAAGTGACGCTGTTTGCCGAAGATGTGGGTTGCATCAGGGCAGCACTCTCGGCGGAGGTGAGGACTCCCTCATATGGAATATCTTCTATTTGCACTATGCGTGTACGTTGGCCATTCACCTGAGATGGAAGCCCTGTCAGGGATGCTGTCTTCCGAACCACCAAGAGAATCGCCGCATGGCTGGGATCATCAAGGCTGGACGCAAGACCTACGGCGCGAACTTGAGGGTACCCAAAAAGCGCCGCAACACCGGAATCGCGGGCCACAGCAGCGGCTTGAAGCGCTTCTGCCGTGGGAGCCACGGTCAGGGCTGTGGTTGCTGTTGAGGCCAATCGAGGCCCAGGAAGGCTGCATCCCGCGACCGCGTGCGTGGAAGCGGTACCCACAAATACAGGCCTCTCCGCAGTGTTGGGATCGGCAAGAGCCGCGAGTACATCTGAGACCGGTGCTGCTACGGTTTCTGTGTCTGCGCTGGCCACTAACAGCGCGACAGGATCCACGCCGCTTTGCGTTACAAGCAGAGAGCCGGAATCTCCGTCGGCGCTAAAGCCCTGGTTGCCTACGATCACGAGGTTACTGAAAGTGGCCGTAAACGAAGGGCCCGTCCCGCAGCCCTTTTGATATTGCACATTTACGACAGCATTGATCGCTGTGATGGTTGAGCAGGTGAGACCAGTTGACCTTCCGCTCTTGGCGATTGCCAGACCAATCGAAGGAGTCGCGCCCGCACCGGCGTGAGGCGGGGCGTCCGTCGGCTGTCCATTTTGCGTTGTCCCACCTAACTCTAGAATTGTCCCGAGCGGATTCACCTGACCCGAGACGACCTGGGCCAGTGCGGCATCAACGAACGGTGTGGTTGCGGGGGGACTCTCGAGGTTCACATATTGAGAGAGATTTGCAACCGTGGTGGTGCTTGCCGTCGAGCAACCTGAATCGATCAGTCCTGGTTGGATGATTGCGTCGCCGGGACTGCCTGCGTCGCTTCGGGCCAAAACGTGGGAAGCACTCAGGACGTACTGGTTGCCGCCGCGCGACACGAGCGCGCCCAGCGTGCCGCTACAGCAGGTGGATGAACTGCCGGAACTCCCGTTGTCGTTCACGTTCCCGCCAGAAACTCCCAGAGAAATCGGCGCCTTCTGTGCGCCTTGATTGCTTGACAGAATGGTGACTATCACATTGCCCTTGGCGGTAGAGTCAGCCTGAGAAATGGCTGTAACGGCGACCGTAGCCGTAACACTCTTGCTGTTGCTCGACAGGGTCGGTACAGAATTAGGCGCAGAATACAGTCCCGTGGTGGAAATTGTGCCCGTTTTGCTGCTGCCACCGACGACGCCATTCACCTCCCACGTAATTCCGGTGTTAGACGTCCCTGTGACCGAGGCTGTGAATTGCTGCGAGCCAAAGGTGGGAACAGAAACTGGACTCGGCGTGACCGACACTCCGATTCCCCCGTGGACGATGACGCTCGCCGTTCCGGATCTTGACGAATCCACTTTCGCCACGGCGGTAACCGTCACAGCCAGAGGCGTGGTCGCCGCTGCGGATGGGGCCGTGTAAAGGCCGCTTGGGGAAATCGTGCCGTATGTCGAATTTCCACCCGAGACTACGCCGACCTGCCAAGCGACCGCTGTGTTCGACGAGCCATTCACCGTGGCGGTGAATGGTTGTGTCTGACCGAACTGTAAATTTACACTGGCTGGGGCAACGGATACCGTAACGCCGGAGCTGAGTGTAACCGGCACGTTTGCGGAGGACGTGCCGTTCGCCTGGGCGATGCACGTAACCGTCACGGTGCTGGGTGTAGAGAACGTGGTGGGAGCTGTGTACAGTCCCGTTGTTGAAATCGTGCCGGTGGTCGCGTTCCCGCCGACAACGTCATCGACTTCCCAGGTGACCTTGGTGTTTGCGTCCCCCGATTCCAGACAGGTGAACTGCTCTGTGCCACCCAGTCCGACGATTGCCGTCGTTGGAGTGATATTAACCGTGATGGTCTCTTTGGATGTGGAACTGCTACTACTGCCACCGCACGAAATGCAGCCGAGAACAGCAAGTGAGCAGACAAATAGAAAAACAGGATTCCTCGCGGAACAGGTGGCCGCGCACATTCCGAGGAAGGCAAACTGGCGTGATTTAGGATTGGAATAATTTTGCGGACTTCGTGCTATTTTCAGCGCGCCGCCAAGAAAAACGGAAACTCCAGAAGTTTCGGGAGTTCCGGACCGGACGTCATTTCGAGGGAGTTTGGGGTTTTCCTCGAAAGCGGGGCCGATCCGGAGTTTTTGTTTTGCGTCCCCCCTTCCTGAAGAAAGTAAGAGTAGTTTCTCCAAAAAAATCATGGTTAGGGTATCCCCAAATTCCCCCGTTAGGGTGTCAAGAAACGTAAGGACTTGTATCAGACGGTTGGGCATTTCAGGCCGGGCCATGGTCGCTCCTCAACGCGGCAATGGCACGATGAGCACGCGGTTGTTTGCCTGATCCACCACCAACGCGCGGTTTCTTGCTGGATCAATCGCCACACCAAATTGTTGAGAAACGGAAAGCGGAATGACTGCCTTAACCGTCTTGGTTTGAAAATCCATGACAGAGAGCGTCTGACTATAGGTATTGACTGTCACGAGGGTGCTGCTGCGGTAGTTGTAGTCGATGGCCGTGGGATTAATTCCCACCCTGTAAGGAGCACTCGTAACGTACGACCCAGTCGCTGGTCTGGCCGTGATCGAAAGAAAACTGTTCGCCAAACTGGAAGCGATCAAGAAAGTATCCGAATCGGGATCGTACATTGCTCCCGTGGGAAGCTGAAAGCCGGTCTCGCGATCGAGCACCTGAGAAGAGCCCAGGTCGACAATCACAACCTGATTCGAGGCAGCCTCGGCCACAGCTGCAATATTGCGGCTTGGGTCAATTGCTACCGCGCTAGGCCCCGCATCAAGAGCAAGCGTGGTTGCCGTGCCGGGACTCTGCACGTTAAAGAAGCTGACTTGTGCCGAGTTACTGTCGGCCACGACCGTAACTCCAGTCCCCGGATGAATAGCAATGCCAATGGGCTGTGAAGTCTTTATCGTGCTGGACGATGTGGACGAGGGAGCAACGGAGACCGTCGCGCCAACGGCAATATTGTCGAGGTCGATCACCGAGACCGTGTCGTCCTCATTGTTTGTCACGGCTGCCCGCCCAAAGACGGAAGAGACCGCTACTCCGGTAGGAGACCGGCCTACATTCAGCGTGCCAAGAATGCTCATGTCACTGAGCTTGAACAAAGTCACGTTGTTTGAACCAGTGTTCGTGACGACGGCAATATCCCGCTGCCGATCGATCGCCACCCCATGCGGAGAGGTCCCCACGGTAACAGCCTGCATGACCGCGAAATCCTTTATGTTGGAAACTGTGCCATCCGCGTTCAATACGTCCAGCACATACCGTGTCGGAGAAGAAAGCAAAGAGGACGGCACCGTCGCAGTAAGTTCGCGCGAGCTCACGTACGTTGTCGTAAGCGGCGTTTCACTAAGACGCACGAGCGAGTTGTTCGTGAAACCCGCACCGATCACGCTGATCGTCAAATTGGAAGCGCTGGTCAAGCTAATGTAAGGGCTGATATCGACAATCTGCGGTTGCGGCGTGGCCAGATTCGACCGAATGGCTCCCAATTGGATGAAGCTGACCGTGCCGTCGTTCTGGTTCACAACCAGAGCGATGTTTGAGGTCGGATCAATTGCGACCGCAGTTGGGTTATTGCCTACCGTGAATTGCGTCAGAATCTGCTGTGACTGCAGATCCAAAAGCGTGGCTGTATTATTGGAGTTCACCGCCACAGCGATATTGGTCAAGGGATTGACCGCCGCCGCGACAAACCCCGTTGTGTTCGTGCTGATCGTGCTGACACTTTGATCCAGCAAACTCAGAATGGAGAGCGAAGTAGAAGCTGGATCCGTGTAAATGGCGTATTCCGTCTCGGGATTAACCGCCACTCCGCGAGTGTTTTGTTCAACGCCAAGAGTGACAAGCGGAGCGGCCGCGCTTACGGTTCCATTTCCAGTGGGAGAACTCGTGGAGGTATCCGGCTTGCCCGTCTGTGAATAGGTGAACGTCGTGGTCGACGGAACGCTGGAAACCGTAAACGTGCCATCGAAACTTGCGTCGTTCACTCCGGCGATCACAACCGTTTCTCCGACGGTCAAACTGTGAGATCCGCTCGTAGTGATAGTCGTCGTGCCGCTGCTTCGCACAGCTCCATTCGAAGAAGGTGGCGCAATACTCGCTACAATCTCATTCCCGTTCCCGTTTAGATCCACGAAGGAAAGCGTTCCGTTTCCGCCTGGTGTGACCAAAGCCCAATTCAACTTCGGTTCAACCGCGATCTGAGGATATAGACCGGTCTGCGCAATCTGCGATACCGTTTGATCGGTCTTCACGGTGGGATTTTGGGGAGTGGCGGAGCCTGCGTAATTGATGAAGGTTGTGGCGTTGGAACCTTGATAGACGACGAGCGCTTGTCCGGTGAGACTATTGACCCCGATGGAATACGGATAGACGGAGACAGGCGTTGATATCGTGTTGGAGATTGTCGTGACTACCGTCGCAGCCGCGGGTGTCGCCGCTGTGAGCGGCGATAGATCGAGGATTTGGATGGTACTGTCGCCATTGTTTGCGACGAACGCCAGATTGCGGAGGTTGTCAATCGCAACGCTGGTTGGCGATTTTCCAACCGTTGTCGTTGGCAGTTGTGGATTGCCTTGAGGATTGCTGAGGAACGCCCCCAAATTGAACGCGGAAATCGTGTTGGAACCCGTATTCGCAACAAGGGCGACTCCGGTCACCGCATTCACCGCCACACTGCTGGGTTTGGCCCCGACCCCGTAGGTCGTAAGAATGTTCGGAGATGTCCCGGAACCCACCGCCAGATTTGCGGCGGCTATATGACCGGTTACACTGGGATTTCGCACATTCAAGGGGTACAGTCCGCCCGCTGTGATGCCGATCGAAGAAGGAGAGGCGGTCACGCTGAGTTGCCTGTCGTTCTGAGCGGAGGCTGTGGCCTGGAGGCCATTGAATTCCGCGGTCGTCGCGGACGTGTAGTAGCCACCATTCAATGAAACGCTTATCGTGCCATTCTGGATGCTCGTATATGGAATGCTGTTTGGCGTAGTGCTGACCAGTGCAGGTGCCGTGGGGACCGTCGTTACTTCCACGACGCCCGAAGTCGTCCCTGATTCTTGAAGCACATCGACAAAAAGCGTGCCGTTCGCTCCGGGTGTACCGCTGGGAGCGAGTGTGGAGGCCGGTATCCTGGCGCCTAGCACGTTCGTCGAAATAAAGGTTGTAGCTACAGGGGTAGCGTTGACGCGCACAAGGCTCGTGGAAAGAAAATTGCTCCCCTCGAGATACAAGTCCTCAAAATGCCCGCCTTGCGCAACCGTGATGGGGGAAACCGTTGAGAGTGTGGAAGCACCCGTCGGTACAACGGTAATGTTGGTTTGCCCGTAGCTGGAGGTGTCCGCCTGCAACGTAGCTTTGACAACGTAAGTAGTTGCAGAGCCGAGCTGAGAAGGAGCGCAGTAGTAACCGCTGGTGGTGATGGTTCCCGTTGTGGAGTTCCCTCCTTGCACGCTATTGACATACCAGTTGACGGCTGTAGGTTCCGTTGGGCTCGTCAGATTCGTTACCGTGTCCGAAAATTGATAGCAGTCTCCCACTGCAACGGTTGCTCCCGTGGTGGGCAAGACGGTGACGACCGCACCTGAACTGATCGTCACCGTGGCAGAGGCGGACTTGGATGTGTCCACGACGCTTGTGGCGGTGACGCTGACGGAGCTTGCATTTACGGCATTGGACGGCGCGGTATAGAAACCCGCCGTCGTGATCGTGCCGACGGTCGCATTGCCGCCCGTAACGTTGTTCACCGCCCAAGTCACACTGGTGTTGCTGTTGCCCGTCACTGCCGCGGTGAACTGCTCCGTTTGCCCAAGTTTCACGGTCGCTGTCGTAGGACTGATCGTCACGGTAACCGTGCTTGACCCGCCGCCGCATCCGCAGGTCCAAGCCAGCGCAAACAGAATTACGCTCCAGAGTGACGACCGTGACGTCGCCATCTCTTCTCCCCATTTCCAGCCACTGGTTCCCGTCGGTTCTCTCATTCCTCTCCCCGTTCTCCGTTCAAATGGCTTTCCCAAAAACGCTTATGTCGCCAAGATTTCCCTAAAATGTGCGGCTGACTGTAAAACGAAACGTAGATCGTCTTTCATGGAAGTAGATGATCTGCGGATTTTTCAGTAGTTCGTCCAAAGTCGGAACGATCTGTTGCTGGTACACATTCGGGGGAAGCGAGTTCTTGACCGCGTCACTCAAATAAAATGTCCCCGCGGGCGCTGTGACCTGATGGGAATAGAGCGTGGGATTGATTGCCCAGTAGAGCCGGAAAGGAGCCTGCACAATCGGCAGTTGAACGACGAACTCGACGCCTGTCGAGGTTCGGGGAGCAAAGTTCGAGCCTGGCGCCAGAACGATGGATCTGCTTAAGGTTGCGTTCGGGAATTGTGACCGGAGTTGATCGTAACCATTCGGATCCAGATTCAGCTCGCTGCGGCGGAGAATCCCGTTCACCCCGGCATCCGCAAACAAGGCCATAGAGACGGGACCGGCAAGAGGAATGCGGTACTCCGCGTTTCCGACAACCTGCGTGTCGCCGCCCGGATACACAATCGTATAGGTGAGCAACGGAACGGAGAGAGTCTTTGTAAGCGGTACACCGCCCCCGCTGAGGGTATTCGGCAACTGGAAGGAAATGTTGGAACTGGCCTCCACGGGGACAAATGCGATAGGCGAAATAGTGCGGATGTCGAACCCTCGAACGCTGTCCTCGCCGCCCGTATAGAAGCGGCTGTAGGGAGATACCTCAACCCCTCCGTAACCCGTCGTGAACGCAGTTTGCAAACGGAAACCCAAAACATTGCGTCTGTGGTTTACGGGGCGAAAATACTTGGCTTCAAAAACCTGAGTTACCGACCTAGTGTTTCCTCCAAGCCCCTCGATGGCAACCGAATAGAAAAGACTCTTGCCATGCGTGGGATTGTTGGGATTGTCGATCGTGTTATAGGAGAGAGTCGGAGTGATCTTGCTGGATTTGATTCCCTCTAAGGCGCTGGGGCCGGCGAAGGAGCGGTATTGCAAGGTTTGAAAGAGCACCTCGGCGGAGTTCGAGAGTCCGGTGATGTCCGTGATCGTATAGCTGTAGGTCAGACCTAACCGGGCAAAGGAAACTTTCTTGAGGGGATAGCTTAGAAACACCGTGGCGCCTTTGGAGTTTTGCGTGTAGTTCTGCGCCGTCGTCGGATTGATACTTACCTGCTGGTTCTCTAGTATTGACAGTTCCTGTTGCTGGTTGTAGCGATAGCGGTTGAAGAATGCGGTGAAGCCAGTGTTGATGGGCCGATCGAAAATGTACGGCTCTGTGAAGCCGAAAAGGAAATTCGTTTGCCGTTCTCCAAACTGTCCGCTGAGACTAAGGGTTTCGCCCAGCCCAAGAAAATTGTTTGTTTGATATGTCAGGCCCACAAAACCGCCGGCGAGGCCGCTCAAACCGCCATTGAGACCAATCGACTGCTTCCCTTTCTCTTTTAATTTCAGGTTCAGATCCACCGTGCCTTGTTTGGTGTTGCGCTTGATGTCCACTGCCTTCTCCGGCTCAATCCGCTCAAAGTAGTCGAGTTGGTTCAAACGCAGGATGCTGATTTCCCAAGCCCGCTTGTT
>Ga0210410_10002532_pt1 | contig 16343 bp, 16 predicted proteins | sample IncBWC4MmetaG_FD_161058 | JGI IMG/M metagenome (GOLD analysis project Ga0210410, IMG submission 161058) | Forest soil microbial communities from Barre Woods Harvard Forest LTER site, Petersham, Massachusetts, United States - Inc-BW-C-4-M | ecosystem: Environmental > Terrestrial > Soil >... | reverse complement strand
GAACAGGGGTGCCGTGAGAGGCGCTAAGAAAAATGAACGTGGGGGTTTCATTTCCAATCTGACCTTGCAATAAGGGCAGAAGAGGTGCGTCCAGGCGTCCAAGTCAAGGAACAATGGGGTGCGAACGTGGTGATCGCAAGCAGGGCATGTTGCCATCGAGCAAATTCCCTCCCCGTGTTGCGCTTACTTTGCCCAGCGGGTTCCGCCGCGTCAATAGAACTAGAGGATAAAGGCACACTAGTAAGCACGCGGAATGAAAAAAATTAGGACACTAACCGCGGGTGGTGGATCAGAATTCGAAAATCGAATTAAGCGGGACTGAGCAGCAAGGAGCGCGAAATTGCTGCTTGCCGGTTGATGCGGGTCAGTTTGGAGATTGGGGCTTTTGGTCCGTTGTGGCTTCGATGGAGGACTGGAGGGCTTGGGTTACTTTGCCGGCGATTTCGTCTTGGACGAGGAGGAGGTCGCCGAAGGGGCGGTCATAAGTTTCGGACCAAATGACGTAGCCGTTGTCGGCGCGAATCAAGCGGGCGGCGACGCGTAGCCGGGGGCCGGATTTACGGACGCTGCCATCGAGGACATAAGCGACGCCAAGCGTCTTGGCGATTTCGGCGACGGGGATTTGTTTGCCCTTGAAATAGAACGAGGACGTAGGCGGCGGAACCTGGAGGCCGGGGATTTTGCTGAGCTTGTCGATGAGTTCCTCGGTCATGCCGTCGGCGAAGGGCTCCTGGTTCATGTCTTCGGTGAGGTCGAGGAATGGAAGGACGGCGATGGATTTATGTGGCTGAGGAGCGGCGGCTGGAGAAGCTGGGCGATTGTTGCTTGCGAGCTGGCCGTGGAGGAGGAAGGCAACAACTACCGCGATGGAAAAGGCGACCCCTACAGCCCAGGCGAAGCGGGAGCGGAGGCGCGGGCCGGCGTGCGCTGGCGCAGCAGCAGCGACCGCCGGGGTCCGGTGTTCTGGGCCGTCCAGTGGATGCGAAGAGGTTGACTGCGCGGCGGAGGGGTCGTTCCACGGAGCGACAGTAGCGATCATTCGATAGCCTAGGCGCGGCACCGTCTCAACGTAGGTTGGCTGTTTGGGGTCGTCACCGAGGAGACGGCGGAGGGAGGTTATGGCCTGGTAGACGGAGTCGGGGGAGACGATGACGTCGGACCAGACGAGGGTAAGGAGGTCGTCGATACGGACGACTTCGCCGCGGCGCTCGGCAAGGCAGAGCAGGAGACGCATAGTGCGAATCTCGACGCGCGAGGTCTCGCCGTCTTTGGAAATTTGGCTGGAGGCTGGGTTGACGAACCAGTCGCCGATGCGAAGGGGTGCCGGAGTCGGGATTGGGCGTTGCATACAGGGTCGCGGATGAACCTCTGAGTTAAATCGAAGAGCAACGACCGCCGAATATACCACACCGCGCCGAGGCCGCTTGGGGACGAATTCAGAAAAATTCAGGATGATTCAGGGCGGATTCAGGACTTTCCGGAGCTCTCTCGCGTATGGTGCCTCCACCGAGTGGAAAAAATTTAGAGACGAAAGAGAGAAATTCGGATGACTGAAACTATTGCAATTTGGCCATTTGGGAGAAGGAGCGCGCTGCTGGCGATCGGGGTGGGCGGAGTGGTTGCGGGAACGTTGGACCTGGCGCAGGCTTGCATTTTGTTTGGATGGAGCATTCCGCTAACGATTGCTGGGGGGTTGCTGGGGCCGAGCGCCCAGCAGGGAGGAGTTGGGACTTATGTTTTGGGAATTGTGCTGCACTACTTTATCGCGACCTCGGCAACGGCGATTTATTACGGGGCCAGCCGGCGGTTGATTTTTTTGGAGGAGCACCCGGTGGTGTGCGGGCTGTTTTATGGAATCGCCGTGGAGTTGGTGATGAGTTTTATTGTTTTGCCGCTTTCGGCGCTGCATGCCACGGGGCCTTACGAACTGCATGACGTGATTCAGGGCTTGGTGGTGCACATGGTTGTGGTGGGGCTGCCGATTGCGTTTTGTGTGCGGCAGTTTGCCAGGTAGGGGCGGACGATTTTTGAGGGGGAGCTGAGGACGGGGAGGCTCAAGCGGAGGTGCGGGGTGGTGAGTTAGTTTCTGACCATTTGACTCGCACGACTTATGGGGATTTGGGTAGCTATTCAGCCTCGGCTGAGTCTTCCTTCTGGATCGAGTAACCTTTGGAAGTGTCGCTTTTTCAGGACGTATTGCATCATTCTCAACGGGTATTCGTATTTCGGCTTCACCGGGGTAAGCGCACTACAATTACAAAATTCAATGGTGAGTCGCTTTCTAACTTTAGTTGAACTATCCCATTCTTAGCTCCGCCAACTCGCAAAAGCTGCAGTGAGTCCTGATTAGTGCGGTGACCGGAGACTGAGCTGCTAGGCGCGGGCGATGTGGCACCGCGCTATGTGGGAGTAGCGGCGGTGGCGGCGACGATGGTGGCGGGGATGTTGACGGCTTGGCCGTCGTAGAAGCGGCGGAAGCCTTCGATGGCTTCGTGGATGGCGAGTTCTCTTTTGTCGGGCGGAGTCGCGGCGATGATGCGCTTGAAGGGGGCGGCGAGTTCGCTGGCGCCTTGCCAGGCTTCTTCGGGAGTGCCGGGCCAGGGCCAGTTGATTTTGTGCTTGGTGGCGCGGACATAGTGGAAGCCAGCGAGACAGAGGAGATGGTCCAATTTGTTTTCGTCGGCGAAGCGGAAGACGTGAGGCGCGTCAGGCGGTGGCGGGGGGACATCCACGTATTTCAAGAAGGGCTGGATCATCGTGCTGAAGAGAGGGTTTTCTTCCATGGAGCCCCAGGTGACGAAGGAGACGCGGCCGCCGGGCTTGAGGACGCGGCGCATTTCACCCAGAGCTTTCTGGATGTTAGGAATGAACATGATGCCGAAACGGCAGGTGATGCGATCGAAGATGTGGCCGGGGAACGGGAGCTGCTCGGCGTCGGCGGCGCGGAATTCGATGTTTTTAATGCCACGGCTAGAGGCGTTATCTTCGGCGATCTGGAGCATTTCGCGGAGGAGGTCGGTGGCGGTGACGCGGCCTTCGGGGCCGACGGCGGCGGCTACACTGAGGGCGGGCTCGCCGGAGCCGCTGGCTAGGTCGAGGACGTGCATGCCGGGTGAGAGTGCGGCGCCTTCGACGACGAGTTCGGTGGCCTGGCGGGATTGGAAGGCGAGTTGGGAATACCATTTTTTCCAGGCGGGGGCGGCGCCGAGCCAGTCCTGACGGATGGCTTCTTTGGGGTCGGGAGTGGGAGAGGAAGAAGTGGACATTGGGGGCTCCTGGTGCGGGAAAGATTGAGGAATTTAGTTTGATTGGAGGGGGAGGGTTTGTAAAGAGGGAGGAGGAGAGAGGGAGAAGAAGGAAAAATCTAACGCAGAGACGCAGAGAAGAAAATCCAAGAAGGTGGCGTAAGCCCCCCTATAAAAGCGGGAGTCGGCGGGGCGCTTGATAGGGATTGGGGGACGGGATAGACTGCGCGGGTTCATGGAACAGACTGGGCGAGAGATGGAGACGGGTGTGGCGGCGCGGGATCCGCGTGGAGGTGTCGCGGGATTCTGGGCTTTGATTGCTACGCAGTTTCAGGGGGCGTTTAGCGATAACGCTTTGAAGTGGCTGGTTAGTTTTTTGGTGCTGGAGTCGGGCGTTTCGCGGGGGCAGAGGGATTTTCTGTTTGTGCTGGTGGTGCCGCTGGTGTTTGCAGTTCCCTTCCTGACGTTTTCGATTCCCGGGGGATATTTCGCGGACCGGTTCAGCAAGCGCAGCGTGACGATCTGGACGAAAGTGCTGGAAGTTTTGACGATGGGGTTTGCGACGTATGCGCTGTGGCAGAACCGGCTGGACCTGGCGGCGGTGGCGCTGTTTTTTGTATGCACGCAGGGAGCGATTTTCGGGCCGTCGAAGTACGGATTGATTCCGGAGCTGCTGCCCGCGAGTAAGTTGAGCTGGGGAAATGGCGTGATTGAATTCTGGACGCTGCTGGCGGCGATTGGGGGAACGCTGGCGGGCGGATTTCTGGCGCACACGTTTCGTGGGCGGCAGGAGTGGTCGGGCATCTTTCTGTTGGGGCTTTCGCTGATCGGCTTGCTGACGAGCCTGGGGATTACACGCGTGCCGGCAGCGGACAGGAAGCGGGCGTTTGCGTGGAACTGGGCGAAGGAATTGTTCGAGGAGATTGGGCGAATGCGGCAGGACGCGGTGCTTTGGGTGGCGGTGATCGCGAATACGTTTTTCTGGTTTTTGGGGGCGCTCTTGCTGCTGAATATTGTGCTGTATGCGACAGATGTGCTGCAGGTGGACGAGGCGCGGAGCAGTTATTTACTGGCGGCATTAAGCCTGGGGATTGGCGCGGGAAGCTACATTGCGGGGTATGCGTCGGGGAGAAAAATTGAGATGGGGATGATCCTGCCGGGATTGACGGGGATTGTGCTGGCGACGGGAGCGCTGTTTGCGCCGGGGCTGAGTTATGAGGCGGTGATGGCGCTGCTGTTTGCGCTGGGAATCTGTGCGGGATTTTTCGTGGTGCCGGTGAACGCGCTGATTCAGAACCGGCCGAAGCCGGAGGTGAAGGGTCGGGTGATTGGCGCTTCGAATCTCCTTTCGTTCGGAGGAATTGCGCTGCAGCCGGTGGCGCAGTACGCGATGCTGCGTCTGGGGCATCCGGACCCTGGACACGTGTTTCTGATTTCGTCGCTGGCGTGCGTGGCAATGGCGTTTGTGCTGGCCCGGATGCTGCCGGAATTGTGGCCGCGCGCGCTCTACTGGACGCGTTTGCGCCAAAGGGTTAGTGTATAAGCGAGGCTTGAGCGTTCGCCGTACAGGGGCCGCGGGACACCGCGGTTATGGCCTCAAGAGTGAAAACATGGCGACTGGAAGTATAGTTCCCGGCTCACAGGTTGAGCACCGGGGTCTGACGTATTGGATGGAGCGCGTCCTGAAGGAGCTGGAAGAGGTGCGCACGGCGCCGGAGCCGGACGCGGTGCATGATTTGCGCGTGGCGCTCAGGAGGTGCCGGTCGTTGGCGGCGGTGATGGAAGAGGTGGATCCGGACACGGCCTGGCCGGAGATGCGCAAGATTGGGAGGAAACTTTTCCGGCAGTTGGGAGAGCTGCGGGATACGCAGGTGCTGGAAGAGTGGGTCAGCAAACTGGGAAGCGAGAACGACGCAGTGCGTGAGCGGTTGCTGACCAACCTGCGGAAGAACGAGACGGAAGAGAGAGAAGCGGCGCTGCGGGCGGCGGAAAAGTTTGATGCGAAGGGCTGGAAGAGCTACGAGCGAGTGCTGGGACACAGGGCGCGGGTGGTTGCGCCGAACAGCTTGGCGGCGAAGAGCCTGGCGGTAGAGCGGTTGCTGGCCGCGAGAGAATTGCACCTGCGGGCGTTGCGGACCGAGAAGCCGGAGCCGTGGCACGCGGTGCGAATTGGAGTGAAGAGATTTCGATACACGGTGGAGGGTTTGCTGCCGGAGTTGTATGAGAGTTGGGGAGAGAATCTGAAGCGGGTGCAGGATTTGCTGGGTGAAGTGCATGACTTGGACGTGCTGGCGGAGACCATTGCGCGGGTGGCGGGAGACGAACCGGAAGAAGTCGGAGCGAGATGGAGAGAAAGGATCGCCGCGGAACGGCAATTGAGGCTGGATGAATACCGTCAGCTGAGCATGGGCGAGAGACGGCTTTGGCAGGAATGGAAAGAAGGGCTGCCGCAAGGGGAACAGCTGGAAGCAGCGGCGATGGCGCGATTGCAGGCGACGGCTCGGGCACTTGGAGCAAATCGCGGGAAAGCGGCGCAGGTTACGCGGATCGCGCTGCGTTTGTATGAGGAGCTTCGCCGCGTGGAGGCGGACGCCGCGTTAGCGAAGAATCAATTGCGCAAGGTGATGCGGGCCGCGGCACAGTTGCACGGAATTGGGGCCGGGCTGCGGGCGAAGTCGCCAGAGAAGGCAGCGAAGAAACTTTTGCGGAGATTGCCGCTGCCGGTGGGATGGACGGAACAGGAGTGGGATTTGCTGGGAATGATGGTGCGCTATCACCGGGGAGAGGAGCCGCGGGCAAAACAGAAAGGCTATGCGCGGCTGACGAAAGAAGAGCGGCAGGCGGTTTGCGCGATCGCGGGAGTTTTGCGACTGGCGCGCGTGCTGCGGAAATGCGGAGTGGAGTCGAGCAAGGGCTTGCGGGTGGAGCGGTCGGTGGATGCGTTGATTGTGCGTGCGCCGGGATTAGAGGACAGTGAAGCGGCGGCGGCTCGAGTGGCGGCGGGAAAACATTTACTGGAGACGATTTTGGAGCGACCGTTGATTGTGCAGTCGGCCCCGGTGGAGACGAAGGTGGTGGAATTGCCGCGGCGCGAAGAGACAGTGGCGGTGGCTGCGGCTTCGGATTAGGCGGGAAGTTCCCTTAAGAGTCAGCGTTCTGCTGGCTTGGTGATTCATTTACATTTTCTTGGAGAACCCAAGAGCACTGGCAGGAGTGCCTGTGCTACAAGAGCGGCGCTACCGGCCGGCTTTGCGGAGGAGTTTGGGGGTGGCTAGCCAGATTAGTTCGCCGCTCGGGGGGACGAGGCGTTTTAGTTCAACGAGGGCTACGCCGGATTTTTTTAGAGAGGTGATGTGGTGATTGGAGCCTAGAGAGGTGGCGATGAGGTCGTCGAGGTGGGGGGCGTGGCCGAAGAGGAAAACGACGGAGAGTTCCTTGTCTTTGGAAAGTTCGCGGAAGAGTTGGAGCGGTTCGGCGCCCGGGAGAAGCTGCTCGGTTTTGCGGATTTTGTTTTTGGAGTAGCCGAGTTCGTCGGCGAAGATTTCGGCGGTTTGGTAGGCGCGGAGATAGGGGCTGGAGAGGAGGAGGTCGGGAGCGGCACCGATTTCAGAGACGCCTTTGGCTACCTGGCGGGCTTTTTCGATTCCTTCCTGAGTGAGAAAACGATCGGGGTCGGGGGGACAGTTGGGGTCTTCGCGATCGACGGCGATGCCGTGGCGGACGATGTAGAGCTGCATGCGGTTGGCTCCTGGGAAGAGTTTACTAGAGGAATGTTTATGGTGGGTGAAGGAAGGGTGGAGGTGTGTCGGAAGTTAAGAGGAAGAGGCAGAATTCGCCACAGAGAGCACAGAGGACAGGAGAGAAGAGGAGCGTTTGGGTGCTTGCAGATTCGAAGCGAGTTCAGGACTGCGCTACAAAAAGCGGGAGTGTTGCTCCCGCACTCAAAAGTAGGAGGGTTAGGGGTGGCGGGAGAAGTTGGAGGGGCGGAGGTAGAGGTGGGTGTGGAATTCGCGTTCGAAGAGGGCGGAGCTGCGTTCGGCGTCGCGGATGTCTTCGGCGGCGTCACCGCGGACGCGGAGCTGGATGGTGACGGCGCCGCGCTGGAAGGAAGCGCGGAGATCCTGAACGCGCTGGCGGTGGGAGTGATCGAGGCCTTCGGCGATACGGAGGATGGCGGCGAGACGGCGGGCGATGCGCTTGTCGCTGTTATTGAGGGCGGAGTAGGCCGGGTGGTCGGTGTTGGGCGTGGACTTGCGATTGTGATAACGAACGACGGCGGCGACGATGTTGCGGTCGCGGCCTTCGAGGCCTGGGATGTCGCCGTTGAGGGCGAGGTATTCGCCATGCTTGTGGTGGCCGCGATGGGTGATGCGATGGCCGATGTCGTGAAGGAGCGCACCGGCTTCGAGCTGGACGCGAGCCTGCGCGGGGAGATGATGCAGTGGCTGGAGGTGATCGAAGAGCATGACGCAGAGCTCGCGGACGTGCTCGGCGTGGCGCTGATCGTATTCGAAGCGGCGGGCGAAGCTGCGGGTGCCGATGAGCATCTGGCGGGATTCGGCGTTGTAGCGGTGAGGTTCCTTGCGGGAGAAAGCTTCGCGAGCGATTTCCTGAATAATGCCCTCACGGATGCCGACCGTGGGGATGAGGAATTGCCGGATGTTGAGATAGCGGCCGAGGACGACGAAGATGATGGCGGCGACTCCCATGACGTCGGCGCGGTCGCGGCGGACGCCATAGGATTTCATGCGCTCGCGGATATCCCGTTCGAGGATGTCGGGAAGGCGTTCCCGTAAGAGAGAGACGTCGAGGGTGGGTAGACCTTCGCGGCGAGGGCCGGGAGCGACGTTTGAAAGTGTTTCGGCATTTCCACCGAGAGCAACGGCGAGATGGTCGGCTAGATTCGGGCGATTGGGAATACGCGATTCCAGCAGCGCGCGAACATAGCGGCGGACCTGTTCGGCCTGAACCGGACGGATGACGCCGGGAATGCCGAGAGTGGTCATCAGGCGAACGGTACCGATGGGAAGCTGGGCGCTTTGCAGAGTGGAATGGTCACGAAGAATATTGATTTCGAGGCTGCCGCCTCCCAGATCGACGACGCAGTTCGGGGCAGATTCAGGGCCGAGAGCGGCGATGGCGGCTTCCCTGCCGAGGCGCGATTCTTCCTTTGCAGTGATGACTTCGAGACGGAGGCCAGTCGCTTCCTTGACCCGGTGGACGAGAGTGCCGCTGTTGCGGGCTTCGCGGGAGGCGCTGGTGGCGACGGCGCGATATTTGGTGACGCCATATTCCTCCATGATTTCGTGGAGATGGCGGAAAGCTTTCACGGCTTTCTTGAGAATTTCTTCGCTAAAGCGGTGGCGGACGAAAACGCCTTCGCCGAGACGCAGGGGAAAGCGTTCGTTGACGAGCGGTTCGATATCGAGAGCGGAAAAGGCGCGGACGATGGACAGGCGGACGGCGTTGGAGCCGGCGTCGATAGCGGCGATGTGGACCGGCTCGGGCATGAGCTATGTTATCGCCAGAGGTGCGCAAGGGCGGAAGAGGGCGTGTATTTGGAGGCGCGGATGCCGAGCTGTTCGCCGATGCGCTGGCGCAACTGCTTGTTGACGGCGGAGACGCTGGCTTCGCCGTCGAGCTCGATGAAGGCATTGCGCTTGGCCATGTTTTCGAGTTCGCGCTTGATCATCGTTTGATATCGGACGAAGGACCAGTAGAGGTCGTGGGAGAGAGACATGTCGCGGCCAGCCTCCCAGTAGCTGATGGCCTGGGCTTTCTTGAATTCGCGCGCGAAGGCGGTTTCCGGCCGGACGTTGAGCCAGAAGGTGAGATGCGGGCGCAGGGCCATGGCGTAGAGACCGGTGAGGTAATCACGATTGATGCCGCGAACAACGCCGCGGGCGATGAGGGTGAAGATGAAGCGGTCGGCGAGGACGACGGCGCCGGAGCGAAGGGCGGGAACGATGCGATGTTCGAGCTGGTCGAAGAAATCGGTGGCATACATCAGGGCGAGAGTGAGGCGGGTGACGGCATTTTTGGCGAGGAGTTCATCGATGTCGCGGCCGACGAGATTGGAGCGGCGGAGGCCGCTGGTTTGAACGGCGAAGCCTTCGGACTCGAGCCATTCCTGGAGAAGGGCGATTTGGGTGGAGCGGCCGGAGCCGTCCATGCCTTCGATGACGATGAGCGAGCCGTTTAGTTCGGTGGGGTCGAGGCCGACGAGAGGTTCGCCGAAGAAGCATTGCGCGGAGTCGGGGTCCACAGCCGCGGGCTTCGCAAGAATATCGGGCGCGGCGGCTGGCGGAGCGGCGGCGAGTTTTTCTTTCTCTTTTTCCTGGTCGGGCATGATTATTCCGCTTCCGGGGCGCGCGGGGCGAAGCGCTTGAGATCAATTTTAGAGGCGACGATGTCGCGCATCTGTTTTTGGAGCTTGTTGACGGGGAGCGTGCCGTCGAGGACGACGAAATTATCGGTGTCCACCATTTTGTCGTACTCCTCGAGGATGCGGGCTTGGAAAAGTTTGAAGCTTTCCGGGCGCTCGTAGGAGAGCCCGAGGTCCATGCCGGCTTCGTAATATTTTAATTTGGGGCGACCGCTGAGGATGCGGTCGACGGCGACTTCGAGCGGGGCGCGGAAATAAAAAGTGATGTCGGGGACCGGAGCGAAGCGGTAGAGATTACGAAGCCAGCGGTGGGAGCAGCCGCGGGCGGCGTCACGGGCGAAGGCCGTGTAGACGTAACGATCGGCGAGGACGAGATAGTCGCCCTGGAGGAGGGGCATGATCTGGCGTTCACAGCGGTCGGCGAAGTCGGCGGCGTGGAGGAGAGAAAAGGTGGTGGGAGTGAGGAGACGTTTTTGTTTGCCTCGGCGGGTGGCGGATTTTACGAGGGGAGAGGAGTTCCACTCGGTGAAGTGGAGGCGGTAGCCGCCGATTTCCAGCCAGCGTTTTAGGAGATAGAGTTGGGTGCTTTTGCCGGAGCCGTCGGTGCCTTCGACGACGATTAGGGCGCCGGGGTAGGCGCGGCTGGGAATTGGGCGGCCGGGCTGGGGAAGCGTAGTTTTGGAGGCCTCTGGGCGAGGGGGCGCTTTGACGGAAGTGTCTGGATTGTCCATTCGGTCGGTAAGAGAGTTTAGTGCTTGCAGTTGAGCGTAGTCTGTCATTGTTACAGAACAATTACAACACATAGGGAGTGGGGAGGCAAAAAGGGGAGAGGATAGGAAAGGAAGGGCGCAGAGATCGCCGAGAAGAGTGGCCACCTGGAGGTGGCCTCTACGTTAGAAGAAGGAGAGTTTGACGGTTAGGTATTTTTTCGGGTTTTTGCGGAATTCGACGATGAATTCGCGCATGTCTTTCGAGAGGGCCGAGAGGTTGTCGTAGAGTTGCGGGTCGTTGAAGAGTTTGCCGGCAGTGTTGTCGTTTTTGTTGAGCTTGGAGGTGGCCTCGGAGAGATTGCTGCTGGTGTCGCGAAGCTTGTTGTAGAGAGTTTCGTCGGTGGTAAGTTTGCCGAGAGTGCCTTTGCCGGCGCGAATGTCGCCCATGATGTTGTTGCCGTTTTCGAGAGCGGCCTTGGCCTGATCGTAGAGAGAGGGATCGTAGAGAAGTTTGCCGATGGTGCCCTTTTGCGAGCGGACATCGGCGAGGATGGAATTGACGTTGTCCACGCTCTTGTCAACTTTAGAGTAGAGTTCGTCGGTCATGAGAAGTTTGCCGACAGTTCCCTGCCCCGATTGAACGTTGCCAACGATTACATCGCCTTTGGCCAAAATGCTATTGAGGTGGTTGTAAGCCTGCTCATCGGTGAGGAGTTTGCCGATGGTACCTTTGCCGGACTGCACATCGCCGATGATGTCCTGAATCTCTTCGCTGAGAGCTTTCAAGTTGGCGAGAACATCGGCGCTGCGCTCGACAACTTCCTTGATGGCTTTTTCTTCAGTGCCGGGAATGGCCTGGCCTTCCTTGAGAGGCACACCGGTGTAGCCGCGCTGGACGTTGACGTAGCGGTTGCCGAGGAGGCCTTCGGTGACGAGCGAGGCGGTGGAATCGGTGAGGACGTCACCTTGATATCTGGCGTCAATGCGAATGTCCACTTCGATGTTGTGCATGCGATCGGGAGGTTTGCCGGCCTGGCGAGGGACAAGACGAATTTTTTCGACGTTGCCGATTTCGACGCCGTCGAGGCGAACCGGAGCACCGACGGAAAGGCCGGAGACTTCGGGGAGGAAGGTCTTGAGGCGATATTTGGGGCCGAGGAATCCAGCGCCGGTAACGTAAAAAATGGCGACGGCGAGAATCAGAAGGCCGACGAGGACGAACAGGCCGACGCGCAACTCTGACCAGGTGATTTGCTTGCGCTGCGCCATCCGGACAGCCCTCCGTGGACCGTGATGAATCGTGCACGACAACTATACAGGAATCAAATCAAAAATCGCTGGAGATACGAGTCCTGCGATTTCATCAGCTCATCGGGCGTTCCTTCGAAATAGATTTTGCCTGCGCGAAGAACTAGAAAACGGGTTGGCGCGACGCGCGCCGATTCGGGCGAGGAATCGCGGCGAACTCTTTTCGATTGCGGATCGAAATGAAAATTGGCCAAGGCGAAGCCGTCCTGGAGGCGATGGGTGGCGAGCAGCGCGGTAACACCGTAGACATCGCGGAGGCGAAGGATGAGGCTAATGATGGTTTGCGAGGTGATGGGGTCGAGGCCAGCGGTCGGAGAATCATAGAGAACGATGGGCGGACGAGCGATGAGAGCGCGGGCGATGGCGACGCGGCGCCGCATGCCGCCGGAAAGCTCGGAAGGAAGCGAGTCGGTGGTATGGGCGAGTTCGACGAAGCGGAGGACTTCTTTAACGAGCGGCTCGATTTCCTGATCGCTAAGGCCATCTTCGTAGAGACGGTAGGCGACGTTCTCACCGACGGTGAGGGAGTCGAAGAGCGCGCCCTCCTGAAACACAAAGCCGATCTGACGGCGCATCCCGAGGAGTTCAGACTCGGGCACGCCGGAAATGTCCTTGCCGAGAACCCGAATGCTGCCGGAATCAGGGCGCAGAAGTCCGGAAGCGAGCTTGAGCAGAAGAGTTTTGCCGGTGCCAGTTTCGCCGAGAAGGATTACCGTTTCGCGCTCCTGGGCGGAGAAAGTGACGCCGCGAAGAATTTCGCCTTCGGCAAAGCCAAGGCGGACATTTTTGAATTCAATAGAGGGCTGGCTGGTGAACGTGAGACTTGCCGTAAGACCGCTGGGATTGGGTTCCATGAAAAGTCAGAAGAACTTATCCGCGAGATAGAGAGCGAGTTTGGTGAGAAAGGTGTCCGAAACAATGATGAGCACGGAGGCAACGACGACGGCCTGGGTGGTGGCGCGACCAACACCTTGTGTCCCCCCTCTGACATTAAGACCTTGATAGCAACCCACCGTGGCAATGATGAAAGCAAAGACGACGGTTTTGGAGAAGCCCTGCATGATGTCGGAGAACTCAAGGATCTTGATGGCGCGTTCCCAGAAGGTGGTGGCGTTGATGCGCAGAGACAGAACGCTGGCGACCATGCCGCCGAGGAGGCCGACGAAGACGGAGATGGTGGTGAGTAGCGGAAGAGTGATGAGCGTGGCAAGGACGCGGGGAGTGACCAACTTGCGGCTGGGGTCGGTGCCCATGGCGCGCATGGCGTCCACTTGCTCGGTGACCACCATGGAGCCGAGTTCCGAGGCGATGCCGGAGGAGCAACGGCCGGCAACGAGGAGGCCGGTGATCGATGGACCGAGTTCGCGGACGAGGGCGAGGGAGACGATGTCACCGGTCAGGGAGGCCTGGCCGAAACGCTCGAACTGCGTGCCGGTCTGGAGAACCATGACCGCGCCGATAAAAAAGCCAGAGAGGAGGACGATGGGGAGCGAGCCGACACCGATGTCGTCCATTTGATCGAGACTGTCCTGGATGTAGCGCGGGCCAGTGGCGAGATTGGTGATGGCGCGGAGAGAGAGTATGGAATAGTTTTGAACTTTAAGGACGCTGGTTTTGGCGAGATCCTGAAGGACCTCCATGACGGAGGGAACTTCGGGAGCACGAACTTCTTGAGGTGCAGCCTGGAGAGGAGTGTCAGCCACGAGTTTCTCTGGGAACGCTTCGAAGAAAGCGTAACCGGGGAGGGAGCGAGCGTCAAGGCAAAGAGTGGCGCGGGAATCGGTCAGTTTCCGATTACGTGGTACGTCAGTGTCCATAACGGAACAGACTTAGAACTTCGCCCCGTCTACCATCGTTTTGAGGCGCTGACGTGCAATCCCAACCGCAGGGAAAAATGATCCGAGCCTATAGGGTCGCGGGGTCTATAATTCTGTATCGCCCGGCAACGAAAGGGCTGTTCAGAGCAAAAAAATCACTCGTGAGTGCGAAGCCTTGGTGGAACCTGGTCCTCGGGATCCCGGTCTTTTTACGGACACTGCTTCGCCTGGTTATTGCATGTCCCCATAGGCACAAAGGGCCTCCGATAACACTGCGCGAGTCAACCCCATCCAACCTGCCCGGGCGATCCGACTATGGCCGAGGGACTTACATCACTTGCCTGGATTGCGGCCAAAAATTCGCTTATAACCACAAGACCAGGCGAATGGTGGATTTCTGGGGGGTCCATGACGAAGAAGCACTCGCTGGAGTTCGCCGGAAAGTTGCTGAATTCTTTTCCCCTCTTCGAGGTCTCACTGCAAGGGTTGACAGGCTGAGTATGCGGATTCCGACGAGTGAGCTTCCCCGGTCAGTGCAGCGCCCCGGAATTTCGATGAAGGGCCACTAGACTGAGTGTGGACGCTCGATTGCCAGTGGGCGCCTTTGTTATTTCGCCGGCTTGGCAGAGAGGGAAATTTCCGGCCTTTCCGTCATTCAATTTGGTTCTTTCGGCGCGGACACCGTGATTGATTTCAACATCCTCACCCAGCGTGCCGGCCGTTTGTCGTGCGGTGCGACGAGCCTGAAAGGACCTCGCTTTGCGTCGATCGGGGCGCCGTCCACGGTGTCCGCCACGAGAATTTCCGAGTTCGCAATGCCCGAATCCAATTCGGCAATGGAGAAAGCTACTTTGTAACCATCCTCGGCTTCCGCAATCACCCAGGTGGCGAGCAGTTTTCCGCGAAGCTGGTCTCCTTGAGGGACACCGGCCCTTCGGAGCAACTCCTCCAGCAAAACCCCCTCGTACGTTTCGGTTTTATTCTCGTGGGGATTCGTCACGCGAAGAACCGTTCGGGGCATATTCTTGAGGTCGGCGATGGTCACGGTGAGGGGCGTGGAAACCGCGCCGCCAATTTTGAGTTGGGCCACGCTGACGGAAGTTTGCGCAAGCGCGGTTTGCCAGAACGACGAAACACAGAGAAATGTGCAGAAGGAGATTACGAGAATGGCAGTTCGCTGGTACAGACCCAGCATGGAGGCTCCCGTTTGGAGATGAAACGTCTTCGTGCCTACTGCTTTTCGATCATGATTTCCGTGGACTTGATGACGGCCGAGACGGTATCGCCTACCTTAAGGTTCATTTCGACCGCGCTTCGCCGGGTGATTACACTCTCGATGACATCGTTGCCAACCTGGATGACCACGTGGGCCATCACTCCGCCGAGTTGGAGCTCGGTGATTTTCCCTTGAAGCCGGTTCCGCGCTGAAAGTGTCATAAGGCCTGGCATTTTAGCTTTCCCAGCCGGAGTTCGTCTAGTCAAAACGGAGCGATCCTCTTGAGTTGTTACGATCGCAGGCTACATATTCTTTTTGGACGAAAGAAGCAATCTGATGCACTGAGGCGGGTCTTCCAAGAATTCGTTTCCGGTATATGGAGTGCTCTGTCTACGCAGCTAGCTGGCTTGAAGCCTGGAACGGATCTGAGATGCCTTTCAATCGGAGTAAGAACTGGGCAGCCTTATCCCTTCCAGACATACTTGCCGCAGGGGCAGGGGACGGTTTCCGCAGGATGCTTCTTCTCCAAGGGATTCTTACAAACTGGACAGTTTTTCTGCCACATAATTACACCTGGCTATTCTTTCGGGACCGGCGTTAGAAAACGCAAAATTGGCGCGGGCAACCTGCGCCGGCACTGTCAAATTTCAGGTCTCACTTTGCGTTAGAGGCCGTGGGGATTGAGGCGTCCGACCAAGTAGCCCGCAAGGGGTGATGTGCAGATTTAGTGCCAACCGCGCAGGCGAGATTTGAGAGCCGGGAAGGCCGCTAACTCAAACGAACGAAAGCGCATTCGGGTGTGCAAGGGGAACCGCGGTCCCCGCTGATGGGGAGTTCTGGTCAGCCTTGTGGAAGGCAGTTTCCTAGAGTGCGCACGAAATTCGCAATTTCTGTGGTGCGTTGGCGGATGTGGCCAGGCTCAGGGAGCGGGGACGCTGGCGGAGAATTGGGATTGCCGTTTTTGTTGCCCTGTTCGGCGGCGAGGCGATACCAGGAAAGGCTTTGCCGAAATCGGGCTGCATGCCCTGGCCGAACTGATACATCCAGCCGAGCTGATTTTCGGCGTTGCTGTTTCCCTGCCCCGCAGCTTTGTAAAACCAGGACATGGCCTTGCGGTAGTCGGTTTGCACGCCGATGCCGTGCTGGAACAAGTAGCCTATGTTCTCCTGGGCGTCGGCGTTGCCGTGATCGGCGGCTTTGTAAAACCAGGAGAATGCTTCGACGTAATCCTGCGGCTGGCCCCAGCCTTGTTCGGACATGTAGCCGAGCTGGTTTTCGGCGCGCCGGTACCAGGCGAGGCCCTGGGCGTAGTCGCGAGCGCCTACGAATCCGCACTGGTAGGAAGTAGCCGACTTCCTGTTCGGCGTCGGCGAGATTCTGCTCGGCGGCTTTGCGGTAGAGATCGAAGGCCTGCCGGCTTAAAGGCGCGGTTACCGGTCCTGGTCAAGCGTAATGTTCATAGTTTTCCATTGCCCGAGACATTTGTGGTCAGGCGCTTGGAGAGGAATTCACGCATTAAATTGGTGCCCACTCGCCCGGCGAGGCCAACGGCGGCGTTGGTAAAGACCAGGTTCGTTCCGCGATTCGCTTTGGGATAGTACAGATTGGACAGCGCTCCTGAGCACAGGTCGCCAAGGAAATAAGAAGAATTCGGCACACTGC
>Ga0210410_10002531_pt1 | contig 16347 bp, 14 predicted proteins | sample IncBWC4MmetaG_FD_161058 | JGI IMG/M metagenome (GOLD analysis project Ga0210410, IMG submission 161058) | Forest soil microbial communities from Barre Woods Harvard Forest LTER site, Petersham, Massachusetts, United States - Inc-BW-C-4-M | ecosystem: Environmental > Terrestrial > Soil >... | reverse complement strand
TGGTCCGCAGCGCAACCCAGCTGCACAGCCTCGAGACGCTCTTTCCATCTCCGTGGCCGGCCGCCGCAACCAGCACTCTGCCCAACGCCCATCCGCAGCTCCCGGCCACCGCGCTCTGGGGCCCTGTCTTCGCGTGGATCGTGATCGAGGTCTTGGCACAGGCCATCGACGCCACTCAGCCCGAGCGCACCGCCGTCGATCTCTTCGATAGTCTTCGCCTGCGTGAGCCCCTCGCCCAGGCCTTCCATGCCCTCGGCCTCGATGGCGAAGAAGGCTGGCGTGCCGCCGCCCGCATCAAGGCTCTGCTCCTCGTCGAGTGCGACCTCTGCGCGGCAAGCCCAAAGCTCGCAGTCGAAATCCCGCTTTATGACACCTCCCCGCAGCTTGATCAAACACTTCCTCGGCGCGACAAGACGAGTCAGGGCACGACCTCAGTCGTGCCGCAAGCGATCTCAACTGGTGAGGTGGTTTCAGCCCCTGAGGGAGGTCAGGCCAGCGAAGCACCCGCCGCAGAGACCTTGGCCTCGGAAGCTGCCTCCCGCACTTCGGATTCAGGTGCAGTGAAGGGTGCGGGCTTCAGCCCGCACGTCGAAAAGCCACAAGAGGGCGGGGCTTTAGCCACCGAGGGAACCAAGTCCCGGCCCTCCGCAGCCGATCTCCTCATCCCCAAGCAGCTCTGGAGCGATGCCGACATCTGCTGGCTCACCGGCGCCCACGTCTCCGGAGAAGCCACCTACCTCGTGCGCGAAAATTTCGAAGAACTGCTCTGGTGGCTGCAATTGCCTGCGCTCATCCGCATGGCCGCTGCTCCCAGCCCAAACCGCGTCGAAACCGTCGCCGTTGCTCAAAAAATCGAGCGCGCCCTCGCTACTCTTGAAGCCGCCGGCTATCGCCTCGACAAGCTCCTCGAACCCGAACCACCTTCCAGCTCAACGCCGCCATCCGCCACTACGCCCACTTCGGAAAAGCAAGCCCTTGAAGTCGTCCCGAAAACCGGCAAGATTGACGGACCCGATCCCGTAGATCTGCGTCCCCAGGAACCCGTAGCCGCGCATACGGTCGGTCCCCCCAATCCCGACGGACCGCCTGAAGACTACTGATCGCGAAATCGCCTGAACCCGCTGGCCCCCTAAATCGCATCAGACTTCCAGGAGCCCGCCATGGCCAAGAGTGCAGCGAAAGTCCTCGTGGAGACCCTCATCGCCTCCGGCGTCAAGCGCGTCTACGGCTTGCCCGGCGACAGCCTCAACGGCCTCACCGACTCCATCCGCAAGCATTCCGAGATCGAGTGGATTCACGTCCGCCACGAAGAGGTCGCCGCCTTCGCCGCCGGGGCCGAAGCTCATCTCACCGGCGAGCTTACCGTCTGCGCCGGCAGCTGCGGCCCCGGCAACATGCACCTCATCAACGGGCTCTACGACTGCCACCGCAGCCGCGTCCCTGTCCTCGCCATCGCCGCGCAGATCCCCAGCTCCGAGCTCGGCACCAACTACTTTCAGGAAACCCGCCCCGACATCCTCTTCCGCGATTGTAGTCACTACTGCGAGACCATCAGCGATCCCAACAACGTCCCTCGGATCCTCGGCATCGCCATGCGCACCGCCATCGCCCGTCGCGGCGTCTCCGTCATGGTCGTGCCCGGCGACGTGCTGCTTGGCGAGTGCTCCGCCACTCCGCCCAAGGTCACCACCCTCGAGCCTCCCTGCATTAACCGGCCCTCACCGCAACTCCTCGAGAGCGCCGCGGAAATCTTCAACCACGCAGGCAAGATCACCATCCTCGGCGGCGCCGGTTGCGCCGGCGCACACGCTCAACTCCTTGAGATCGCCGACCGCCTCAAAGCTCCCATCGTCCACGCCCTGCGCGGCAAAGAGTACATCGAGTACGACAATCCCTACGACGTTGGCATGACCGGCCTGCTCGGCTTCTCCTCCGGCTACTACGCCATGATGAACTGCGACGCGCTCCTCATGCTCGGCACCGACTTTCCCTACACGCAGTTCTATCCCGAGAAAGCGCAAATCATTCAGGTCGACATTCGCGGCGAACAGATCGGCCGCCGCGCCCACGTCGACCTCGGCCTCAGCGGCAGCGTCCGCGACACCATCGAGGGTTTGCTTCCGCTCCTCAAAAACAAGAAGGACACCCACCACCTCGACCAGTGCGTCAAGCACTATCGCGGCGCCCGCGAAGGCCTCGACGAACTCGCCACAGGCCAGCCCGGCTCATCGCCCGTGCACCCGCAATACGTCGCCAAGCTCATCAACGATGCCGCTTCCGACGACGCTATCTTCACCTGCGACGTCGGCACGCCCACCATCTGGGCCTCGCGATACCTGCACATGAACGGGCGCCGCCGCCTGATCGGCTCCTTCACCCACGGGTCCATGGCCAATGCGATTCCCCAGGCCATCGGTGCGCAGGCCAGCGATCGCAAGCGGCAGGTCGTCGCACTTGCCGGAGACGGCGGCGCAGCCATGCTCCTCGGCGATCTGCTCACCCTCCGCCAGATGAATCTGCCCGTCAAAATCGTCGTCTTCAACAACGCCTCACTGGCGTTCGTCGAACTGGAAATGAAAGCCGCCGGCTTCCTCGACTTCGGCACCGGTCTCCAGAACCCTGACTTCGCCGCCCTCGCCGGCGCATGCGGCATCCAGGGCTTCCGCGTCGAAAAAACCGACGGTGTCCAGAGCGCGTTAGAGCAGGCCCTCGCCCATCCAGGACCCGCCTTAGTCGACGCTTTAGTCCACCGCCACGAGCTCTCCATGCCGCCCACCATCAAGCTCGGCCAGATGACCGGCTTCGGCCTCTACATCGCCAAAGCCGTAATGAACGGCCGCGTCGACGAAGTCATCGACCTCGCCCAAACCAACCTCTTCCGATAGATTTCAGAGAAATATAACTGCCAGGAATGTCGATGGACCGATCCTCCATGCGTCATATGGTCAGAACGGGCCCGCTGCTGCACGGCTCGACCAACTGAGGGAACGGATTGAAGGAGAAACCATGTTGAACAAATCATTTACCGCGGAGATCCTCAAGAGCCCCAAGCCCGGAGGATGGACTTACGTCATCTGGCCCGAATCCGCTTCTTTCTTCGGCACGCGCGGGCTCGTCAAGGTCGACGCGAAGGTTGACGGCCATCCAATCCGGAGCGCGTTCATGGCGTTGGGAGATGGCAATCACAAACTGCCGATCAAGGCGGAGACGTTGCGCTCCATCGGAAAGGCGCCGGGACAAAAAGTGGAGATTCTGCTCGTGGAGCGAATATAGCCAAAGCATGCCCATCGTTGAGTAGGTCGCGCTCCTCCCTTCTAGACGGGAGCGCGACCGCCTTTCAAGCCATGATCGCAGCCAGATCGGGCAGAGTAGCGTGAGCAGGATCGAGACTGCCTTCTGCTTACCAATCTAAGGTCCAGCGAGAGAGACAGGTCGTTGACGCCGCAGTTGAAGACGCCGACGAGTTTCAGCAAAGGATGGCAGGGATTCTCAGGGCTTTGAGGGAAGGGAAGTACTTATCTCCCATCTTAAGACTACCAAGATCGATCGGCGAAAAACAGTCTGTTTTTTCCCAACGCTCCTTGCTACCTTCTGAACTCGGCACTCGCCGAGTTCGACAATCCTGAACACCCTTGACAATACTGAACTAAACCGTTCAGTATTGTTCCGGAGGTTACTTTCTCCATGATCCACGTCCAAAACCTCGTCAAAACCTTCGGCAGCTTCACCGCCGTCAACGACGTCTCCTTCCACGTCCCCGCCGGCGAAATCTTCGCCTTCCTCGGCCCCAACGGCGCCGGCAAAACCACCACCATCAAGATGCTCACCACCCTGCTGCGTCCCAACAGCGGCACCATACAGCTTGATGGCCTCGATCCCCAGACCCACCAGCACGAGGTCCGCAAGCGCTTTGGCATCGTCTTCCAGGATCCCAGCCTCGACGGCGATCTCACCGCCTGGGAGAACATGGAAATCCACGCCGTCCTCTACCACGTCCCCCGCAAGATCGCGCGCCATCGCTCTGAAGAACTACTCAAGCTCTTCGAACTCTGGGAGCGCCGCAACGACCAGGTCAAGAAGTTCTCCGGCGGCATGAAGCGCCGTCTCGAAATCGCGCGCGGCTTCCTGCACACGCCCCGCATCCTCTTCCTTGACGAGCCTACCCTCGGCCTCGATCCCCAGAGCCGCAACCAGCTCTGGGCCCACGTCAAGCGCGTCAACGAAGCTGAAAAGGTCACCGTCATGCTCACCACCCACTACATGGACGAGGCCGACCGTGTCGCCCACCGCGTCGGCGTCATCGACCACGGCCGTCTCGTCGCCCAGGGCACGCCTCGCGAAATCAAAGACCAGACCGGCACCGAAACCCTGGAGGACGCATTCCTGAAACTCACCGGCTCATCCATTCGCGACGAATCCGCCGGATCCGCCGACGCCTTGCGCCAGTTCGCCAAAATGTGGGGAGGTAACAAACGATGAACGCCATCTTTGCCCTTTGGCTCCGTTCGCTCAAGCTCTACATCCGCTCCCGCACCCAGATCATCGCCTCGCTCGGCCAGCCCTTGCTCTACCTGCTCGTGCTCGGCTTCGGCCTCGGCCCCGTCTTCCAGCGCGCCGGAAACGGCAACTACCTGCAGTTCATTGCCCCCGGCATCATCGGCATGTCGGTCCTCTTCACCTCGGTCTTCTCCGGCCTCGGCATCCTCTGGGATCGCCAGTTCGGCTTCCTCAAGGAGACCCTCGTCGCTCCCGTCTCCCGCCTGCAGATCATGATCGGACGCACCCTCGGCGGCGCCACCATCGCCGTCGCCCAGGGCCTCATGGTCATGATCATCTGCGTCATCGCCGGCTTCCGGCCGCCCACCCTCCTCTCCATTCCCATCGCCATCGGGTTCATGGTACTCATCGCCGTCCTGTTCTCCGCGCTAGGAGTTGCCATCGGCTCCAGCCTTCAGGACATGCAGGGCTTTCAGCTCATCATGAATTTCCTCGTTCTCCCCATCTACTTCCTCTCCGGCGCTCTCTTTCCCCTCAAGGGTCTGGGCGTCGTCCTCAAGTGGATCACCCGCATCGATCCGCTCGCCTACGGCATCGACGGCATGCGCAACGTCTTCGGCTCCGCCAACGCCGCCTTTAACCCCAACACCGATCTCCTCGTCCTCGTCGTTGTGGGCGCCATCCTTTTAGTAGTAGGCGCCCGCCAGTTCGCCAAAATCGAAATCTAACCCACAAACTGGGGTGCCCCGTCCTGGCTCTGCCAGGGCAGGAGCTAAGTCCGGTTGGGAAGCCGGGACTGGTTGGTCCGGGAGCTAGGTCCGAGCTGGCATGTCGGGCTGGTAAGTCCGGCTTTTAGCCCGGACATTCCGAGCCCACTCTTATTTACCGGCCGCGTTGCCGGAGGATCACCCGGCAACGCGGCACGAGGAAATCTAATGAAATCCCGCCCCGCCCACACCGTCTAAAAACAATGGTCCGAACCCGCAGTCCCGAAGCCCACGAAAAGGTCATCCGTGCCGCGCTCTCCCTCTTTGGCGAGCGCGGCATTGAGGCCACTTCAATGGACGCCATCGCCCGCGCCGCCGCCGTAAGCAAAGCCACCATCTACAACCATTGGCATGACAAAGAAGCGCTCCTCCTCGAAGTTATGCTCTACGTCAACGGCCTCAATCGCGAGCCTGACGACGTCGACACCGGCGACCTCCAGCGCGACCTCGCCATCATCCTCAGTCGCAAGCCCCCCGGTGAATTCGCCGAAGCCCGCGACCGCATGATGCCCGGCCTCATCGCCTACTCCGCCGTCCACCCCGCGTTCGGCGCCATGTGGCGCCGCCGCGTCATGGACCCGCCTCAGCAGTGCCTCAAAAAAACCCTCCGCCGCGGCATCGAACGCGGCCAACTCCCCGCCAGCCTCAACCTCGACCTTGCCATGGCCCTGCTCCTCGGCCCCATTCTCTATAACCACATCTTCACCAACAACAAGCAGCCCTGCGCCAAAGACATCGGTCCCGAAACCGCCGAAGCCTTCACCCGCGCCCACGCGATTCACGCGGCCGTGCAGGCTGCAAAACACCTGGAGGCGGTGAAGGCGGGGCGGAAGTGATCAATCTCTTCTGCGCAGACTTACACGCAAAAGGATGCTGGAAATGAGAGCAAGCGCGGACTCGTCGATCCCAAGTCTCAGCATCGAGAGCCGGTGGCACCCATAAACCTCGTGGAACGGCTGGGTTCATCCAGAATGGGGAATCGTGCCTGCGAAGCCGCGGTTGACCCCCATCACGACGGTGCTGTATAGAAGTAACAAATCGAGCCTGCATGGAGTGAAGAATGCAAGACAACTCGTCTTCTTCCGCAGCCAAGCCTGAATCCGCGGAACAATTGCGTACCGCCCGTGACGAGATCGCAGCCAAACTATACGAATCCAAGGCGGAAACGCCGGAGCACGATTTCTTGGAGCGCCGGTTTAACGAAATCGAGAAGGAACTCTTCGCCAGCCAGGGTGGTGAACGTGACAAGTACAAATACAAATACGATATGCGGCACTGTTTCAATTTCAGTGAAGTGAAAGACATCACCGGCAGCATCGTTGAAGCGACAGCCGAGATGAAAAGGGACCGGGATGGCCGTGAATATACGTTAAAGCCGGTCGACGAGGTCATTAATTGGCGAAACACCAAAATTGGAGAAAAGAAAGATGCAGAGTTGCGGAGGAGCCTGGGGAAGGAGAAGTTGGACGATGCCGGGCATCTCATTGCGCTGGATTTTGGGACCGACCCCGCAGAGCGAAGGAATATTGCAGCTCAGAACTGCGTTCAGAACCAGGCTGGTGGTACTTGGTATCAGGCTGAGCAAAGACTGAAGAGCTCACTCCACTCCTATCGTGATTGTCGATTGCGTGTAAACGTGAAATACACCACGGGTACGGCTGAACCGAGAAGCTACTCATGGCATATGGATGCCTCAGGCTACGACAAATCGGGCAAACCAGTGGTCTTCGATGGAAATGTTTATCATTTCAATCCCCTACTGCACGCCGATTCGCGGCGAGGAGCTTTTGACCTCGCGGGAGAAGCAAAAGAAAACGCGCGCAAAGTCACCTACTCTGGACCGCCGAAGCTAAGGGTTGTTTAACCGTCATCTTGGTCTTGGCCGTCGGCGACTGAACAACTTCAAGATGGTTTCCGGCTTCTTGACAACGACAAGCGACGAAGCTAGAGTCGGTCCAATCGTTGAGTCTTTGTCCGCCAAGCATCTCGCAGGCTTCCTCAAATAAAATCAGTACGATTATGTAAGACTGCGAGTCGCCTCGCCATGCCGGCGTCGGTCAGTCTCTTGAGCGGGCAGGCAGTGAATGTTTCATGGGTCCATACTGATCAGCCGGAGAACACGCTATGCCTGGCAACCGCAAACCCGGTTCAACAGGTTCCGACGGCTTCCATGAAGCGGTGAACGATGGCACCTCCGCTCTCATCGCATCCCCCCATCCTGCATCAGTAGGCGACGGACCCGATCGTCGTGCTCATCCTGTCTTGATCCGCCGTATCAGCCATCCTCTGCCGGTCGAGAGGGTCAAGGTCCCGGTCCTTCATTTCGATAGCCGCGGTCCGAAGGTCGAAGGCCTGCAGCTTCTCCTCAACTCTCGCTTCAGGTCCGTCGTGCCTCTCAAGGTTGACGGCATCTTCGGCCCGAAAACTGAAGGGGCCGTGCTCCAATTCCAGAAGGCAAACAACCTCAAGACCGACGGTATCGTCGGCAAAAAAACGTGGTTCGCGCTCACCTCCGCCCCCATCCCCCAAGCGCCTCGCACTCAGGCAAAACCGAGCCCGGCACCCCAGATATATCCGCCGCCTATCGAGAAGGCGGCATTGGTCACGGTGAACAAGCCCGTCCCCGAGTGGTCGATCGAAGAGCGCATTGAATATGTTTTGAAGAAGTCCCTCTCCTTTATGCTGCCGGCTCTTGCTGACCAGGTGCGGGCCATGTTCACGGGGCCGGGCTTGGCCATTCTCGTCGGAAGTCTCGCCCTCTGGGCAGTGGGCCAGTTTGCCGGTTACGGAGAAGCGGTTGATGCCTTCCTCATCGGCTTTGGCCTGCCCTTTCTTGGCATGGCGATCTTTGACGTCGTCAAGCTGCTGTACAACTTCCTGCTTTTGACCGTCACCGCACACGACCTGCCGGGCCTCGACGAAGCCGCCAACGACTTCGCCCGCGCCCTCGCAATCGTCGCCGCTGCCATCTCCATCGCAAAATTCTTCTCTGCCCTCCGCTCCGCGGCCAACCTAGCGAAGGGAGGCGCCGCCAGTGCCGGAGCCGCCGCCGAAGAAACTGCTGCCGCCGAATCGACCTCCAGCGCAAAACCCGCTCAGGCCCCACCGAAGGCAAAAGTCGCGCCTCCGCCTGACGAGCCTGTAACCCCACCCGATGAGCCGCCACCTTCGCCCTCAGAGAAGCCTGTCGCGTTTCCTGTCGGCGGCAAGCTCTACCGCGTAGACGGCCGGCTGACGGGAACAATCTTCGATGAAGGCTTCCAACCCAGGGGCACTGCCACTGATCTGGAGAACTACGTCAACACCAACACACCGAGCAACTTCGTCAGCACGTCCAAGACGCCGGAAATTGCCAACGATCCCGCCTTTGGTCAGCCAGGAAAGTACGTTTATATGATTGATGGGAGTCAGATCAAAGGCATCGATGTAAACCAGGTCTATCCTGACAACCCCTTCTCCAGCGAACAGGAGATTGCGGTTCCCGGAGGCATTCCGAAGGAAGCCATTATGGGCGCCCAACCGATTTTGCCCGACGGTACCCTCGGGGATCCGATAATAAATCCAAATTACAAAGGCGGTGGATCATGACACTTGCGGTCGAGAGATATGAGATGAGGGAACCTCCCAACGACCCCAAGCTCGTCCAGGCTGCGGCCGCCCAGCCTGGCGGTTGGGTCTACGAAATTGACTGGGACTACCCCGAAAATCAGCGCACGCCTCCGGAAGCTATTTGTGGTGGGTGGGAGATTAGCCCGGACGGGAAGTTCACCGGAAAATATGCCGTGAATCCGCGGTACCGCCCCATCCAGCACTCCGATCGAAAGCTCAAACCATTTATGCACGCCGGAGCCCGAGCCTATCCATCGCGATGGATTGTCGAAAGTGATCCACGCGGTGAAAAGCTCTTTCCCGACATCCCCGAAGACCTGATCCGCGGATGGTGGTACGTCGACGCCGAAGGCAAAATTACCAACCAGTTCCGTCCGAACTCCAAATGGAAGCCCGATCCATCAGCCGATGTGTGACTCCTCGCCGCATCGCATACTTAGCCGTCAGGAGCACATCTCCGGCCAATCCAAGCGTCTAATCGTCAAGTCGCTTGTCGCGCGCCACTGATCCGGCCGCCCCTATTTTTCGATCGCGCCGAAATCAGTATTCGCACCGCGCAGGAGCAACCCTGATGCGTATTGGCAGAGCTGCCATCCCGTTCCTCTTGGCCGCCGCCTTAATCACCGCGGTCTTTGCCCAACAGGCTTTCCGCCAATATCCATCGGTGGAATACGGCGAAGCCATTCCGCTGCCGCCGGATTGGAGCCAGCCTGCGGAGTGGACCTTTGCCCGCCTCATGTTTCCTCCCGGCCCGCTCGATGGCTATTACCCGCGTTTCCAGGGGCCATGGCAGGAAGGCCTCTCGCTCTGGACCCAGGACTATCCCCGCGCCGATCGCGCCTTTGCCAATGCCGTCCGCCGCCTCACCCGCGTCCAGGCCCGCTCCGTCGAGCAATCCGTGAGCCTCGATGACGGCGACGAGATTTACAACTGGCCGTGGCTCTACGCGGTCCAGGTGGGCGAATGGGGACTCACACAACCCGAGGCGCGCAAACTACGCGACTACCTGCTCCGCGGCGGCTTTTTCATGGCCGACGATTGCCACGGTACACAGGAACAGGCCTACTTCGAAAAAACCATGAAGATGGTCTTTCCTGATCGCAACCTGGTCGACATTCCGAATGATGATCCCATCTTTCACGCCTTCTTCGATCTCGACGAGCGCTACCAGATTCCCGGCGCGGAGCATCTGGCCACCGGACACAAGAAAGACGGTTACGTCGCCCATTGGAAGGGCATCTACGACGACAAAGGCCGCATCATGGTGGCCTTCTCCCTCAACTCCGACATCGGCGACTCCTGGGAATTTCTGGACGACCCGGGCTACCCGGCAAAATTCTCCGTGCTTGGCACCCGGATCGGCGTGAATTACGTCATCTACGCAATGACCCATTGACATCGATCTCCACTATCGATTATTGATATATCGATAATCGAGGTACGGGATGCCAAGACGAAAACTCGACCCGCTTCCCGCAGCCGCGTTTCACATCCTGCTCGCCCTTGCTGATGGCGATCTTCACGGCTACGGAATCATGCGCCAGATCGAGGACCAGACCGGCGGTCGCGTCCGTCTTGGTCCCGGAACCCTCTACGCCTCCATTCAGGGACTGCTCGAAGGAGGGTTGATCGAAGAGCTTGATTCCACTGCCGGCGACTCCGCCAGCGAACGGCGCCGCTGTTATCGCTTGACCACCTCCGGCAGAAAGCTGGCGCGCGTTGAGGCCGACAGGCTCGCCGATCTGCTGCGCATGGCTCGCGCCAAAAAGATCTTCAGGGGGGATTATGTCTGAGAAGATCTATGCCTGCCTCCTTCGTCTCTACCCGGCGGGCTTCCGCCGCAGATTCGAGACAGAAGTGCTTCAGCTCTTGAGAGACCGCCTTCGCCAGGAACGAGGCCTCGTGCCAAAGCTGCGTCTTTGCATGGATCTGCTGGTGGACTTTGTCGCGGGCCTTCCCCAGGCCTACCGCAACACCTACGCAACTCCAGCACCGGCAGCGTGTGTGCCGCCGGGCTCAGGGCTTCCCGCCTTCCGCAGTCTTGAGGAGGAGCCGCTCCGTCCTGGTTCAATCATGATGGGCAGCATTCTGGCCCTCGGCGCCCTCGCCCTCTTCATCTTCGTGATGAGCCACGTTTCCGCATACCATCCGTTGTGGTCCAACGGGCGGTTGCGCGCCGCAGCCAACGGAACCGAGAGCAACCCCGATGTTCAGGCTGTTGCGGAGAATGTCCAGCGGCAAATGCAGAGAGCCAGCCGGCAACAGGAGTGCTCCTTTGAAAAGCTCGAGTTGCATCCCGGGAACGTTGGCTACGTGAAGCTCAACGCCTTCCCCGATCCCACAACCTGCGGAGAGATAGCGGAAGCGGTGATGAGCCGGCTGGGCGAGACCGATGCCATCATCTTCGACCTCCGCGACAATCGCGGAGGCTACCCGGAGATGGTTCGCCGGCTGGCCGGCTGGCTCTTCGATCATCCGGTTGCGTGGTACAACCCGCGCGCGACCTCCGCGGCGCAACGGACCACCGCCCCTGCTCCCCAAAGCCGGCTCGACCACAAGCCGGTCTTCGTCCTCACCTCGCGGCGCACCTTTTCCGCCGCCGAGCACTTTACTTACAACTTGAAATCGCTCAAGCGGGCTACGATCGTGGGCGAGAGGACCAGCGGAGCCTCGCACGCGGATGCAGGAACCGCGCCGAGCCCGATCGCACTCTCTGAGCCCAAGCCCGTCTGGGAAGGCGTCGGCGTGGAGCCCGATGTGAAAGTCGATGCCGCCCGCGCGCTGGCGACCGCTGAAAAGCTGGCGTTGGCTGCGCTCCACAGGAAGTAGGTCTAACCTGCCGTACGCGCTTTCTCCGCAGGTCAAACCCGTCCGACCAGCCGCATGATGTTGGCGGGCGGGCGGCCAGCCTGCAGCTCGGCTGCCATGAAGCGCATGTACGGATCAATGTGATGAAAGAAGTGCTTGTACCCGGCGCACAGATAATTCAGGCCGGCCTCGCCATCGGGCGTTCGCGCAAACCGGTGCTTGGGGCACTCTCCGTTGCACGCGAAGCGCACATCGCACGTGCGGCACATCCGCGGCAGCGTGTCGTTCTTGTCCCGCCCGAACTTCCTCTGCTGTGCTGAACCCGCCATCTCCGCCAGCTTCGTCTCCATCACGTTCCCAAGCTTGTGTTCGGGATACACAAAGTGGTCGCACGAGTATAGGTCGCCGCCATGTTCCATCGCCATCGCTGAGCCACAGGTGCGGCGAAAAACGCACAGGCTTTGCTCCAACCCCAGCCAGCTTTCCAGCGACACGTCAAACTGCTGGACGTAATACTTCCCCACATCCTTGACTACCCACTCATCGAAGATGCGCGCCAGAAAGCGTCCATACTGCAGCGGCTCCACTGACCACTCCGTCACCTTCGCTCCCGCGCTGTCAATCGCCGGCTCAATCAGCACCAGCCCATCTCGCCCCGGCTCCGCAGCCGCCCGCTCCACCACCGGGATGAACTGCATAAACCCGCTTCCAATCTCCTTCAGGAACGCATACACCTCCTCTGGAAACTGCGCGTTGTAGCGGTTCACCACCGTCAACGTGTTGTACTCGACGCCGTGCCCTTTTAGCTTCGCCAGCCCCCGCATCACCCGGTCGAACGTCGGCGCATTGCCTTTGTCCACCCGGTAGTGATCGTGCATCTCCCGCGGCCCGTCAATCGAAATCCCCACCAGGAACCGCTCTTTCGCCAGGAACTCCCCCCACGCATCATCGATCAGGGTCCCATTCGTTTGCAGCGCATTGTGAATCGTCTTGCCCCCGGCGTGCTTTTGCTCCAGCGCGACAACCTTGCGGAAAAACTCCACGCCCAGCAGCGTCGGCTCTCCGCCCTGCCAAGCAAAGTGCGCCTCCTCGCCCGGCTGCGCGGCAATGTACTCTCGCACGTAGCGCTCCAGCACCTCGTCCGGCATTGCCCAGTCCTTCGTCCCGGGATACAGCTTCTCCTTCTCCAGGTAAAAGCAGTATGTGCAATCGAGATTGCAAACAGGCCCGATCGGCTTGGTCATAACGTGAAACGCGCCCGCCGACATCGCCACCTCGCAGGCCTTCGATCATACGCCGCAGCCGCCGGGAGAGCAGGGGCCATCAGGTCCCCACATCACTCATGCAAATAGAACTGGCTTTGGCCACGGGCCTTTCGTTTATGCTTCCGACGTGCGTATCGCCCCAGGAGAACCCATGGAAACGCGAAGAACCGTCCTGAAGTACATCACAGGCACTGTTGGGGCCTGTTCCCTCGACACCCTCGAGACCTTCGCCCGCCAGCTCGACAGCAGCAGCGCCCGTCCCAACATCGTCTGCATCGTCGGCGAAGGCTTGCGTTGGGACGAGTTCTCCTCCGCAGGCCACAAGCTCCTCCACACCCCCAACATGGACCGCATCGCCCGCGAGGGCTGCACCTTCCGCAACGGCTTCGTCGTCAACGCGCTCTGTCTCCCCTCCCGCGCCACCATGCTCACCGGCCTCTATTCGCACACCACCGGAGCGGTCTCCAACGTCGAAGGCAAAATCCCGCCCCGCTTCCCCCTCGTCTCCGACCTGCTCCAGCAGGCCGGCTACCAAACCGCCTTCCTCGGCAAGTCCCACATCGAAGGCGCGCTCATGGAGCACAAGTGGGACTACTACTTCGGCTTCGTCGGACAGGCAGACTACTACCGCCCCCGTATCACTGAAGGTGTCCGCGGCAACTACGGCCCCGCCAAACTCTACGAAGGCGAATACGTCGACACCCTCCTCACCCGCAAGGCTGTCGAGTGGCTCAAGCAGAAGCGCACCGCGCCCTTCTGCCTCTTCCTCTGGTTCTACGCGCCCCATGCGCCCTTCTACCGCCCCAAGGACCTGGTCAACGACTTCAACGGCGTCCCCATTCCCAAGCCCGCGACCTTCGATGAAGACCTCAACGGCTACCCCGGCAAGCCGCGCGCCGTCGCCGACGCCGACAACAAGATCGGCTTCTCTGAAGTCTTCAGCGACGATCCCCGCTCCCTCGAAGAATTAGTGAAAAATCACTACGTAGGCGTCGAAGACAACGACCGCAACGTCGGCGCCGTCTGGCAGGAGCTCGACCGCCAGAACATCACCGCCAACACTGCCTTCCTTCTCAGCTCCGACCACGGCTTCTTCCTCGGCGAGCATCACCTCTACGACAAGCGCCTCATGTACGAGCCATCCATCCGCGTGCCCATGATGGTTCGTTACCCCGGCCACGTGAAGCCCGGTGCCAAGTCCGCGGAAATGGTCCTCAACCTCGATATGGCCCCCACGCTGCTCGACATTGCCGGCCTCCCCGTGCCCGTCGAGATGCAGGGCAAGAGCATGCTTCCCCTGGCCGAGGGCAAACCCGAAGTCGCCTGGCGCAAAGATTGGCTCTACGAGTACTACGAGTATCCGGGCTTCGAAAATGTTCGCCCCTGCCGCGGCGTCCGCACCGACCGCTACAAGTTCATCCACTTCTTCACCGAGCCCCAGGAGTTCGAGCTCTACGATCTCCAGAAGGACCCCGACGAGAAGGACAACCTCTACGGCAAAGCCGGCTACGAGGAACTCACCGCGCATCTCAAAGAGCGCCTCGCCGCCCTCAGGGCCGACACCAACGACACCTATGAATACAAGCCCAGCGGCATTCCCAAGCACTATGAACTTGGCGTTCAAACCGAATCCGGCCTCAAATCCAAATAGCCGGAAAGAGTCACGTCCGACTCCCATCGCCACCCGCACAGAGAGCCACGATTAGATGCTCCCGTGGGGAGCGAAGGATGTTAGCCCAGCATGGACTCTGAGCCGAAAGCGAAGGAGGAATGCTGGGATGAGTCACGCGGAACAAAGCGCCGGCCCAGTATCCCGAGCGCGAAGTGAACCGCGTGCGCCGCTCGCAACCACAGAACCCCCGGGACAGCCCCTCTCCCCCGCACCGGAGACCCACTCTCGCCTCAAATTGGACTAACGGAGTCTTCTAGTCTATTTACTACAATCATAGTATTAGTCAACTACAAGTTACCCGCCAATATTCGCAATTCATTCGCCCGATTCGTCATTTGTTCGCCGCCGCTCGCCTTGCCAGCCTTCCGGCGTCTCACCACTGCCATTGAGATCCCTGAAAAGCGGGTCTTGTCCCTGCTGTGATGAAAGGTGTGCGTCCCTGTTGTCCCCGGAAATCAGGCCCTTATGGAAAACTTGTCAAGAGCCGCGTCTGTGGAAAACGCCGCAACCTCAACAAAACACAGCGAAAATATTTATCGCAAAATTGGGGATTAATTCCTCGAACCTGCCATACTCAAAATAGGAACGGAAAGAGCCGCCGTAAAAGGCCCGCGCCATGCGCGGGCCTTTTGCATGGCCCCAACTCCTGCTGGCAATAGAGAACAACAGAGAAAGGAGTCCGCAAATAACCACTGCCGTCATCATCTCCTCACGCCGTAACCTCACCGCGCGCCCCTCGACAACCCTCTGAACCCGCAAGGTTTGCCCGTTTTTTTGTGTGCGCGGAACTCAAAGCCCTTTGCGGGTCCGGAACTCCGCCACGACAGCCGCGGGGTCGCGATGCTGGCCATCGACCGCCTCGTTCAGGTCGCGCATCTCCTCGGCGGAAACTTTCCCGGCAAGCGCGTCGAGCGCGCTTTGAATTTGCGGCCATCGCCGCAGCGCCTCGTCGCGCACCAGCGGCACCGCCTGGTAAGGAGGGAAGTAGTGCCGGTCGTCGGCCAGCGCGGTGAGGCCGAGCGCTTCAATCGGCCCGTCCGTGGAATTGGCCGCGATCATGTCCACCTGGCGAGCTTGCAGCGCGCGGTAGAGCAGCCCCAAATCCATCGTCCGCGGCAGCCCGTCGAACTTGAGCCCGTATGCGATGCTGAGGCCCGGCAATCCGTCGGGGCGCTGCTCGAACTCATAGCCGACGCCGAGTTTCCATTGCGGCGCGTACCGTGCAGCCTGGCTGAGCGTGTTGAGATGCAGACGGCGCGCCTCGTCGCCCCGGATAACCATTGCGAAGGTGTTCTCGAATCCCAGCGGCGGCCCTGCGGCAACCTGGTACCGTTCGCGGTAGAGCCGCTGTACGGTGCCGAGCACGCGGTCGGGATCTCGATCAAGAGGCTGTTTGAGGATGGCGGTCAGCGCCGTGCCGGTGTATTCGACGTAGCCGTCGATGCGCCCGGCGATCAGCGCCTGGTTGGCGATGTAGCTGCCGGCCAGGTAGAAGCGCCGCTCCACCTTGAGCCCGGATTTGGCCTCGATCTCCTGCGCCAGCAGCTCGCCCAGCACCACCTGCTCGGTGAAGTTCTTTGCCCCGATCACGGGATGATCCGGCCGCGGCGGCGCGCAGGCCATGAGGGTGAGAAGGAGTGTGGAGGCAAGGCAAAGCGCGAGGTAGCCGCGAAGGGAGGTCATGCGGGGGCCTTGAACCAGCGTTCGAGCAGGCCGAGGGCAGCGTCGG
>Ga0210410_10002528_pt1 | contig 16357 bp, 22 predicted proteins | sample IncBWC4MmetaG_FD_161058 | JGI IMG/M metagenome (GOLD analysis project Ga0210410, IMG submission 161058) | Forest soil microbial communities from Barre Woods Harvard Forest LTER site, Petersham, Massachusetts, United States - Inc-BW-C-4-M | ecosystem: Environmental > Terrestrial > Soil >... | reverse complement strand
CGTCTTGCCGGTGAACTGCACACCGTCGAACAACGGGCGCAGGTATTGTCAAAGGAACTCACCACCACGGCGCAACAGCATGTCCGCGCCGGAATCGAGAAACTGCAGCGGCAGGCTTTGGAGGCGGGAGCACATCTCAACGCACAAGGCGAAAAACTCCTGTGTTCTTTGCAGGGGCAACTTGCGGACTCACACGAGGTTCACCGCCGCGAGATCGAGCAGATCCGGGCCGATGCCGCCGCGAAAGCGTCCCAACTGCAGTCGGAAGTGTCGGACCTTGGCCGGAGAATGACAACGCTGAACGAGTCCGTGCGCAGGCTTGAGTCGGATCTTGACGCGCACCTGGAGCGCGTCGCGGCCGAAATCGTCTCCGGTGCAGAAAGTCAAATCGAGAGCGCTGTGGCTCTGGCACTCAAGAACCTGCAAGCACGCGGCTCGAATGAAGTCGAAACCAGGCTCGGCGAGATGTGCGGCCACCTGAGAACCATTCAGAATCGGATTGAAGGCTCCTTTTCTGCCTCGGTGACAGCTCAGGGCGAGGAAGCTGTGCAGTCGATCGCGCAACATTTCGAGGAACTCGCACGGCAATCTACGGAAAAATGGCGGCTCGCGCTCGCCAGGGACTTGAACTCGGTGGCCAATACTCTAGGCCAACAACTTCGTCAGGAACTAGAACCCGAGGCCGGCCAAAGTTAGTCGTTGCAATCTCGGCGCGGGTCCCAGGTTCTAGGATCGAGCGCTCGAGAGACAGGTTTCTCCGAAGACTGCGGGGATTCGTCTGTTGGGCGGCTCTTTCTTTGGCCCTTTGGTAACCCCGCGCAAACGTTTGCCGCCTCAGCCCGCCTTCGATGCGCCTAAACTGACCCTACGGCCCGAACTGAGAGCTAGGTGATCCAAATGGAAACGATTTTGTTAGTTGAGGATAGTAAATTCTTGCGGGTTGCGACAGAACGCATTCTTACTAGAGCCGGCTACCAGGTGATTTGTGCAGGTGATGGTGACGAAGCTTTGGCACAAGCTGGAAGCAGGCTTCCTGACCTAATCGTGCTCGATATGCTGTTGCCCAAGCTGAGCGGCCCCGAGGTGCTTCGTTCTTTGAAAAGGAACGATTTAACAGCTCACATCCCAGTGGTAGTTCTCTCCAGTTTATCCCAGAACAACGGCCCAAAACTGGTGCAGGAAGGTGCAGACGCTTTCATAGAGAAGGGTTCGCTCCTAGCAGAGCCTGGTCGGCTCCTAGCAGCCGTCATGGCAGCCCTACCGAGGATTGCGGTTCCGTAGACTGCCGATTTTGTCAGGAGGAATTCGCACAATGGCCCATCCAAGCCATTCCTACTCCACAACGTAGACCGTTAGGCTGATCATGAGCAGTTTTCGGGGAAAAGACTGTTCAACTAGCGTCCCATGGCTCGAAAGAGTTTGGGGCGTTTTATGTTGATCCCGTTGCGGAGGGAAGGCTGCGGATCAAGGAGAACACTCCTCCATTAGACACGTACCCGACTCAGAGTGGGACTGCGCCTGTCCCACGGGTGGGCGAGTGAGCGGCCAACCGATACGGCGGGCCGCTATTCATCCGAGATAAGAACCGGATGCGTTAATGAGCGCCCGTCCGCGTCTGTGCGGGGGGCACCAAGTAACTGGTGTCCCGATCGCGATCAACAACAACCCGTCTGAAACAGTGTCAACATCGTATCCGTCAGTAACTTGCGCGTTTCATCGACGGTGCTAAAGTGCGCTGCACAAGATGCTGCCCTTTGAGAGAATCACAAATGTGACTCCTAAAACCATAGATTACACTTGACGCGCCGCACAGACGAATGTACGGTAGCGAACAGTGAGCCGGACCCGCATCCGGTGCGTCCCGTTCCCACTTGTAAAGCAAAAGCTGGCGCATTGGGTCCTCTCCGTAACCCACGCAGCTGCGCACTTGACACCATCTTACTAACTGGGTTGCTTCCCGTGCCGATGGTCACGGATGTGGGGCCTCTTTCCAGATCCGATCTTCCGCGCGGAGGTTCTTCATGGCAACACCCAGAGTCCTGGTCGTCGAGGATGACGATTCTGTTCGCATGATGCTGCACCGGGATCATTGGAACCACCATGCGGCGAAGGGGGTTGGGAACCGACGAAAAGGGCATTCGGACAGCTCGGACAGCGGTTCCGCTTGCCAATCGAGGGTGTTCCCCTTATAGTCATCCATAATTCTTTCTCCGCGGAAGACCCTGAATCGTGACCTTGGTAGGGAGCTGCGATCCGGGGTTTTCCTATTTTGAAATCAGAGCACCGCGGTTCCCCTCAAACGTTTCAAATGCTGGCGCCTGAACCGCAACAATCCGCTGCCTTTACCGATTCCGGTTGCTGCAACCCTGTGTTTCCGACCAAGGTTTCTCCGACGCGCCTTCTACACGTTTGGCATAGTTGCCTTTGAGTACATCAGAGTACGAGGAGACAATGAAACACTAGAGAGCGGGTCCGAGTAGAGGGAACAGTATCACCGCAAAACCAGAATACCTTTTTCCTGGCGGAGGAGTCATCGAAGCTGAACAAGGAGTACTCCATCGCAACCATCGTGGTTGCGGATCCGAGTACACCTGCAAGCAGGAGCAGCTTCACAACGGGACGAAGAGCCTCGGGAATCGGACCCACCTGCGCTGCCACCGCGATGAAAAATACTACGAACAACAGCACCAAGGATAGACCTGCTGCAACGCGACAGCTGCGCTGTGCTGTGCAGTACCGGACACCATCAATTCCTTGTTAATGCACTAGGACCTCAGCATCGCATGGCCTGAGGGTGCATGCAGTGTTCAGAAACATTCTATGCCGGTCGCTGGCCAGCCATCCAAGGGGAACCTGTCGCAAATAGCGTTTACACCAAGAAAAACGAAATGGAACTCTTTGCGATTAGTGCTACACAGACCCAAGAGTTTAACATCAAGTTCGACTGGAACAACAGCCGGCTCGCGCTCCAACTTCGGCTCCAAGTTCTAAGGCCATCGCAAGAATTGGTTTTGTTACTTATAAAGCAAGTGTTACCGCTCCTCGTTACAACCGTGAAACGTCGTCAAGCCACCCAGGGTTAGCAGTTCCTTGCCAGTTTCCGCGTCCCACACCTTCGCTTCGTTGCACTCGCTCCCCGTCGCCAACTGCTTCCCGTCTGGGCTCCAGACCACAGTAGAAACGACACGGTGGGCGTGCAGGGTCAACAACTCCTTGCCGGTGTGGGCGTCTCGTACCTGCGTTGTGTAGCTGGCTACTGCCAACCGCTCTCCATTCGGGCTCCAGGCCACAGTCCAAATGCGTGCAGTACCATCGCCCAACGCGAACAGTTCCTTGCCCGTCTCGGCATTCCATACCTTCGCCGTATGACCGCGGCTTCCTGTCGCGACCCGTTTTCCATCCGGGCTCCAGGCAAGGCTCGTCACCTGACCAGTGGGGCCATCCAACGAGAACAATTCCTTGCCCGTCTCGGCATCCCACACCCTCGCGGTGTAGTCCTCACTCCCCGTCGCCAGCCGCTTCCCGTCCGGGCTCCAGGCGATGCTGTGAACGTCGTACTTGTTCAGGGATAGCAGTTCCTTGCCCGTCTCCGCTTCCCACACCTTCGCGCTGCGGCCCACGCTGCCGGTCGCGAGCCGCTTTCCGTCCGGGCTCCAAGCGAGGCTCCATACTGGGCGGCGGTCAACGTCGAGGCTCAGCAATTCCTTGCCAGTTTCGGCGTCCCATACCTTCGCGGTATTGTCAAAGCTTCCCGTCGCGAGCCGCTTCCCGTCCGGGCTCCAGGCGATGCTCAAAACAGAGCCGTGAATCCCGCTCAGGGCCAACAATTCCTTTCCAGTCAGGGGATCCCAAACCTTCACTGAGCTGTCGAGGCTTCCGGTCGCGAGCCGTTTTCCGTCCGGACTCCAGGCCACGCTTGAAATAGACGGTGCGGGCGCAGTCGTTAGCGCTTGCGTCCAGCCGAGGGGGCTGCCCCACGAGAGGAAAGCGGCGAGTGTAGCGACCTGCCGACCGAGCACTCGCGCTCGCTGACGCTTAGCCTCAGTCTTTTCGGCAGCAAGAAGAGTAGCGCAAGACACCAGGAAAGATGTCAATTTTCTAGGAACGTTCATTTGACGAGACCCCATTCCTAAAGGACCGTCACGGCGAAGCTTTCTTGCGAGGATTATTTGACTGTTGTAGCCATGCGCTTGTGTGGCTTTACGAGACTTGCCACGCGTGCTGTAGGTGGCGAAGTCACGCTGGCTGCGGATTCAATCTGTCAACCATGTGTTTGCTCTGACACTTACTTTACACCTACTGAGGGATTGTTAGTGCAATGGCGATATTTGTGCGCCGGGGTAAACCGGCATGAAGCAAAGCCGCCGCCCGGGCAGATCACCAGTGCGGTGTAGTTCCTCAACTCCGGAAAAGGCTTGAAAACTGTCAGGCTCGGCTTGGTCACGTTGGCGACCCGTTTCGATCTCGATGCTGGGCAGAGAGCTTCGCCGCAGCGAATCGGCGACGTTAGAGATCGGGAGCTTTTACCTAGATCTAGCCTTTCGAATCAGTGTGCCGGAAGTTTGGTGGAATGTGAATACCGCAGTGCGGAAGAGCGTGTCACCGCGACTTGGGCAAGGGCGACGAAGCCTGACCGAACACATATCGCCAGCCTGACGGAGTTCGCACATAAGTGTCACTGAACCAGAGGCCGTAATCGAATAGCCTGCCGTCGTCTGATCCTGTTTCGGTCAACAAGGCAGTGATCACCGCGGTATCGCCCCAAATTCGCACTGTCTGCTGGGTGTCGTCTTGGCGTTCATAGCGCACGCGGCCGCTGCGCGCTTCCGCGAGCAAATCCGCCTTCGTATAGACCTTGCCAGAACCAGTCACGAGGGCAAAATCATCCGCCAGGATAGTTTCCATGGCGGCGGAGTCATTCTCCTTAACTGCGGCTTGATATTTGAAGTCGAGAGCTGCCAGGGCCTTTATGTCGTCTGCAGATGTGTGAGCGTCGCCCACCGCGCTGGCTTTGCGACGGAATACCAGATCGAACCATGGTTTCCATGTGTTTCCGCCATCGGTAGAGGTGACCGCCGTCTCTCGAACATCGCCGTTCTGAGGCTTCCAGGTGCCCCGAACCTGCGAGCCCGCCGCGCGATCCTCGCCGCTCAAAATAATCTCGCCATTCTCGATTTTCCCTTCGATCTCCAAGAGTTCGCCTCGATTGGTCACCCAACTCTGATGCCAGACTTTCCTGGCAGCATCGTAAATTGTGAAACTTTGGCCTTTGTGTCCGTCGGTTCCCTGGTAGTCTTCCCGTAAAACGCAACCATCGAGAATCGGGTCGATTCGGGCATGAGCGACCGGGATGGAGCTGCCGACGTCGAACACGTCCCAATCCCCAACCCAGAAATCAAACTGACGGTATGCCGCGGCAACGCACTTGGCGGCTGGCGCTGGCTCCGCTCCTAAGACGCGCCCGACCAACACATTACTGCCGGCGAAAAACACCATTGTGAAAACCAGCGCGATTCTCAACCGCTCGACAACGGGATGCATTGGAGTCTCCTCCTCTTAATGAACGTCAGAATAATGAGGCGTTCAAAAAAACGAGCGTCAGATGGCAAAACCATCGCATGTTCGCAATCTTAACTCGAATGGATCGGGCTTGTGCCGATGCACACGATCTCCTCCGGTGGGCCATAGCCTCGGTGATGCGCTTGGTTGCCAACAGCGTACAGCTTCAGCTCGCTCCAGTTCCCTCGACTGGAATGGGGAGGGATGCCGCACGAGCAGTAGAAGATCCATTCATCACAGAACCCGCGGGCAAGCGGCAGAAGGCACGATCCGTTTCGGTATGGACTGAAACCGACGAGGTATCGAGTACCGCATTTTGGGCACTCAATGCAATGGCGAACGCGGGATGACATGGCATGTAACCATCAAGATAAAGTTCTTGTCTATTCGGACTGAATTGCCACAGTGCCTGGCGCACTAACGAAAGCGAGGGTAGGAGTTATTCCCGCCCTCGTATCACCACGCGATATTCGCTTCGCACCGATGACGCGACGCTTATTATTTTGATTTGACAAAGCCTCCGAAGCCCTTCAATGGCCGCCGAATGTTGTCGGGAACAAACGTTCTCTTTGAATTGCCCCGGGACTGCCCTCGGTTTGCGCTGCATCCCTGGACGATCCAGAAACTGGGATCGCCAGGAATGCGACAATCGCATTCGTCTTCGTATCGGAGGCATAACCCACGATTTCTCCGCGAGCATTGATGTCATTAGCCAACAACAGATATAGAGAGGAATCGGGCTGAACGAGGGTATTGAGATCGGTCATCACGCCGTCCTGATAGAGGAACGCTCGCGCGCTGCTACCGCCAAACGACTGGCCTACCGCCTGCCCTTGTGCGTTGATACCCCAAGCCCAGCTGTTTGTGTCCTCGCCCAGAGGGCGGAGTTTTTGCATGTGATGTTGTTTGCTCCAGAGGAAAGCGACCGGGTTGAAGGCGCCGGGTTGGGTGTTAGGCAGATTGGCGAAACCGACGACTTGACCTTGGTTGCTAATTGCTGTGGGAGTGTTCCAGGCTACGCCTCCATCAAAGTTGCCGAGGTTGATTGGCACGCCGTTTTCCCAGAGCACGGCATGCCTGGCGGTGTATCTCCCGATTGCCTGATCGCAAATGCCAGAGATACCGACGACTTGACCGTTGTCGTTGATGGCGGTCGCGGCTCCGTCCAAGTCACCGGACAACGGAGGCAACTCTGTCATCTCGCCCAATTTTGGCCCCCAGATCACCGCCTCTAACTGCAGGACCTGCGGAGGGGCGCAGGTGGATTCGTGAACGCCATTCTCCGCCCAACCCACCGCTTGGCCGCGGTTGTTAATGCCGGCGCCATAGCTGTCTAAGCCTCCCGGCAGCGGTGGCAGCGCCGACATCACACCGTCCTCCCAGAGGAACCCGTAACAGACGTGGTTGGTGATGGTGGGGAAATTAGCCAACGCGCAACTCCAATCCTCTCCCAGTGGATTCATGTCCGCAGTTTCCGTGATCCCCACGATCTGGCCTCTGTCATTTTTGTTCGGCCATCCCACAGCGCTGTTTGGCCCTCCGAGCGTGCCCAGGTCAAGCGGAACCCCGACCCACAGTTCGGCATGCTCGCTACTTGCAGTCGCGAAGGCATCGCCGGCAATCCAGCCCATGTTGTTAATGCTGGCGGCCGCGGCAGACGGCACGCCTAAAGGATCCCCGAGGTTGATCACGTAGTATTTCGGTGGCTGCGTTGTTTTCTGCTGGGTCTGCGCCACCCCACCTGAGACTGCCAGTGCGGCGAATAGCGCGAATGCGGCGCGATACCTCAACGTCCGGGTTTGCATATTGCCTCCATTTTGGATTTCATGTCCGAAAAAACCGAAACCAAGTCGGCGCTTCCCGACCTTAGCCAAGTGGGAGGCAGGACATTGGACGTTTGCGGACGTTAATGTCGATGCGTTGGACGTTTGCGGACCTCGCTCTGCTACATTGAGCATCGTTTTGCTCGGTCCGAAAACGTCCAGAACGCGCCGCAGGGTCGGCTATCATAGGTGCGCAGTGGCCGATTTGCGAACGCACGATCCGCGACCGCTGGACCCGCGAGCGATCCGCATCGACTTCCTCCGACGAGGGATTTGCGCAAGATATGAATTTGGACTGGCAGATATGTTCGCGAGCTAGACTGTCGCGCGATCCACGCTTCGACGGCAAATTCTTCATCGGCGTGGTCGGCAGCATGGTTTATTGCCGTCCCATTTGCCCCGCGCCCACTGCGAAAGAAAAAAACTGCCGCTATTTTCCGAGCGCGGCCGCTGCGGCCCAAGCCGGCTTCCGCCCTTGCCTGCGGTGCCGTCCCGAGAGTTCGCCCGGAACTCCAGCATGGCTGGGTACGTCCAACACAGTTTCGCGCGCTCTGCGTCTGATTGGCGAGAGTGGCCTCGAGGACGGCGGCGTCGAAGTCCTAGCCGAACGGCTGGGAGTTGGTTCGCGCCACCTTCGGCGCCTCTTCTTAAGGCATCTGGGCGCAACTCCAATTGCTGTTGCTCAAACCCGCCGCCTACAGTTCGCCAAGAAGTTGATCGACGAGACCGGTCTTCCCATGAGCCAGCTTGCTCTCGCCTCGGGATTCGGCTCCGTGCGCCGCTTCAACGCCGGCATTCGCAACGGTTATCATCGAACCCCCACTCAGCTGCGGCGTCTGGCGCGGAAGACGGCAGTCCAGTTCGGAAACCAATATCTCTTTCGCCTGCATTTCCGCCCGCCATATCATTGGCAGGGCATGCTGGATTTCCTGACCGCGCGCGCCACTCCCGGAGTCGAGGCGGTAGAGGCGGGAAGTTATCGCCGCACGATCTCTTTGCATGGCCGCACCGGCTATTTCGAAGTTTCCCTCGACGAACCCCGCTCAGTGCTCCTGGTACGCATTGAATTTGGCGATCCGCATTCGCTCTTCTTTATCGTCGAACGCATCCGCGCCATGTTCGACCTGAACGCGGATTGGGCTGCCATCACGCAAAGTCTCAAAGGCGATCCCGCGTTAGCTGCCAGCATCGAGGATGATCCCGGCCTCCGCGTTCCCGGTTGTTGGAACGGCTTCGAACTCGCCACGCGGGCGATTCTCGGCCAGCAGGTTACCGTGAAGGGCGCGACTACTCTCGCGGGCCGCTTGGTCAGCGCCTTGGGCAAGCCGTTCCGGGACGCGCGCCGTCTCACCCATCTTTTTCCCACCCCTGACGTTCTCGCCGCCGCGAAGCTCGGCGACATCGGTCTCAGCGGAGGCCGCGCCGAAACCATCCGCGCTTTCGCGCGTGCGGTTTGCACAGGCAGAATCAACTTTGAGGGAGTCGTTGATTCCGACGCATTTCTTAGCAGCCTGTGCGAAATCCCGGGTATCGGAACGTGGACCGCACAATACGTGGCCATGCGCGCCCTCGGCGAACCTGACGCTTTTCCATCCACTGATCTCGGTCTTCTGCGTGCTTTGGACTTAAACACGTCTCGTGAACTGGAAAACCGCGCAGAATCGTGGAGGCCTTGGCGCGCATACGCAGCCATGTATCTCTGGAGAATCGCAAGCCAACGGTTGCCTCGCGAAAACAAATCGCCTTCCCGAAAAACCCGGAAGCAGATGATTTCAAGCACTCTTCCGCACCATCACGCCTCAATTGGCGTGTAACAGCAATGCGGAAGTAACCGAATTGCTCCCGCCTTATCCACGACGAGCTCGCGGCTGGATCCTGAATATGACTGAGGAGATGTTTCGTAACCAAGCCAGGGTTAGCGGTTCTATGTTGGTGAGCTGCGCGTTTAGGACTGGGACGCAATTGTAAAATCTACGGATTGCGGCGCAGTTTCTACCCGGGCCCTTGAGGGCATGCGACGCTGGGTCGGGCTGGGTGTGATTGCCGACAACCTCATCCAGATGGGATGTTATCTTGCGCGACAGAGCACCTAGGCCGGGTCTGCCCCTCCTTCTCGCTCACGAGAATGGACGCGGGCAAAATCACCATGAGAGACTCGGCCCCTTGCGTGCGATGTCATCCGGCGTCGGTCCGGAATCGCATTTTTGCGATGGAAAGTAGCTAGGCAGACCCACACATTTTTCTAACGGCTGCTTCATCGGGTTCGCCACGATGAAATTCTTCAGACCAATTCATACGGCTTCAGTTTGGCTCCATGGACGTTTCCCCTGATCAGGAGCAAGATCACACTCATTAAGGGGGTTTCGCTCGCCGCCCTCAAACTAAAGAGTCAGGCAAGCTAGGAGTGGGAGGTTCGGGGAACTTGGGGAAGGGTTCCCAAAGCCTCCCATTCATTAAAGAAAAAGGCTTTGGGCTCGTCAACAACTCCTCGCACGCGATTCCTCTCAAGCATTCACACAAAATATCTTCTTTGGTTATCTAGCACCCAGACCCAAAGCCAAAGCCCCACCCGAATCTACCGCAACCCTGTCGTCCCCTGATTTTGTGCTGCTCAACCCAGATCTAGGGCGGTCAGGAAATCCGACATTCGCACGCCTGAATCCAACATTCGAACAAAATCAGCAGGGGTGATGCCTTGCCGCCGGGCGATCCCCAACACTTCGGCGATGGCGCGTTCTACAACTTCCCGGTTGGGCTCTGGAGGTTTTCCGATATTATTCATTGTCCTCTTTACCAAAGGTCTGCCTTTTGGTGGAAAAAACGGCCGGACGGGTCCGACGTTCCCTGCTCAGGGCGTTTTCGAAGTCTCCCAATTCCTCTTCGAATTTCGAGCCATCCGGCTGTGCAAATCGTGCGCACCGAGTTCACCGTTTACTTAGACCTTCTACATTCTGCCGAAATGCTCGGCACCAGTCTGTGCAAAACTGCACACTCGAATGACAGTGGTGTCGCCAGTGCTTGCGGGCAATCGCTGCTACGCAATCCCCATCGAGCCCCATTGACCGGATCGTGACCAGGAGTCAAGGATGGCCCGCCAATTTCGCCCGCCCGCCTCAACGGGTGGAGTGATCCGGTCCCCGGCGCTGTGGATAGGGTCCTCTACGGGGCACTGCAAAGTCCATGATCGCAGTAGGAATCAGTCTGGCTGTGCCACGACATGCGTCGCGAAAGCAGGGACCCGTTGGTTACCTTGTCGCTCGCCCTGTCCTCCGTCATGCTCGGAGAGATGTGGGAAATCGAACAGCTTGCGGGCTTGGAGGCGTCGGAGAGCACCCCGGAGTCGATTTGCGTCAGCGTAGCTAAGATGTTCCAAGTACGAGAAACGGAAGTCGCGCTGCTGGAGCTGAGCGGAAATCTGCTGACGTTCCTGTACCCCGCCGAGTTGAAAGCGGCGGGAGCGATCCCTCTTTCCAGTTCGGCGGTAGCTGCCCGCACCGCGCAAACCAAGCAAGCGGAGCTTTTCAATGGCTTCACGCAAGTGAAGCACTTCAGCGTTTTTGAACTAGTCAAACTAGGCAACACCGGACTGGATGAGCAAGTGATTCAAAAGCTCATATCTGCGCCCGTTCTGGCCACGAGCGGAGCAGTAGTTGGCGTCATTCAAGTCTCCCGCAAGGCCCCCCGCCCAGCCGCAGCCGGACCGGACTTCACCAACGACGATCTACGGAAGCTGGAATCGGTCGCTCGCTTCGTAGGGAAGACTCCTGCCAAGGGCCGAGGCATTGCGCCAGTCTCAGGGTAGATAGACTCACGGACAATTCACGCAATATTTGCGGTTCCCCAACAATCCTTGGTCGTGAACGTAGTCGTTTCTCGGTGCAAACAAATTCCGTCCCGGCTGCCTCACCACCGCTCCGACTTCATGAGGGTGGAGCGATCCGGGGTAACTTTAGTTCGGAGTCATACCAAATTCGGCGTCATACCAAAGATGAGCGCCTACAATGAAGCTGTGAGACATTACACCATCAAGATGATGAGCGGCTTCGCCAAGTTCAACTGCCTAGTCTGCAAGCACTCCGTCACCACGCGAGAGTTTAGCAGCCAGAACGGTAGCTGCCGCACCCAAGCAGCTAGGGCAATGAACGAGCATGCCGCCGTAGCACACGGCCGCCCCCTACCCTTTTCGCCACGCGTGGCTCAAGCGTGGTCTGTCCGTTAAACGCGCATCTCACCGAGAAGCAATGAAAGTGACACGATTAGGAACCAGAGAGAAGATTTCAAATGCATAAAGTTAGAGGAAAAATGTAATGAGCTATAGCGAATCAAGAAATCATTTCGAGAAGGCGAGAAACAACACCGCCGATGCGGTAACCGTCGAGATGTTGGAGGGACTCAAGCATTTGTCGCACGCCATTGAGGAAGACTTCAGAACGTTGGAACGGCACATCCGCGACATCCAAGAATCAGCGGATAGCCGGAAGGTGCGTTCTTGACGATGCCCCGCAATCAAATCCAGAAATCGCTGTTTCCTCTGCTGCTTGCAATCATGTTCCTCGCCGGGTGCGGTGCGCTCAACCCGTTCTGCGGAAGTGCCCGGCCGAAGCCCCTGCTGACTTCGGTCGCACCGAACCCCGCGAGCCTCGCTCAGGTACAACAGGGTTTACTGCTCACCGTGAATGGCGGCCACTTTTATTCCTCCTCGATCCTCTTATGGAACGGACAGGCATTGGCCACCACAGTCATGAGTAGCACCCAGTTACAGGCCACGATTACCGCGACCCAGACTTCATCTCCCGGTACCGCCCAGCTTGTCGTGCACACTCCTGCCAACCTCTCCGGAGACCTCGGTTGTGACAGCGGCGGCGACAGCAAAGCGTTGATCTTTACGGTCACCTAGCAGCGGGGAGAGCCGCTTTATCGCAAACGCACATTCCTGCGAACCCGGAACGATCTGGTTGTTGTCAAGCCGACACAACTCGGCGAGCCAATGGGTGACCCCATGCCGAGATCGCGTACCTCTGTGACAATAAAATCTCCGCCGCCATTCCGCGTGATCTGAAGATATCATTTTGAAGTGCCACTCTTCACGAGCTTTACAAACTCGGGGAAGGATTGCAATTTGGCATTTTCGGGATCGTTCCAAGCTTCTTTTCGCGAATAGCCTTTCGCGATAGCTTGGCGGTAAGCGGGTATCGCTTTTCCGGATTGTCCCAATCGAGCATAATCTTGGCCTTCGCTGTACATAAGTTGCACGTCTGACGGAGCTTTCGCACGCGCCATCCGAGTGTAGTGCACTGCTTGCGCTTGATCCCCAAACTTGGCGTAAAGGAGTCCGATGTCTCCTCTAGGAGGCTGGCAGACTGGGCGCTCGGATCATCCATTTTTGCGATGTCTATCGCTCTCTTGTACGCGGCATGAGCCTTTTCGGTCTGCCCGCCAGGGGTAACGTCTGTGATGAATCCTCCGCAGAAAGAACGAGCGTGCCGGAATGTGATTAAAGGAAATGAGAATGCTTTCCCTGGTTCCGTCAAATCGGCCGAGTAGAGCGCGTTTTCCTTGCTGCCGTGGGGAGGACAATCAATGTCGAGCAATTCTCAAGGTTTCTCGGAGGTGTACAAAATTGAACAGTTATTGAAACCCTTGACAGCTACAGTGATTTTCTTAAAGGTGAGAGCGCGGCCATGGGTTGCTGTCTGAAAGCCCAATTTAGGCACGCGCAAGCCAAGGGAGATTACAGTGGCAACTTGTACGACTTCCGCGACACCAATGAATGTGCCCCCACCGGCAGACGGGATTCCGCTAAGGGCTGAAAACCAGCAAGACGATTCCGAAGGTACCCTCGTTCAGCGTGCACAGCGCGGCGACGAGCAGGCCTTTGCCACACTCTACCAGTTGCATAATAAGCTTGTGTATTCGGTGTGTTTGCGGATGACGAAAGATGTGGCTGAAGCAGAAGACCTGACCCAGGAGGCTTTCGTCCAGGTGTTTCGCAACCTCAACTCGTTTCGTGGCGGTTCCGCCTTTTCCACTTGGCTGTACCGGGTTGCCGTGAACACGGTTCTGATGAAGTTGCGCCGTAAATCCCCGCCAGTGCTTTCGCTCGATGCACCTGTATCGAGGGAATCGCCATCTCTCAAGCGGGAGATTGAAAAAGAGGATCTGAACCTCCGTGGGGCGATTGATCGCATTGTATTGCGTCGTGCCATCGAAGAGCTGCCCGGAGGATGCAGGCAGATCTTCGATCTGCACGAGGTTGAGGGATACGCGCATCGCGAGATCGCCGAACTGCTGCATTGCTCGATTGGGAACTCAAAATCACAACTCCATAAAGCGAAGACGAAGATGCGCGACCTGCTATTTCCGGAGAGGAGAATCGCCCAGAGCGCCCGGATGTCAAGAATCTGTTCAGGCCCTTTTCAGCAGGCGCGTAATCGCGACCAAAATTATCGCGCCAACAAATGACACAATGATGGCTCCGAGGATGCCGCCGCCCGGCCAGATGCCCAAAAGTCCGAAGACCCAGCCGCCCAGAACACCCCCGAGGATGCCGAGAATAATGTCCACGAGTACCCCGTAGCCACCGCCCTTCATAACCTGACCAGCCAGCCAGCCAGCGATCAGCCCAACTACAATCCAAATGATGAACCCCATTTGCGCCTCCTCCTTACAGACATTCCAATTAGGCCGGAATTTCCGATTGACCTCCCGCCAGCGCCGAAATATACGCTCGCTGCCTCAATCCTGCAATGCTCCAGTCAGGTTTCCAGCGGAAGCGTCAGTTACGACACCCTCTTAACATCATCACAAACACAAGGCTAACGTCGCTCATCACGGCCGGAAGGCCCTCGCTGTCGCCGGAATGCGGTCAGTCTCGCTCAGACCTAATGACCGTGGCGGAACTCAACCCTCTCTGGAATCACAGACTTCCGAAATTCCTCCGAGTTCGTCTGGAAAATACATATCAATTGGCACTCGTCTCAGCGAACTCAGGAGAGCCTTGACCATTATGAAAGCGGAAGGGCACGGGAGCAACCAGCAGCAGCCTGACGCGTATGCATAAAAAGCTCCTGCTCGCACCAAAGGGCGCAGAAGTAGAATCCTGGACGGATGCCTTGCACATTCGGTTTGTATTCAGCGTGGACTAGTAATGGGATGGTCCGGCGCTTTAGCCCGAACAGCAGCCGGGATATGACGGCGAACAGAGGAGGTGTCCTATGGAACACACGATCGGCATCGATCTCGGCAAGACTGTCTTCATCTGTTTGGGCTCAAACTGGAATTCCATCAAGCTGCCGGCCGCAGGCTTTCGAGATGGCGGTTAGGTCAATCGCCGGCGTCAAGTGCCATCTTGTGCAGTCCACGGGATCCCCCGAGTATGCATCAACGAATTCGACTGATCTCTTCCGTCTCTCGATAGTCGCTATAACATGATAGTGACTAACGCAAGCTGATTTTATATAATCGCGCGTCATGCCAACTCAGGAGACGCTCTATAACATAGCCAATCGAGTGGCCACGATTACTTTGAATCGGCCGGACAAACTCAACGCCTGGACGGCGCTCATGGAAAGCCAAGTGCGTTCGCACATGGAGAACGCCGAGCAGGACGACGAGGTCCGCGTGATCATATTGACAGGCGCCGGGCGGGGTTTTTGCGCAGGCGCTGACATGTCGCTGCTGAGCGCGGTGGCGGAACGCGGCTTGGATTACCGGGATTTGGATGAGCGGGGCTGCGAGCAGGTTTTGCGCGACGGCGCCAACCGCCGTGAAGGCGCGGCCCCGGATTTTCAGAAGAAATACTCGTATTTCCCGGCGATCGGGAAACCGGTGATTGCCGCCATCAACGGGCCGGTGGTTGGCCTTGGTTTGGTTATCACTCTCTATTGCGATCTGCGGCTGGCCTCGGACGCAAGCCGCTTCAGCACCACATTCGCGCGGCGCGGGCTGATTGCCGAGTATGGAATGGCCTGGATGTTGCCTCGGATCATTGGAATTGCAAACGCGCTCGACCTGCTGTTTTCTGCCCGGACCATCGATGCCGCCGAAGCACTGCGCATGGGGTTGGTGAATCGAGTTTTTCCCCAGGAAACCTTTCTCGAAAAAGCCCAGGAGTCTGCCCAAGAACTGGCTTCCACGGTGAGCCCGCGCTCGTTGCGCATAATCAAGCGCCAGGTATACGAGGCCATGTCGCAACCGCTCGCGGAAGCTTTCGACATTTCCGTGCGCGAGATGATGGCGTGTTTCCGGACAGAGGATTTCAAAGAGGGTGTCGCGCACTTTGTGGAGAAGCGCCCCGCTGCTTTCACCGGTAAATAGGAGATAGGCGGCAGGCATGAATTTCTCGTTCAGCAACAAAAGTGAAGGACCTGCAACGACGCTTGCAGGTTTTCATGGATGAGCACATTTGGCCGAGAATATGGGGCGCAGTTTTATTTCTCCTGAGGTGTTCAACTGCTCGGCGCCGGACACCGGCAACATGGAAGCGCTCGCCCGCTACGGCACCGGGGGAGCAAAAAGAGCACTGGCTCAAGCCTCTGCTTGCTGGTGAGATTCGATCGTGCTTCTCGATGACGGAACCCGGGGCCGCCTCATGGGATGCAACCAACATCGAGGCGAGTATTGTTCGGCAGGCTCCGCTCCCGGGCATCGATGTTTTCGGACTGCCGATAACACTTTCAAGCCAACAAATGCAACTCTCCGATGCGATGGTTAGCTACTGGACGCAGTTCGCGAAGAAGGGAGACCCCAATTCCTCCGGTGAACCGCTCGGTTTCCCTACAGTCCGTCAACCGACGAGTTCCAATCGTTGATACCACCGGCGCCAGTGGTCGAGTCCAACTTTGACAGTAGTCACCAGTGCTCAACGTTTTGGGACACTTTTTAACAGCGAGCAATAGGCGGGCGCGCGGTGCCTTACCGGAGGTTTCGCGCGTCCCTCTGCGGGGTTATTGCTCTAACCGCGCGACAGCCGGAAC
>Ga0210410_10002527_pt1 | contig 16358 bp, 11 predicted proteins | sample IncBWC4MmetaG_FD_161058 | JGI IMG/M metagenome (GOLD analysis project Ga0210410, IMG submission 161058) | Forest soil microbial communities from Barre Woods Harvard Forest LTER site, Petersham, Massachusetts, United States - Inc-BW-C-4-M | ecosystem: Environmental > Terrestrial > Soil >... | reverse complement strand
GGTTGTTCCGTTGATTCCCACGATCTTCCTGGCGCCCACCCCGAACCCGGCGTTCATTTCAAATGCCGTCACAATTGTTGCGTCGATTCCGTCGCCGACCGTTGCTCCCAGTGGGATCGTGACATTCTATGACGGCGAAGTACAGCTTGGATCGAGCGCGCTGAGTAATGGATCGGCGACATTGAGCACGTCGGCGCTGGTGATGGGCACGCACCCGATCACGGCCGTCTATTCGGGCGATTCGAACTACTTGACATCAACGAGTGCACCTGTACAGGAAACGATTCAGGACTTCTCTATTGCGGTCACGTCTGGCACAAGGGCACCCACCGTGAATCCAGGAAGCCCCGCGAGCTTCTCTCTGGTGGTAACGCCGTTGGGCGGAGCCACAATGCCCGCGGCGTTGGCGCTCAGTTCCAATGGACTTCCCCCGACGAGTACCGTGGTGTTTTCCCCGGCGATTGTCTCTGCCCACTCCGGGGCAACACCCATCACCATGATCGTCACGCCGCCGGCGCTCGCGGCCATCAGCCACGATTCCAAGCCGTTTGGCAGGGGAGCATTGCCCATGCTACTTGGGCTGGCTTTGCTACCTTTTGCGCGCAAGTTGCGCAGCGCGCACCGCTGGGTTCAGGTATTGCTGCTGGCACTCGCCGGTGCAGCCTTCGCTGCGGGAGCAAGCGGATGCGGCTCATTCACCTACACGCCACAAAGTTTCTCCGTAACGGTAGCTGCCACTTCCGGCAATCTGTCTCACACCACGACGGTGAAGCTGACGGTCAAATAGCCGTCAGCTGGTCAGCTTATGACGATCCGGAAGAATGAAGACAGAAATACCAGGGAAAAGAAAGATACCACTCCCCTTGTTTAGTTCGCCATCTATTCGCCCATTTGCGAAGTAGCCGGGCGCGGATTCAGGGCTACTCGTCAAGCAGCACGATCAGGCCAAGCTGCGGCGCGGGTATCTCGGCGGGGACGTAAACGCCGACTTGCCTGGTCTGCACGATGGTCTCCCAACAGGGCCCTGCGCGATGGATTGAAAAGTATTGGCTCTCCACCCGGGCAGCAATTTGCGGCGGCGGAACGGAGAGATGCTTGATCGTCAGACCTGGAAGAGCACGCCTGATCAATTCGGTGATGAAACGAGCGGAGCAGATCTTCGTCAACTTGGGTACGGTCGCGATCAAGTCCGCCTCGCCTGTAGGGGACTGAATCTCGAGGATCCAGCGCGCCGGGCCAATGCAGCGCTCATCGACCACGTCGCCGTGATAAAGGAAGGATTCAATCGCGCGCAACGGAATTTTGATCGCCTTGGATGGCAGCACGATTTCCAGGTGCCGTCGAATATGCTCATCGAGCTTTGCGAAGCATTCTCCAAGAGCATTGTGATCGTAGGCGGGAAGCGAGCGGGGATGAACCTCGAGACCAAAAGTGCAAAGAGCTCCGGCGAGCCGCGACATCTCGCGATACAGTTCTTGAGGATGAGCCTGCGAAAGAAGCATGTGACGCAGCGCTGGCCGGTTCGAATTGATGGCGTGAAGGAACCAGTACTGCGCGACGTGGCGAGCCGACATCCCGGCCTGGAAGGCGCCGCTGCGCTGCTGCTGCTCCTGTGTGAATACCGTGCTTTTCTCGTCGAGGATGTCGATCAATCGGCCGGTAAGGCCGGTGAGGTTGGCGCTGACGTTCAGGCTCAGAGCCGGAGGGACGAAGGTGGGGTCGGCTTCGTAACGGCCTGACCCGTCGCGCAGGACACGGACGACGGGCAAACTTACATAGCGATCGGAGAGCTCGGCCTCGCTCAACAGGAGCAGGTTCTTTCTACCTACTTCTATCGTCTTTTCATCCAAGCCCGTGTTCTGATCGGGCATCTTCTGTTCCCATGCGCGGTAGCGGGTCGTCGTTGTGCCTTCGTGTGTACTGATATTCTGCCCGTCCCTCACGATTCCCGGCACCGAAAGGCTCATCGTGAGGTGATCCGCAACAGGAGAGAACAACCCCCCGAAGTCACGCGGCGCCGGGGCTGCATCGGACCCGGGGAGATCGAAGGCGAGTCCATCAGCGAAGAGTCCGCGAGCGTGGGTAAGCGAGAGGGTGCCGTTGCGGAGTGCATCCTGGTCGAACTGAAGACCGACAAAGCCGTAGGCGTCACGCCAGAGGCTCGATGTGACGAAGTCGAGAGCGTCCTCGAAGTAACGGTTTTGCGCCTGAAAATGATGCGGTCCCAGGTACATGCCTTCTGACCAGACGGGTTTGGTGAGGCTTCTCATCAAGCTCCTCCCGACTGGGGCAGCAGAATAATCAACTCCATCTGTGGATTTGCGATTTCCGCAGGCACATGTGCCGCAAAGTTGCGGGCGCGCAGAACAGTATCCCAGGCGGCTCCTGATTGATTGAGGCTGAAATACTGATACTGCATTTTGACGGGAATCGCAGCCGGCGGGCTGGGGATGTGTGTGAGGGCAATCCCGGGCAGGGCATTGCTGATGAGATGGTCGATCTGGGTTGCAGAACAGGCCTTCACGAGTTGAGGAACCCTGCGGATGATGGTTTCCTCGCTCGCATCGGCGCTGAGCGCCAGGTACATGCGCGTGTTCTTAAGGTATTTGTCCTGGTCGATCGCCGTCGCATAAATCGTGTTGCTGACAACCTTCAACGGCAACGAAACCACGTTGGTGGGGACGACGGTTTCAAGCAGGATCCGCAGCTTTTCATCCAGGTCAGTGTAGACCGTGCTTAATTCGGCGTGATCGTAAAGCGGCAGGTCGCGCGGACGGATCGTCGACGAGAAGGTGGTGAGCGACGCTCCCAACCCGGTGAGAGCTGCAAAGAGCTCCTGGGGATGGCAACGCTGGCCCTGCACCAGGTGGCTGAGCACGGGAATGTTCGAATTTACGGTGTAAAGTAGCCAGAAGTTGGCGATGTCTGCGGTGGTGAAGTCGGCGAGACTCTGGTTCTTCTGGCGACGCCAACCGGAGAGCTGGGTGCTTTTCGCCGATAGAATCTCGAGGATTCCATTCACGATTCCCTTGAGATAGTCGCTCGCGTGGACCTCCAGGAGCGGAGGCACAAAGCGGGGGTTGAGGCGAAATGTTCCCGTTTCGGTTTTTTCAACGTTGGCGACACGCAGGACGGAACTGCCTTCGCGGCTTTCATTTTCGGCGAGAAGACGCATGTTCTTGCGCGCGATCTGGACCGGCTTCTCACCGGCGCCCGTGTTGTCGTCGCGAACATTTGCGATCTCGGCGAGATAGCGAGAATTTGCCACGCGGCCCAACCCGGCGACGTTAAGTCCCTTGTCTTTGTAGTCGGGAATGGAGAGATAGATGTCGAGGGTCCGGACGTCGGGATCGAAGAATTCCGCGAGCGATTTGGAAGGCGGCGGCTGATCTGGCCCCGGAATATCGAATGGCAAGCTGTCCGGGAAGATGCCGGAAGCGCGCGTGATGGCGAGTTGACCCTGTGTCAGCAACTCCTGGTCAAGCACAAGTTCGGCGAACCCCCAGGCGCAAAACCTGAGGGCCTGCACCCGGAAATTCATGCTGTCCTCGAGGAACTTGTCTTGAAGCTGCATGTGCTGCGGCGTCAAAAACGTACCCTTGCTCCAGAGGACGGGCTGTAGCTGTTTCATGAGTAATGACCGGAAACTAAAGATACCAATTCGCTTTCATGCAGGGCAACTCCAAGTTACGGGTAGTGAATTGGCTTCAGTTCATTTTCGTCCCTTTGGAACCGTCATCCGCTTCATCGGGGTTTTTGGGAGCAGTGGGACTAGTCGGGCTGGAGCCGCTCCCGGAACCGGCCGATCCACCGCTATTGATCATCACCATCGAGCCTAGTATGGAAATGGTCGCCGGGTTAATGTCGATGAAGTTTCCACCCACCTTGAGAGAGATCTGCGCGCCGGCCTCCAGAATCAGGGTTGCGCCTGCTTTCAAATGGATACCCGAGCCGGCCTCGTGGGCAAAGTTCGCGCCGGACTTTTCGTACATGTTTGCACCAGCCTGGATGGAAATGTTTTGGCCGGCCTTCTCATTCACATTACCGGCAACGTCGAGGTTGTCGTCACCATCAACCTTTTCAGAGCGTTTCCCAGTGATCTGGATGGATTCATCGCCCTCCACCTTTTCCATCCTGTCCTTCTTGATGATGATGCTCTGATTGTTGCCGATCCACTCACGGGAGTCGTTCAAGATTCTGGTGTCGTAGTCCTTTTCGCCGCGAAGAAATACCTGCTCGTTGCCCTGTTTGTCTTCGAAGCGCAATTCGTTGTAATGCGCGGTGCCGCCTCCCTTCGACGTGGAGGTTCGGAATGTGGTGCGGGTTCCGTTGTCAGGAAGCTTGTAAGGCACGGTCTGCACATCGTTGTAGACGCGGCCGGTAATGATGGGCCGATCCGGGTCGCCTTCAAGAAAGCTGACGATGACCTCCTGTCCGACGCGGGGAATATTGATCATGCCCCACCCTTGTCCGGCCCAGTCCTGGGATACGCGAACCCAGCAGGAAGTAGCCTTCTTGCGGTCCCAGGGGAACATGACCAGCACCCTGCCCCATTTGTCGACCCAGATCTCTTCACCGTCGCCTCCTGCTTCCTGGTCGTCGGCGGAGTCCTTGTCGGAACTCTTGCCTACCACAATCGCGGTCTGCGGCCCTTGAACAAAAGGCTTTGGTGTTACCCGCGCGGGCCGAAATGGGACATCCGCGGGTATGCAAGCGAAGTGATTGGAATACATGTCCTCGCCCGAGTTGCCCTCCGTCCGATAGGTCCCCGCCACGGATGCCACGTGCTGAATCTCGGTGAGGAGATAGGTGGCGTTCATGGCGCCCAGGGGATGCTCTTGCAGATCGAACTTGTAGCCCGTGGTGAAGGGGCGGCACACGCTAGCGCCGTGTGCGATCTTGTGCACACTCTCGTCCTCCTGCATGCGAAGCTTGGCGACACCAGTGCCATCGGATTGGGTGAGGTGAATGCCGGGATAATCGAAGATCTCCATGGAGTCGTTGCCGCCCACGGAATAGATGGTTGTTTCTGATGCCAGCAGGTCACTGGTCGACGTGGTGAAGTTGTAGTCAGTCAGCGAGTGTTTGCCGCTGCGCAGTTCCTGACCGATGGTCCAGGCGTTCACAATATCGCCCGCATCCAGGCCTCCGAACGCCAGGTTGAAGCTCGCTGTACTTTGCCCGGGACAAGGCTGGTGTACGCTGCTCGAGTCGCCCAGCATCATGGTATGGTCACCGTCCACGTGCTGGAAGAAGTAGAAGATGCCGTACTGCTCCATGAGCCGTGAGATGAAATTGAAATCCGTCTCTCGATATTGGACACAATACTCAAGGGGCTTGTAGGTCCCGGTGAGCGAAGCCTGGAACTTGATGCCGCGGTCGTCCAGCACCTTTTTGATTATGTCGGGCACCTGCTGATTGTGGAAGATCCGGCAGTCGGCATAGCGAGTCAACGTCCACAGCTTAGGCACGACCTGCAACTCGTAGAGAGTCATGTCACCATCTTTGCCAGTACAGGCGAAATGGCTGACGATACCGTTGAAATGTCGCTGCGAGTCATCGGCCTGCGTTACGTTGATTGTCACGCTTTGCCCGACGATCTGCGTGAAGTCGATCGCCGTATCCTCAGAGAGCGTCTGCAGGTGGAAATCGAACAGCCGGGAGATGGCTTCGCGGCCAGTGAGCCCGGTGAGCAGCAGCTTGTCCTCGCCCAATGGCGTGGTCAGCGAGATGAGACGGCCGGTTTGTGTGTAGAGTGCCATGATCGAGCTCTCAGTACTGTCGACGTGCCTGGTTGCGGAATACGCCAACCGAAGTTCATCTCGGTTAACGGAAATCAATCGCCCAATTTCACAGAATGAGACCGGGATCCTCGCGTCTTGTAGAACCTGATCGCGACATTGAAACCATCGTTCAAAACCCGCGCTGGATAGCGGACCCCTTAACCCTGCCCGCCATCATTCCAGTTGCTACGACACCGCCTCGGCGACTAGATTTGTTGCCGCCGCCGGGTCCGTGTAACTGAAGTCCCCGTTTTCGTCCACGCTCACGTGGATAGCACTCATCTTCTCGCCTTCGGCCATGCTGCTCAGAATCTTGCGCGAAATGTCAGGCAGCAGGGAGTTGGTGAGAATGTTGTCAACGTTTCTGGCGCCGCTTTCCACCTCGGTGCAGCGACTGGCAACGGTGTTCAGAAACGCATCGTCATAGGTGAGTTTGATTTTGTGATTCTCCTGAAGTCGGCGCTGAATTTTGCCCAGTTTCAAGCGGATGATCTGCTTGAGTGCTTCGTCGCGAACCGGGTAGTAGGGGATGAGCACCATGCGGCCCAGGAACGCTGGCTTGAAGATCTTGTTCATCTCCGGCTTGATGGCGTCAATGAGTCCCTTCGGACTCGGCGCGGTTTCCGGATCGGCCACCAGCTTCATCATCTGATCAGTGCATGCATTGGTGGTCAGGATGATGATGTTGTTCTTGAAATTGATTTCCCGGCCCTCGCCATCCTCCATCTGACCCTTGTCGAACACCTGGAAGAAGAGTTCGAGCACATCGGGATGGGCCTTCTCGACCTCATCGAGCAGGACCACCGAATACGGACGACGCCTGACGGCCTCCGTAAGCACGCCGCCTTCCCCGTAGCCCACATATCCGGGCGGCGAGCCCTTCAGTGTAGACACCGTATGCGGCTCTTGAAACTCCGACATATTGATGGTGATCAGATTGTGCTCGCCGCCATAAAGAAGATCGGAAAGCGCCAGCGCCGTCTCGGTCTTGCCCACGCCGCTCGGTCCCACCAGCATGAATACTCCCACTGGCTTGTTGGGATCATCGAGCGAAGCGCGTGAAGTCTGCACCCGCTGGCTGATGATCTCCATGGCGTGCGGCTGGCCGATGACGCGCTTGCCCAGATGTTCCTGCAGCGCAAGCACAGTGGTGATTTCATCCTTGAGCATTTTGCCGGCCGGGATCCCTGTCCAGGCGGAAAGCACTTCGCCGACAATCTGCGCATCCACACAAACCCGAATAAGGCCGGTCTCGCCCTGCAGTACTGAGAGGTCCGATTCCATTGCCTGCAACTGCGCCTTCGTCTCTTCTGGAGCCGCGGACGTCTCCTGCGAGGCTGTCGCGCTTCCGTTCTGCCCTGCGGGTGTATCAGGGGCGACTGGCGCTGTGGCGGGCTTCCCGTCCTTCGCGGTTTCAAGCTCGGTCCGCAATTTGCGAATCTTGCCAACAAGCTCACGTTCCGTGTCCCAACGTCCTTGCAGCGTCTTCAGCCTCTCATCCGCATTCTCGCGCTGCGTGGCAATCTCCGCCAGTTTCTCCCGGTGGTCGGCGCCTACGCTCTCTTCGCGGTCCAGAATGCGCTTCTGCACATCGAGGGCGTCGATCTGCCGGTTCAGGTCTTCGATCGCGGGCGGCGTCGTATTCTGGCCTAACGCCAGGCGGGCACACGCCGTGTCAAGAATACTGACAGCCTTGTCAGGCAGCTGCCGTCCGGCCAGGAACCGATGGGTGAGCCTCACGCTTGCATAGACCGCTTCATCCAGGATGCGTACATCGTGATGCTTTTCAAGTGAAGCAACCAGGCCGCGCATCATGATCATGCACTGATGTTCGCTCGGCTCCTCCACTTTCACCACCTGGAAGCGGCGAGCCAGCGCTGCGTCCTTTTCGAAGTACTTCTTGTACTCCGACCACGTGGTTGCGGCAATGGTGCGCAGTTCACCGCGCGCCAGGGCGGGCTTCAACAGGTTGGCCGCATCGCCCTGTCCCGCCTGGCCGCCCGCGCCAATCATGGTATGCGCCTCGTCGATGAACAAGATGATGGGCGTGGGTGAGTTCTTCACTTCCTCAATCAAGCCCTTCAGCCGGTTCTCGAATTCACCCTTCACTCCGGCTCCAGCCTGCAGGAGCGCTAGATCCAGCGTGCGAATGGTTACATTCTTGAGCGGCGGGGGAACATCGCCCTGCACCACGCGCAAGGCAAATCCCTCCACGACAGCCGTCTTTCCCACGCCCGCCTCGCCCGTGAGAATGGGGTTGTTCTGGCGGCGCCGCGTAAGGATGTCGATCACCTGGCGAATCTCAGGGTCGCGACCGAGGACAGGATCGATCTTGCCCCTCTTGGCGTTGCCCGTAAGGTCGACAGTGTACGAATCGAGATTGGGCGTCTTACCACTGCCAGGCTTGGGGGCCTCGCCAGGCGCACTCGCGGCCGTGGGGCTGGTCGTGGTCTCGTTCGAGAGCGCCACGATTCCCAGAAGGTCCTTTCGCAAGGCATCGGCATTGATCTTCTGGAATTCTTTACTCACCTCGTGGACCAGACGGGAAAGCTCTTCGTCGGAGATCAGCGCCAAGACCGCGAACCCTGTCCTGACCTGGCCGGCATTGAAATCAATGGAGCCAATCGTCCAGGCCGTGGTCAACATCTTCAGCACCGTCGGGCTGATGGCGGGTGTGCGGGCATTGCCTGACTTGAGCTTGTCCATGCTGCGCGCCAACTCGGCTGTCAACCGCGACTTGTCGATCTCGAAATGCTTGATGATGGCTGCGAAGTCCCCTGACGCCGAGTCGAGGAGCTTCGAGAGGAAGTGCTCGACCTCGATGTCGTAGTGGGTGCGGGAGAGGCACAGTCCGGCGGCGCCTTCAAGGGCTGCGCGAGTCTGATCATTTAGCTTGGCAATGAGTGCTTTGAGATTCAATCCCATTGGAAGTTCCTCACAGTGCCAGAATCGCGTCGTCTGGGTCGCGGCTTAGTGGTTTCGTTTTAGCCCACGACACCCATCCTAGACGGGCCGGCATTTTATCGTTGAGATCGAGTTTGATGGTTGGGACCTGGGTCCGATCGAGAACCAGTTGCACCTGGAAATCGAAACAGTCGTTGCTGAAGAAACGCGTGATGGCACGCAAGGCTTTGTGGGCCGATCCTTCGGGTAGAAAGTCGTTGTAGCGCTCCAGGGCGAGTGGCCCAATGCGGACCCGCACACTACCCTGGCGATCCCAAACCGCGTCGCCCACGACTGCACCCCCCACCTGGCTCGACAGAGATTCCGCCTCATCCATGCGGCATTGCGTTCCAGAATCGATGGAGTACCAGGACCCGGTGAATTGCTCTACTTCGACCGGCACCTCAAAGTAATCGGCCAGCAGCTGTTCCAACGCAACCGCAGAACGCGATTGGGAAACGATGAGCGAGATGTAGTGCATCAGCGCTTCATCCTCTATGCCTTGGCGGTCGCGAAGATTCGCAGTGCCCAGGCCGAGAAGATCGCGCAGATATTGGGTGAACGAATCCCTGGGGCCCGCGGCATAGTTCACGGGGAAACGAGATCGTTGCCAGGCTCGGTAGAACAGCGAAATGGCGCGATGATTGAAGATATCGAAGAACGACGCGAGACTCCTGTCCTTGGCGCGCTGTCTCTCCAGAATCAGTTCGCTGTATGGATGCGGGAGGATTCCCATCGGGCCGGTGAGCCCCATGAAGTTGACCATCATCTCCGCGGGCCCTTCGTCCGGCAAAGTCAATGCCTGAATCTCGCTGGCAGGGAAGCCGAGGCGAGGGTTGACTTCGAAGCGGACGGTTTCGTCGTCAGGGCTGGAGAATCCGCCCACGGCTCGCATATCGAGCCTGAGCCTCTCCAGCAATGCCACCGCCTGGAAAAACTCGAAGGAGCACGGGTCTTCCTGCAACTCAGCGCCAATCGTCGTTTTGCTCAGGCCAGCACTCGGCGTCCCGATCTCGGTTCCCATTGATAGAGCCCCTCCTTTCTTTGCGGCGTTGTGACGTTCAGTTGGGTGTAACTGTTCAGCGAAGCGGTTAGGCCAAAGAAGCGCTCCAAAACCGCGGCAAAAAGGAATGCACCACCGCCGGCGAACTGGTCTTCGTCGATGTCCAGATCGATGCGCAGTCCACGTGCGAAGCAAACGCCTTGTTCAGACACCAGGCGAGCAAACTGCCTGCTGCAGCGCACGTCGAGTATGCTCTGAATTACGTTTTGCGAGTATGCCGTGCGACCCACATCGTAGAGCCGCAGGATTTCCTGCAATGCGTCCTTCCCCTCCTCAACCAGGGACAAGTAGTTTAGGGAGAGGTGCGAGACCAACCGCCACAGCACCCCCTTGCCGAGCGGCGGCCGTACCGGAGCGGTTGGCTTGCGCAATGCCACAATGCGCCTCATTGCCGCCGCTCCTTCCATTTCAAAATCACTGTCCTGGTTCCCAAATGGGAGGCGAGCCGGAAGGTCGCGATTGGTGCAGGTGGTGCGTGCAGAGAGAACGGTTGCATTGGGATCGACGTTCGCCATCGACAAGTCGAGCAGCGAAAGGAAGATGTCAGTCCCATCATCATTGGGGCGCGTGGATTGCCTGCGCCTCGCCAGCCAGAAGCAGCTGCGATCGTCTCTTCGCGACAGGTGGCGCAGAGAATAAAACGGCTCAAACGTAGTGATCTTTTGAGTTGTAGAGTTGATCGCCGTAACCACGTCGACGGAATAGACTTCGACGGAATAAGGCCGACGCACATCGGGAATAAGGGGATACTCGGAGCGGCGCTGATTGAGCTGAATGGGTTCCGCAACCTGGGAGAAGAGGTTGACCACCGGCGAACATCCGAGCCGAAAGGTCTTCTTCGAGAGCTCGAGTTCCAGCCTCTGCACGCGCCCCGTGCCCTCAATTTCCGAAAGCAGGAAGATGACTTCTATTCCATCCTTGAAACCAGCAGCCGAGGCTGCCTCCAGGCCAGTGAGGTCGATAAAGAAGAACTTCTCTGGGAATGCGAAATATTCCAGTAGCAACCGGTGTCCTGAAAACGATGCCGAAGGATACGAGATCATTCCTTCTTCAGGACCGAAACCGACTTGTTGCAACGCGGAGGCAGGAAGAAAGACGGGCGCAAGACGAGATCCTGGCGTCAAATCACGGATCTGAATACGGTTGAGGCGGCTGAACAACAGCTCATAGAGAACGTTGACAAGGCCGCTTTCGCCGTCCAGATAGAAACGCAGGGTGTCCGGCCTAAGTGCCGAGAAGGATACATCCTTGGCGCAACTCAGTTCCAGTCGGATGGCCCATGCGGAGTCGCTCGTTTTGACGGGCGGCTTGAGCTGGCTTGGCGGACGCAGCTCGGCCGAGTTCACTGTCAGAGGCCATAGAGTCGTGTCGTAGCAGGTACGAAATGTGCAGGGGACCCCGCTGATAGGTTTGGAGAACAGCGGAGTATTCCGATCAATCTTGAGTCCGCTGGTCAGCTTCCCCTTTTCCGAGTCGAGCTGGAATTCGACGACCGACATAGAAGGAATAGGGCGCACCAGCTGCGGATAGACTATGCTCAGGAGTCCTTCCGTAATCTCCGGGAAGTCGTCGTCGAGCTTGATGTGGATACGCGCCGCGAGGAACGCAAAAGCCTCAAGCAGCCGCTCTACGTGAGGGTCTTCACACTTGGTGGGTTCGAGAACGAGACGGGATGCCACCTTGGGATACTTCTCCGCGAAGTTGGCAGCTGACTTGCGCAGGTAATCCAGCTCGCGCTCGTAGTAAAGGAGCAGCTCATCGCGCATCGTCGCCCCCGGAAACGTGGCAATTGCCGCTCTTCAGCTCGATCACCGTGTCAAATGAGATTGGTTCAGGCACCGGATCCATCCGCAGCATGGCTTCGATCCGCATGCGCACGTCCTTCTTTCCGGAATCGGGAACTTCCACCAGGACCACGCGCACATTGGTGAGCCGCGGTTCAAACATGTTGATGGCGGTGAGCAGCTGGCGCACCAGGCGATTTCTGTCTCCGGAACTGCCGACACTAATCGCGGAAAGGTCGGGCAGCCCATAAACATAGGTAGAACGGTTGACTTCTTTCAATCCTTCTTCAGGCGAATCGGCAATGCGTCTTGTATTCAACAGCCACTCCAGATCGCGGCGCACGGAATTCCGGAGCAGGCGGACGGATTGCGCCCTGCTCAGAGGGTTCTCCATTCGGTTGTCTGGGTCGGCATCGATAAGCCGGTCCAGCACCGAAATGGTGATTGTTGTTTCGCCTGCTCCGCGAGCCATGCTTTACCCCACGTCGAGCGCCTTGACCGGATCGAGGCGGCAGATGCGTTCAAACAGCTTTTGCTTCTCTGAGGAACTTCCCTGGATCTTTTTGCTGAATCGCATCAGTTTGGTCAGGTCACTGGCCATCTGTTGCGGATCCTCCCACGCATCCAGCTTGTGGTTTTCGATTGCCGCGGCAAGATCCTCCAGCAGTGGTTGCGCAATGTCATCCTTGCCGGCGGCCATCGCCAGCTCGACCAGCTGCATGGTGCGCCGGAAACGCATCCGCCCTGACCTTTGCTTGGCCAGTTCGCCGCGAAGAATGGCGAAGGCCTCTTCTGCCCGTCCCGCTGCCAGCGCGTCTTTTGCGCGCGAATTTGCATCGAGGGCCCGCGCGAGCCACGTCGGTGTTCCGTTGCGGTGGCTGCGCAATTCCTCCGCAGCATCTTCCGTGCCTTCGTCGGCCTCGCTTCCCTTGGGCTCATTTCCCAGCGATTGAAGCCATGTCCGTGTCTCTGGATTTGCCGCCGGAGTGTCATCGAGCAACATGGCATCGAGCAATTCAGGTACATCATTCAGCAGGGCACGAAGTTCAGAGCGAATCGCGGTCGCGATCGGTTCGTAATCAGGCCCCAATGCTGTGCAAGCCGTCACCGTGAGTCGCTGCAGATCGAGCCACGCCCGGCTGCCGGGAAGAGCGAGTGCCTGCTCGCCCGCCTCCAACAAGTCTGCCCACTTTCTCGCCAAAGCGAGACGCTTGATCTGTTGACGGAGTTCTGTAGGGGGAGCCTCAAGCAGGCTGGAATCGCTCAGGTGTGTGCTACTGCGCAATTCACCCCATCGCAGCCCGCGCAGCAGCAGATAGGGTGCCGGGCTTAGTGGCTCTTTCTTGCGCAAAAACGCAGCGCCGGCTACGATCGCGCCGATGGCCTGACGGCGATCGGCCGGTTCGGCATTTAATGAATTTGCCGCGCCCGTCCCCGCTCCGCCTTCAGCAACCGCCCCGTCCGCAGCCGCCGCCTCTTCAACTTCCACCAATTCAACCGGATCAGGTTCTTTTTCGCGCTTCTTCTCGAGCAACTGGTGGATGACTTGCCGGACCTCGGTGAGTGTGGTCTTGAGCTTGCCAAATCCCGGAGAGTCATTTTCCAGCTTCTCGTCGCAAAACGCATCAAGCTTGACTGTGATCTCCACGCAGGCATCGAGTTCCTTCTCGGCCTGAAGGTAAAAGGCCTTGGGTGTCTCGTTGAATGCCTTGTCAAAGTCCTCCGGCGCCAACTTTCCGTTTGCGATCATGGTGGCGCGCGTCTTCCGGTCTTTGTCGGTCTTTAGCTGGTCTTCGAAGCCGACGGCTCGGGAGTCCTTGTATCCAATGAAGGAGTAGCCGGCGGAAACGATAGGCGCCGACCGAATCGAGAAATCGAGAACTGTCGCGATCCATCCAAGCGGCCGCGCGCGAAGCTCCCGGTCTCCATCCTCGATTTGGGGATATACGGTGTCCCAGAACTCCGCAAGAAGGCGGCTGGTCAGATCGAGACCCTGGCGAAGACCCGCGAAACGCTCGGTCTGCAGAAGCGCTTCAGTCAGATACGCGGCCAGTTGCAGGTCCTTCGAGGTGGTGGCAAGCGCATCCTGGGCGAGCTTGAGCACCAGCGGCCAGTTCGCCGTCTTTCGCTCGCTCTGCCAAGCACCCTGGTTCAGCTCGTCGTCTTGACGCCGTGCCTCCTTGATTTTGTCGTAGATAAGAAGTTTTGTGTCGTAGCGCAGATCCACGCCGCTCGGATTTTCACCGGCAATGGGAGTAAGAATATCTTCGCGAATCGGCATGTCGACCGGCCCCTGAACTGGTCATCTTCATTGCTGCTGCGGCGTATTTGCCGGATGGCTAAAAGTCAGTGAACGAACTTCGAGGAACGGGAACTCCTCTCCATCAACGAGAAGCATCTTCTGACCGACCGGAGACTCGCCCCCGCCTTCATTCCCCAGAAACTCCGTGACGCGGCCCAGCCAAACCTGTTCATCCGGCTGCTTCCACGAGAACGGGTACACGGCTGGAACAAGCACCTCGCCGAGGTCCATACCCTTGAATGACTCGGCAGTCTGCACAAGGGCTGGAGCCCAAAGTGTATCGCGCAGACGCTGCGGAGGCCCCATCTCGAGCGAAGCAACATGCTCGAAGGGTAACCAAACATACGAACCCGCCGCGAAGACTTCGAGACGGGCGCCGATGTCCGAGTCCGCATCGAGGATCTCGGTGAATGCCTTGCCGTTCAGTTCACCCGGGAGGGACGCGGGTGAATCCGAAGGAAAATTCTGCTTTTCGAACAGTTCATGCCGCGTTTTTTCGGCGTGGAGCGCGGCGTAATACACAATTGCGCCGGTCTCCTTCTCCGGACTTCCGTCGGCAAGCACTGCCAATTGCCTCTCCGCCCGCGTAAACTCGCCGGCGAAGCACAGAAGTTCAAACAGGAAGGTGCGCTGGACCGTGTCAGACGGATGATCGCGCAAATGCGCGGTCAATACCTCTATGGCTTCACGCACCTTCCCAGCCTTGAACAGTTCCTTCGGGCTTATTGGCACCGTTTGCCTGCTTGCTCGCCGATTACCACGGCTTCAGCTTGAGTACGTCGAAGCCCTTGTCGATGAAGCCCTGCAGAGCGCCGTCCTTCTCCGGGTTGTAGCTCACCTTGATCTTGCTGTAAGCAAAGGAAATCGATTCCACCGGGTTCTCGTTTGATCCGGAGTTCTGAACCGACGTAATCAATGCGTTCTCCAGCAGAATCTTGTAGTACGGCTCCTGGCTGTCCCCCATCGGCTTGTCGTAGATGATCTCCACCTTCTTCAGATAGTTGCCGGTGACACAATCTTCGAAAAGCAGCGGTGTGGTTTTGTCGACTACCTTCATGACGCTTATGTCGTGGAGGTTCGCGCGACCCGAACGGGCTTCGCCACCGGAGGAGCCCACACCGATCACGGCGGTCTGGCTCGCGCCGAAACTGAACGAGAGAATATCGATAGCGTCCTTCAGGCTTGTGCTCGGCCCCGGACGGCCATCGATGATCAGATATGCGTTGACTGCCATGTGCAATCTCCTTGAAAGATCAATTCATGTGCATGCTGCCATGGGCGGCAGAGAACTGCCGCCCGCCATACAGAGAGGGGGGCCGCAATCTACTTTGCGGGTGCAGGCAACTCGGCCACCAACCGAAGGGAAACAGTAAGCTCGTCGAGTTGGAAGTGTGGACGAAGGAAAGCTACTGCGCGATAGACGCCGGGCTTGCCCGGTACTTCACTCACGTCGATGCGCGCTTCACGAAGCGGACGCTCCGCTTTAGTCGCCGGGGAAGCCGAATCATCCGGAGTCACATACTTCGTGATCCAGCGATTCAGGAAGTTCTCGGCCTCTTCCCGCGACATGAAGCTGCCGATCTTGTCCCGCATCATGGCCTTCAAATAATGGGCGAACCGGGAGACGGCCATGATGTAGGGAAGCTGGGTGGACAGGCGGGCGTTTGCATTTGCCGAGTCCGTGTCATAGGTCTTCGCTTTCTGGCAGCTCTGCACGCTGAAGAAAGCAGCGTAGTCGGTTCCCTTGCAATGCACCAGGGGCACAAAGCCCAGGTCCGCAAGTTCTTTCTCTCTGCGATCCGTAATCGGGACTTCGGTGGGGCACTTGAGGGCCAGATCGCCATCGTCTGTTGCGAATGTGTGCGTCGGAAGGCCTTCAACCAGGCCCCCGCCTTCCACGCCGCGCATGGCTACGCACATTCCGTACAAAGCGTACGACTGAGTCATCTTGCTGCCCACTGCGTATGCGGCGTTCGTCCACAGATACTTGGAATGGTCAGTGCCGTCAACGTGTTCCTCGTAACGAAATTCGTCGATTGGCTTGGTGTCCGCTCCGTAGGGGAGCCGTCCCAGAGTCCGAGGCAAAGCAAGGGCAACGTACCGCGAATCTTCGCTCTGCCGGAATCCCTTCCACTTCGCATACTCTGTGCTGTCGAAGATCTTGGCCAGATCCCGTGGAGCATCAAGGGAGGTGAAGCTGTCCAGGTTGAACAGGTCCGAGCCCGCGGAGCTGACAAACGGGGCATGGGCCTGGGCGGCGATATGCGATACACCCTCCAGGAGAGCCATGTCCTCAGGGTGTTTGCCGAACTCGTAATCGCCGATCAGCGCGCCGAACGGAGCTCCGCCAAAGACACCGTACTCCTCTTCGTAGATCTTCTTGAACAGCGCGCTCTGGTCGAACTCGGGAGCCTTCTCGATGTCTCGCAGCAGCTACTTTTTCGTGGCGTTCAGAACCCGGATCTTGAGCACCACACCTGTCT
>Ga0210410_10002526_pt1 | contig 16366 bp, 13 predicted proteins | sample IncBWC4MmetaG_FD_161058 | JGI IMG/M metagenome (GOLD analysis project Ga0210410, IMG submission 161058) | Forest soil microbial communities from Barre Woods Harvard Forest LTER site, Petersham, Massachusetts, United States - Inc-BW-C-4-M | ecosystem: Environmental > Terrestrial > Soil >... | reverse complement strand
CAATGACTAACGGGGTCAAAGCGAAGCCTTGGCCAACTGGCATTCGAGGACAAGGCGTAATGAAGGAGCACCGATTGGGCACGAGGCTGCTGGCTATAGTTGGTCTAGTAGGATCATTGGCATTTTCGTCCGCCGCTTGGGCGCAGAAGGCTTACGGACCTGGTGCAAGCGATAGGGAGATTCGCTTTGGGCAGACTATGTCCTATAGCGGACCGAACTCCGCCTTTTCAGTCTTGGGGAAAGTCGCGGATGGATATTTCCGGAAAGTGAATGATGAAGGTGGCATCAACGGCCGAAAACTTAATTTCATCAGCTATGACGATGCGTACAATCCGGCGAAAACGGTAGAGCAGACCCGCCGGCTCGTGGAAAGCGACGACGTTCTCTTCACTTTCGGCTCGCTCGGGACCTCGCTTCAGCTGGCCGTTCAGAAATACTTGAACGGAAGAAAGGTACCCCAGCTATTTGTCCTCGGTCCTTCATCGCGCTGGGAGGATTACGAACACTTCCCTTGGACGATCGGAATAACTCCCTCCTATCGAAGAGAAGGAAGGGTGTATGCCCACTATGCGCTCCGCGAGAAGCCTGGCGGGAAGATTGCGGTGCTTTATCAGAACGACGAATTCGGCAGGGACCTTTTGGCAGGAGTTAAGGAGGGTCTCGGGCAAAGGGTGGACATGATCGTCGCGGAGGAAAGCTTCGAAATTGCCGAACCGACAATCGATACGCATATCGCCAAGCTAAAAGCCAGCGGTGCCAATATATTCATCGATATCACGCCACCGAAGTTCGCGGCGCAAGCCCTTCGGAAGCTACCCGAAATCGGTTGGGCGCCGCTTCACATCATGAGCCGGGCCGGAAGCTCGATCGGAACTGTGCTGCGGGTCGGAGGCATTCACAACGCGCTGGGATTGATCTCTATCGCTTGGAACAAGGATGCAAGCGATCCGCGTTGGGCAGACGATCCCGAGGTAAAGGAGTATATCACCTTTCTCAGCCGTTACGTCCCTTCCGTCAACCCCGATGATGGATTTGCGCCAGATACCTACAATTGGTCGCAACTTCTCGTTCGAGTATTGCAGCAGTGTGGGGACGATCTCAGCCGCGAAAACGTGATGCGACAGGCGACGAACATAAAGGATTTCATTCCAACTATGCTCCTGCCAGGGCTGTCGATTAATACCGGTCCCAAGGACTACGCACCGATCAAGCGGGTCCAACTGACCAAATTCGAAGGCGAACGGTGGGTGCCGCTCGGGGATCCCGTGGAGGGAAACTGACCCAGAAGCGCGGCCAATGGCCTTCATTCGCTGTTCTTGTTCAACGAACGACTGTTTCCAACCCGCTAATCCGTGACCGACATCTCTTGACCTAATCTTGGCTGTGGCGGCTCGCGGCCTTCTGCCAAAGGGCACCGCTGATCCAAAGGGGAGGAAGTTGAAAAAGCATTCAAAAATTCGGCAGACTTTGGTCGATGCCATAAAGAATAACGCCACCCTGATTGTGCCGGGAGCCCATGATCCTATCAGCGCGAAGTTGATCGAACGTCATCGGTTTCCCGCGGTCTACGTCGGTAGCTACGCGACATCCGCGGCGCGGCTCGGATTACCCGACGTGGGACTTGTCTCGATGAACGAGATGGTGGACCACGCTCGAAGCATTGTCGATGCGGTGAATGTGCCGGTCATCGCCGATGGAGAAAACGGTTGGTTTAACGCCGCCAACATCTGGCGAACTATCAGCTCCTTCGAAAGCGCTGGAGTTGCAGCAATTCATATCGAAGACCACGAATTCGGCAAGCACGCTCCGGTCCGACCTCGGCTCGCCTCGCTGAAGCAATCGGTTGGCAAGATCAGGGCAGCGGTTGAGGCTCGACAGGACCCAAACTTTCTCATTATAGCGCGTTCCGACGCACTTTGGGTGACCGGTGATTTGGAGGAGGCAATCGGGCGCTTAAATGCCTATGCCGACGCGGGAGCGGACCTGGTGATGCCCACCAGGATATCCCCGAAGGTCCTTGCCGAATGTAGAACCAGGATCAAGGCACAGGTTGTTGTAACCGACAAGGTGGGCTTTTCGGTCGAAGACGAGATGCAATCCGGTGCAAGTTTAGTGCTCTACTACGGACTATCGCTCTATGCCTCTTATCATGGGGTCAAGACCGCACTGGACGATTTCGTGCGCATTCAGGATGCCGACAAGGTCCCACATCTTCGGGCTCACATAGAAGAATTCGAAACGTTCATGGACTATGAGAGCTTTGCGAGGCGTGCCGAGAAGTTTGGAGTGGAGTAACAAGACAGCGCCCGTTTCAGGCAACAACACGAAGCCCGATCAAATGGCGCCCCGGCCGTCGAGTGGCAACGCCCCGAACACGACCCATAAGTGCTCTCTGCTCGACGGACGAAGAAGCCAAGGCGGCTTGGCGTTCCCCGCTTAAGTGTCTGCCGAGGGCATTGAAATGTTAGACTTGCAAGATATGAGCGCTTTGGTCGAGGTGATCAATAACGGAGGATTCGCACGCGCTGCCCGCCGACTAGGTGTTGCGAAATCGATCATCAGTCGGCGAATTGCGCGCATTGAGGCCGAATTGGGCACGACGCTGCTAAATCGTACGACGCGCGGTATTACGCCAACAGAAGCTGGCGTCGAATTCGGCGAAAGAGCGCAACAGATTCTGAACGACCTCGCCGAGGCGCGCGACATCGTGTCGTGTCAGAACGGCGACGTGGCGGGTCGCCTTAGGGTCTCTTTGCCGCTGTCGTTCGGACTGCGCCATATGACACCGCTCCTGACCGTACTTCACGCGGCCCACCCGAGACTCGAGCTCGATATATCCTATGACGACAGCGTAGCTGACCTGTTAGCGGAGCGATTTGATGCCGCCATCCGAATCGGGAGGCTTCCTGATTCGACGCTTGTCGCCCGTCGGGTCGCTCCAGTTAGCTTGATTGTCGTCGCCAGCCCGGCCTATTTGGAAAAGCATAGAATTCCCAGAGTTCCAAAGGATCTCTCCGACCACGAGTGCCTCGTCTACACGGGATCGCGAGAAAAGCAGGCTTGGCGGTTTCGGTCCGGCACGCGACGACTAAACTTCTTTCCAGTGGGCCGCTTCCAATCGGATAATGGAGAAGGCTTGATACAGGCGGCCGAAGCAGGCCTTGGAGTTGCGGCTCTGCCCGACTTCATCGTGTCTGACAGCATCCAGGCAGGGCTGCTCGTGCCGTTGCTAACCAACTACTCCCTCCAGGAAGGCGCGATCTATGTCGTGAGACCGCCGGGTCGCATCGTGGCAGCGAAGATTCGCGCGTTCGTGGACGTCGTTGTCGAACACTTCGGTGCGGCTTCGACGAACAAACAGACGACAGTTGGCGCGAAGCGCAGGTAGCTCTCTTGCCGACAACCCTCCAGTATGCGTTCCGATCTGAGCAACGCATCGTTCGTCGATCGTGGACTGCCGTATGCTTAGTTGCGTCAGTAAGGTGACCGTCCCGCATCTCGCTCGGAAACGGTACATGAAACGGCTCAATTTTCTGAATCGCTACTCACCTGTGTTATTGGCCGTGCTTAGGATCGTGACGGCACTCTTGCTCCTCTCGGCTGGGCTGGTGAAGCTCGTAGGTTTCCCGGCCGGCGCACTGCCGGGACAGATGCCTATCATGTCGCTTCTGGGTGCTGCGGCCATTCTGGAAGTCGTTGGTGGGATACTGTTAATTATCGGTCTTTTCACGCGACCCGTCGCGTTTGTTTTGTCAGGAGAGATGGCTGTCGCCTACTGGATCGCTCATGCGCCCAAGAGCTTCTTCCCCGTACTCAACCAGGGCACGCCAGCGATCCTCTTCTGCTTCATCCTCTTGTATCTCGTGGCGGCAGGACCCGGTGCGTTAAGCATCGATAACCATCTAGAATCGGACTAGATCGTTTCGACTCCTAGGTTGACCCTGAGCGCTGTCAGCTGAGCAATCTCTTTCGGTCGGGGGGACCGTTCGCGTCGCGCGAACAGCATATAGCGCCAGACGATTCGACAGATCACAGCCCTTCGGTAACGTTGGAATCAACGGTTCGTTGGTGGTGAGCAGCTATGAGGCCAGAAGCTTGCGGTCTTGCTTGGCGAACAATCGATTGTGGCGGTTGGAACACCAGCGTGAAGGCCAGTCATGGGCTTGGTGCTCTACTTGCCGACCGACTTCGTGTTATTGAGATTGGCAGACTTGAGAGGATCACGCGGTCGTTTTGGTGGAAAACGGCGTTCTATTTGGCGACTGTTACCCTCGTGGGCCTTGGACAAATTGCCGGCGCTCGATGCGAGAAGCTTACTGTTTCCGATGGTTGGGTACAGGTCGCTGACGAAGTTGGCATCGATACTCCACTGTATCTAACGATAAGAAATGAAGTCGACTCGCCCGATGCGTTGCTGCGTGCTCGATGTCCTGTCACGAATTTTTCTGAAAAGCACATCGTCGATCACGGCGAAGGCGCTCCCGCCATGCGCTCGATTCCGTCGATTCCAATACCTGCGAACACCACGGTGGTGCTCAACGCTGGTGAATACCACGTCATGCTATTGCAAACGAGACGACCGCTTGCGGTGGCTGATCGATTCGTTTGCGTGCTCGTTTTCCAAAAGGCAGGAACCGTCGAAACCGAGGTGGTGGTTCGTCGATCGCCCTAGATACGCAACTGCGCGCACAAGCTTGAGCGAACGCGCCCGCCGGAAATAGCAAAATCATAGAGGGGAAGCGCGTGAGGAGTCAGTTGAAGGCAATGCTCAAATCAATCGTGATGGCAACGGCAGCTTTGGCTGCAACCTATGCCGTGATGCCTGCGCGCGCTGGTGACCAGGTAACCCAGGAGCGCCTGCTCAACTCTGATAAGGAGGCGGGCGATTGGTTGCAGCATCACAAGAACTATTCGGCGACCCGCTTCTCCAGCTTGCGAGGAATAAACAAGAGCAATGTCAAGAATCTCAAGGTCGCTTGGACGATGCACCTCGGCGGAGTTGAGGGCGGCGGAATGTGGACGCATGGCGGGCTGGAAGGCACGCCTATCGTTGAGAACGGAATGATCTATGTCACTGACGGATGGGGCTCCGTTTACAAGATCGATGCGCGTGGCGGAAAAGGCACTCTTCTCTGGAAAATGGATCCGAAGATCGACCGCGACTGGGCTGGTGCAGTAGCGTGCTGCGGTGTCGACAATCGCGGCGTTGCTCTTTGGGGCAATTTAGTGATCTCGCACACGCTCGATGGGCGAATGATCGCGACCAACAAGGAGACAGGCCAAGTCGAATGGCAGAGACAGATAGCTGATCCCGAGAAGGGCGAAACCATCACCGCTGCGCCGTTGATCGTGAAGGACATGGCAATTTCTGGCGTGGCCGGCGCTGAATTAGGCATCCAAGGATGGATCGCCGCAACCGATCTGACGAGCCAAAAGGAGAAGTGGCGGACCTACACCATACCCGGGAAGGGGGAGCCCGGCAGCGAAACTTGGAAGGACGACAAGAACGCAGCGGCATCGGGAGGCGGATCAACCTGGATAACGGGCAGCTACGATCCTGCGATCGATACCGTCTTCTGGGGTACCGGCAATCCTGGACCCAACTGGGACAGCCAATATCGCCCCGGTGACAATCTATACACGGAGAGTTCTTTGGCCCTCGACGCATCTACGGGCAAGATCAAATGGTACTTCCAATATACGCCGAACGATCCAAATGACTACGACAGCGTTGCTGAGAACGTTCTAGTCGATCTTTCCGGACCAAAGGGTAATCCGCTGAAACTCGCCCTCCAAGCGAACCGCAATGGCTTCGCGTATGCGCTCGATCGTACCAGCGGCAAGTTTTTGTGGGGGGTGCCGTTCGTCAAGAAGCTCACTTGGACGAAGGGGCTCAATCAGGAGACGGGAAAGCCGGTCGAGTACGATCCGAACACCCCGGTTCAGCGTTACGATGCCGCTGTGACGCCGCATCGGGACAACAGGGTCACGGACATCTGTCCCGGAAACATGGGCGGAAAGAACTGGCCGCCGACCGCATACAATCCCAGTCTAAAATTTTGGTACATTCCGGTTATCGAAAGCTGCAATCGCGTAACGGTTCGAAATGCGGTTCCTGAAAAGCTCAAGCCCCGCGAATTCTGGACCGGAGGTGGGCCCAACAACCCGTTTAGGATCACTGGCAGCATAGCCGCCATCGACGTGGCCACCGGCAAAATCGCGAGAAAGTTAGATCTGCCCTTTCCGAGCCTCGCAGGCATGCTGGCAACTCCCGATTTGGTTTTCACCGGACAACCTTCGGGCGAGGTCATGGCGCTCGATGCAAAATCGCTCAAGAAGCTTTGGGAGTTCAACACCGGTGGCGGCGTCAACGCTCCGCCGGTGACTTTCACAGTTGATGGCAAGCAGTTTGTGGCCATTCTCGTCGGCCTGGGAGGCGCATGGGACAAGTGGTTCATCGAATCCACCCCTGAACTGAAGAAGATCCAACCTGGATCGATGCTGTACGTCTTCGCACTCTGATCTGATTCGAATCGGATGCGGTACTCGGCCGCCTTTTCTCAAAGTTCGTAGGATTCCATGAGAAGCTTAAAGGTGATCACGTATGCTACGTTGGCTATGACGGTGACGTCGGCTCAGCTTGCCATGAGCCAATCGTCGCCGTCGCTAGAGCCGACTGAGGCTGGAAAAGCCATATACAAGCGTGCCAACTGCTTCGGTTGCCATAAATGGCACGGCGACGGAGGCGGCGGATACGGCGGCGCGGCACTCTCGTTGCGGGCCACCGAACTGACGCGCGATCAGATAGTGGAGACCGTCGCTTGTGGCAGACCGGGCACAGCGATGCCTTACTTCGCGCGCGGCGCGTATGACTCGAGCAAATGCTATGAAATGAGCAGGCAGGATGTGGGCGACCAGATCCCCCCCGAAGGCGGTGTTTTCCTTCGGGGTCCCGAGATTGAGGCAGTGGCCAACTATGTCATGGACAATGTCAAAGGAAGAGGTGATCCAAACTATGATGAGTGTACAAGCTTTTTCGGCAAAGTGTCCCGCGTCTGCGATGCCTTCAAGACGGCTCCGCCGACTGGGGCATCTCAAAGCGCCGAGCCCTCCAAATGAAGCTGCTATGCCGAGCAGTCATGGCAGTGCCGTTACTTGTCTTTGCGGTGCAATTCGCCTGCGCACAGGTCGACCCTAGTTCCGATGTGGGCAATCTCTTCATTGGGATGCCGATCCGCACCATCCCGAACGCCGGCTACATCGATCTATCTTGTGTCGACGATGCAAGCCGAAAGCTGCGGTCGTGGTCAGATTCAAGTGAATGCCCTTTAGGTATGGATCAATTGCGTGCTGTTCGGTTCGAGTTCGATCCGGCTACCAGCCGCGACGGCACGTCGATCGCTGGTCATCCCGTCATTTTGACAGCTTTGATTGATGATTCGGAGACATTGGCGGGTCTCAAAATCGATACCGATCCCGAGGCGAGACTGTATATGCGGAAGAAGGCGTTTCTGCTCGGTGCGCAGGTAAAGTCGAGGTATGGCTCCGAGGGTTGGACCTGCATGCAGCGAGGGCATGAGGCCGGTGAGCGCGCCGTTGGTGGGATCTACATCAGGGAGAGTTGCCGAAAAACTCTCCAACGCCGCTTGCTCGTCATTGAACGCGATTTGTTTCGTCGGCCCGACCAGGGGCGCAAAGATTTCGTCAACCGAACGCAAGTGACCATCACGCGCGACAGTCAGTAGAGTCGTGACGGGCAGAGAAGAATTATGAGTTGGAGTTTGTCCGTCGGTCATCGGACATGGAGACTATCGTGAATAACTGGATCGAATTCGCCTGCAAAAGGCGCCGAGCATACCCCTGTCGAACGAAGTCCGGAGTCGATTAATTTAGCGAGGGAGGCAGTCATGCGCATTAAACTCAATGGCCAAACGAAAGAGGTCGAAGCTGATCCCGACAAGCCGCTACTTTGGATTCTTCGGGATGACCTAGCGTTGACTGGGACGAAGTACGGCTGCGGCCAGGCTCTCTGTGGTGCGTGTACCGTGCATGTGGATGGCCAAGCGGCGCGAGCCTGTCAGACGAGCATTGGCGATGTTATCGACCGGGCCGTCGTGACGATTGAGGGAGCCTCGGGGAGGGTGGCTGAAGTAGTCAAGGCATCGTGGACGAAGCTGGATGTTCCGCAATGCGGGTATTGTCAGTCCGGTCAGGTGATGGCCGCGATTGGTTTGTTGAACACGAACCGCAAGCCGTCCGATGCCGAAATCGACGATGCGATGAGCGGAAATCTGTGTCGCTGCAATACATATCAACGCATTCGCGCGGCCATTCATGAAGCCGCTAGGGTCTTGGGAGCATAAGATGGAACACTTGTCTCTTGCGTCGCTCGATCGCGACCTTCCAGTATCACGTCGTTCGTTGCTCGTCGGAGCCGCTGCATTCGGATCGTGTCTTGTCGTGGGCTTTTCGGCAGAGTCGCAAGATTCCCAAATCGCTGCAAAGCCGGGCGATAACCCCTTCGTCGGGTACCTACAGATCGCGCCAGACGACAGCGTAACCATCTATTCATCGCAGATGGACATGGGCCAAGGCATCTATCATGGAATCGCGACACTCGTCCAAGAAGAGCTTGACGCCGATTGGAGCAAGATATCCGTAGCTGGCGGTTCCGGGAATGTCGCCCTGTACGGCAACCTTTCGTTTGGCGGGAAAGTCCAGATGACTGGAGGGTCGAGTGGCACGGTCTCCTCATGGCAGCGCTACCGCCAGGCAGGCGCGACGGCGCGCGCGATGCTCATTGCAGCAGCGGCGGAAAGCTGGAGCGTCCCGGTCGGCGAGATCAAGGCCGAAAACGGCACCGTAAGCCACGCTTCTGGCAAGTCTGCCAGATATGGCGCACTAGCGGCGAAAGCGGCCAGTGGTCCGGTGCCGAGCAATGTGGGCTTGAAGGAGCCGAAGGATTGGAAGTACATCGGCAACGAGACGCTGCCACGATACGATTCGCGACCCAAGTCCGAGGGGCGCCAGCAGTACACGATCGACTTGCGTGAGCCAGGCATGCTCACTGCGGTGATGATCCATCCCCCGCTGTTCGGGGCGACTCTGAGATCATTCGAAGCGTCGAAAGCCAAGGCCATGAAGGGCGTTGTGGACGTCGTCGCGACGCCCCGAGGTGTCGCAGTTGTTGCAACCGGCATGTGGGAGGCGATAAAGGCCCGTGAGGTCGTCACCGTAGAATGGGACGATGACAAGGCAGAGAAGCGAAGTTCGAGCGAGATAGCCGACGAATACCGCGCTGCCGCAGACAAGCATGGTGAGGTGGTCGCGTCCAACGTTGGCGATGTCGACACGGCGTTTGCGAACGCGCCGAAGCTGATCGAAGCGCGCTATGAATTTCCATACTTGGCGCATGCTGCTTTGGAACCGATCAACGCCGCCGCCAGAATGAATCCCGACGGCACACTTGAAGTATGGGGCGGCCATCAAATGCCGGATCTCTATCAGACGGTCGCGGCCAAGGTCGCCGGGATCACGCGGGATAAGGTTATTCTGCGGGTGATGAAGACCGGTGGCGGGTTCGGTCGGCGAGCCTCAGTTGATTCAGACGTCATCGTGGAGGCCGTGGCCGCCGCCAAGGCGATCGGATGGAAGGCGCCCGTCAAGGTCCAATGGACCCGCGAGGACGACATGCGTGCCGGGCGCTACCGGCCGGCTTTCATGCACAAGATGCGTGCTGCGCTCGACGGCAGCGGCAACCTGCTTGCCCTTCGCGACACTCTCGTTGGTCAATCCATTTCGAGGGGTACCGTCATGGAGGCGGCTTTGGTCAAGAACGGCGTGGACTTGCAGTCGGTCGAGGGGATGGCGAACCAGCCATATGCCATTCCGAACGTCCGTGTGGAGCTGACCACTACGAGCTCTCCGGTGCCGGTACTCTGGTGGCGTGCTGTGGGGTCCACGCACACCGCGTATGCACTCGAAGCATTTATGGACGAGATCGCGCATGCAGCCGGTAAGGACCCGGTGGAGTTCAGGCTCGCCCTGTTGCAGGGCAAGCCACGCCATGCGGCGGTTCTGCGGCTCGCCGCGGAAAAGGCCGGATGGGGTACACCCGTACCAGCGGGTCGATTTCGTGGCGTTGCTGTTGCAGAGTCATTCCATTCCTACGTCGCGCAAGTGGCGGAGATATCCATCAGCAAGTCCGGCCTTCCTAGGGTGCATCGCGTTGTCTGCGCCGTTGATTGCGGCGTAGCGGTTAATCCCGATCAGGTGCGCGCGCAAATGGAGGGGGGAATTGGCTTTGGACTAGGCGCAATTCTCAAATCGCGGATTACGCTGGATAAGGGGCGGATTGTCGAGGGCAATTTCGACGGATATGACGTGCTGAGGATCGACGAAATGCCATCCGTGGAGGTTCACATCGTCAAATCGTCCGCTCCCCCGACGGGTGTCGGCGAGCCGGGTGTTCCGCCGATAGGACCTGCTGTGGCTAACGCGATGTTCAACGCGACCGGCAAGCGTATTCGCATCCTGCCCTTTGGTGATTCAGCGAAGAGCTAAGTGCACAGTCAGTTATTTTCGGCCCGAGCTTCCTGCGGTAAGTGCTCTGCAGACTTAGGAGGCGGAGGGCCGGCTGGTGGCAGCAATCCCTCCGGGCGATACGTTGTCGACCCCATTGCTCCTCGGAATGCGTTCCGGCTGGATCACGAATGCCGCGGAGAGGGAACGACGCTGACAGAAACGTCGTCATCTGCATGCTCGTGCAGCACATAAACATGTCAGCGAAATCAGCCAACGCCGAGCAAAAAGACGCAGCCGTAGTCTGACTCCGAACCAGCCGCCGGTAATGAGCGACATTACGAACTCGCCGGAGTGAGCCGCCTCAATAGGCTGGCAGGTTGCCAGCGCTTGCATGAAGGTTAGGCGAATCGACGGCAAACCGATGTAGACGGCGCAGAAGTTCAGAAGGGAAGAAACGAGTGGAGCCCGTCAGCACGACGGGTCGAATTCAACATCGGCCGAATTGACGACCGATGTCGCACGTTCGGACCGATCTAACTTGCTGCGAATGAAGCTCAGCAGGTATCGATGCGTCCCTTCCGGTCAGCTGTATCGAACGTCTGGGGCATCCGCGTGCTAGGATCGTGCCCGAACCTCGATCATCGCCCCTGGAGAAATTCAATGTTGAGGCGGTTGAATTCGTCCGTCCGTTCAAGATGCGGGAAATGCGATGTTCCGTGGATTTCCACGACCTTGTTGTTGGGGAGGAGCTTCGCATACTGGTAGGCGCTCTCGAGGAAAACGTCCTTGTGATCGACCGCTGCAATGATGAGATATTGGGCTTTGATTTTCCGGACCTCGTCGTCCGGAATCGCGTTCGTGTTCCATGTGTCGGGGTCGAGCCCGTCGAGAATATTCTCCATGGCCCGTTTCATCTCAGGCTGCCGATAGATGACCTGACGGAGAGCCAGCAGGTCCGGCACACGCTTCGTCGGGTCTTTGATGAGCCAGGAGAAGACTTCGTCCATCGCTTCCCAGGTCGGGTTGATCACAGAAGCGATGCGTCGTTGACGGCTTTTTGACATCAGCTCCTTATTTTGGTCGATCTGCTCCTGGCTCGTATAGGGACGGCCCCAGGCAGAGACCATCGTAACCTTGTCCACGCGCTCGGGATAAAGGGAAGCGAATTTTGTCGCTACCCAGGAGCCGAGCGAAAGCCCCAGCAATGAAGCCTTCTCAATCTTCATCGCATCCATGAAATCCTTGAGATGCTCGGCGTATTCGATGGTCGATCGGACTTTGTCCGGCTTCTCCGTAAAGCCATGACCAATCATGTCATAGCCGTAAGTATTGAAATGCTCGGCGTGGGCAGCATAGTTACAGAAGAGGTTTTCCCAACTGCCTCCCATGCCGTGGATCATGATGAGAGGCTTCCCATCTTCAGGACCCATGTTGACGTAACGCGTCCGCACTCCAGCCTGAACATATCCCTGACGCAGTGTCAGTTTGCACAGGTCAGTCCAAATACTTCTGTAATTCTCGGACATGTTCGGCAGCCTTCTTTTACAAGTGTCGAGCGAAATCGAGCGTCATGCGAAGCGCTTCGCCAACGCCACAGTTTGTTGGGAGCAATTTCGATCTATAGAGAGGTTTCCGAGAGGCCGTCCATTCGTCTCCGACTACACGGTCTTCGCTCGTAGCGAATGCGTTCGCGATGCGGCGAGCGCAAGCGGTGCATTCGCGGATCACGAACAGCTCTTGATGGGAGGAGACTGGACGTTCACTTCAGCGGGCACGTATCCACCATCTAGCCCGCGCTAGACGAGCGACGATCCATCGAGAATCCGGTCGATGGACTGACGAAGGATCCTTCATGGGGGCGTTTGGGATTGGCCAGCCGTTGAGCCGCTTTGAGGACGAGCGTCTGCTGCGCGGAGGGGGCACGTACGTCGCGGATCGGGTTCTTCCCGGACAGGCTCACGCCTGCTTCTTGCGGTCGCCCCATGCGCATGCTGCGATCGAAGCGATCGAGCTTGAAAATGCCCGCAATGCTCCTGGTGTCATCGGCATCTTCGCCTCTTCTGACCTCGCGGCGTATGGTCTCGGCCGTACGGCAGTCACCCTCAAACGAAAGCGCCCGGACGGCTCACCGATGTTCTGGCGGGCTCATCCAGGGCTTGCAGAAACACGTGTTCGACACGTCGGAGATCCCGTGGCGATGGTCGTGGCCGAGTCTCTCGACCAGGCCAAGGGCGCGATGGAATTGATCGAGGTGAAGTACGTGTCCATGCCGGCGGTCACGGTGAGCGACCTCGCGATGGCGCCGTCCGCGCCTGCCGTTTGGGATGAATGTCCCGACAATGTGTCGCACGTGTTCGAGATTGGAAACCGAGCGCAGACGGACCGTGCGTTCGAGACCGCGCGCCATGTCGTAAGGCGGCGATACGTCGTAACACGCGTCCATGCGCAATACGTGGAACCGCGTGGAGCAATAGGTGACTATGACTCCAAAGAGGGCCGATACACGCTTTACGCGGACGTTCAATATCCGCATCGAGTGAGGGACGTTCTTGCTGGCAGCATTTTCCGGAAGCCGACGCATGACTTTCGAGTGGTGACCGGCGACGTAGGCGGCGCCTTTGGAACTAAGGGCTGGCAATATATCGAGCATCGTCTAACGCTTTGGGCATCACGACAGATTGGACGTTCGGTCAAATGGATCTGTGACAGAAGCGAATGCTTGCTTGCGGACGAACACGGGCGCGATCTGATTGCCGACGTCGAACTCGCACTCGGTGACCACGGCGCGTTTGTCGGCCTCAGAGTGAATACTATCTCCAATATTGGCGCGTATTTGTCATCGGACAGAAACCTGCTGGCTACCTTTGCCAATCTACCGACGATGGTGGGCACGTATGCGATACCCTCCGCAAATGTGCACATGACGGCAGTTTTCAGCAATCAGAACGCAACTGCGCCTTACCGCGGAGCTGGACGACCGGAAGCGATCTACGTCATAGAGCGGATCATTGACGATGCCGCCAGAGAGCTGAAGTTCGATCGAATCTCGTTGCGACGGCAGAATCTGATCCCAAGCGAGGCGATGCCTTATGTCACATCCTTAGGGATGAGGTACGACTCCGGCGATTTCCCGCGAAACATGGAGAACGTCCTAGGCTTCGCGGGATGGGAAGAGTTCGAAAAGCGAAGAGAGGAGTCGAGAGGAAGAGGGCTCCTGCGGGGTATTGGTATTGCAAATTCAGTCGAGAGAGCAGCTTCGCCCGGCCTCGAGTTCGCTGAGATCAGATTCGATACCTCCGGCACGGCAACCCTCTTCATGGGAACGCTCAACCAGGGCCAAGGGCACGAAACGATTTTCAGGCAAATACTCTGCGAGCGGCTGGGTTTGAAGCCGGACGAGCTGCGTGTTGTCGACGGCGACACGGATACAGTTGCGTTCGGATTGGGAACGATGGGTTCGCGCTCGACCGTGATCGGCGGCTCAGCGATATGCGCAGCCGCAGATAAGATCATCGAGAAGGGTCGAAAAATCGCTGCACATCTGCTCGAGGCCGCGGATCAAGACATTCGCTTCGAAGGCGGACGTTTCTCCGTAACTGGCACGGACCGGGGTCTGACCATCGGAGAAGTGGCCCGCAGTGCGTTTCAGCCAGCGAAGCTTCCGGACGGCGTAGAGCCTGGGTTTTACGAGACGGGCACGTTCACACCCAAGCAGGATACGTTCCCAAACGGGAGCCACGTTTGCGAGGTGGAGATCGATCCGGAAACCGGCGTGGTGAAAATTCTAAGATATGTCGTCGTCGATGACGTCGGCACTGTTATCAATCCGAAGACATTGAAGGGACAGATTCATGGCGGTGTCGTTCAAGGCTTGGGACAGGCGCTTATGGAACAGGTCGTCTACGAGCGCTCATCCGGCCAACTGATGACTGCATCGTTCATGGACTACGCAATGCCACGCGCGCTAGACGTGTGCGATATCGAGGTATACAGCAGCCCGCACCCGACATTGCTGAATCCTCTGGGTGCGAAAGGTGCTGGCGAAGCAGGAACGGTCGGGGCGATTGCGGCCGCGATGAACGCAATCAATCATGCTTTGTCGGAAATCGGCGTTGCTGACTTCGAAATGCCCGCAACGCCCTTTCGGGTCTGGCAAGCTATCAATCAGCGGAGACCGGCACATGCCTGACCAAGACCTAATCGAATTGCTAAGAATGATCGCAGCCAATCCTCTTCCGACGGAACTAGAAGCGATGCGTCACGCCGTCGATTCGGATTCCGAACGCTTCCCGCTCGATCCCGACATCAAGGTTGAGAGAGTGTTGGTGGCCATCGGCGTTCCCGCGGAGTGGACTTGGACGGAGGCGGCCGATCCCCGGCGTGTTGTTCTCTACCTGCACGGTGGTGGCTACGTGTTCGGCTCAATTTTGAGCCATCGTCATCTTGTCGCCGAGATCGGCCGAGCGTCGGGTTTCCGAACGCTTGCAATCGACTATCGGCTCTCGCCTGAGAATCCGTTCCCGGCCGCCGTGGATGACGCACTCGCGTCCTATCGTTTCCTATTGGAGCAGGGCGTCGAGCCGCGCCACATCGCCCTCGCAGGGGACAGCGCGGGCGGAGGGCTGGTCGTCTCGACCCTTGTTGCGATCAAGGAGGCGGATTTGCCGCAGCCTGCGTGCGGCTGGGTCATTTCGCCATGGGTCGACATGGAAGCATCGGGCGAAACGTTTGCATCGCGTGCGGATGCAGACCCAATGGTCAAACGAGAGATTATTGTCAAGTTTGCACAAGCTTATCTGAATGGAGCAGATCCGCGGTCTCCATTAGCGTCGCCGATCTACGCGGACCTTCGCGGAATCGCTCCGCTCCTCATCCATGTGGGTGCTTCGGAGGTGCTCCTGGACGATTCACTGAAGCTCGCGCGTATGGCGGGCGCTGCAGACGTGTCGGTACGGCTAGAGATCTGGCCGGAGATGATCCACATCTGGCATGCCTTCCATCGAATACTCGGCGATGGCCGGAAGGCGGTGCTGGCGGGTGCGAAGTTCCTTCAGGAGGCGATGGGTAGTCGCACTATCGGCCGATCGTAGAGCTCGACACCCTAGCAAGGCCTGGAGCGCATGAAGGCCGTTTCGCTACATCCCGAATTCGCATTCCACGAACGGCTCTTGGTGCGAGACGATTCGACATGGCGCGTATCGCGCAAATAAGAAGTCGACAATTGGGATCGGCGAAGACCGCGTCGGATCGACGTTCGCCAGGATTCAAAGAACTGCTCGTCATCAACCTTTCCTAACGCAGCATACAGGTGGCGCAGCGATCCGCTCATGGCGCAGCTGGTCCACGGGAGGTAACGAATAAATGCTTGGGACGTCGGGCGATTGGACGTCGGGCAAGCCGGCGCACTCCGCGTTAGAAGCGCGGGAGGAGAAGCCGCTGCTTGTGGTGCGAGATGTCGGAATCGAGTTCGGCGGAATCGCCGCACTGAAGAATGTTTCGTTTAATGTTCCTCGCGGAGATATCGTTGGATTAATTGGACCGAACGGCGCGGGAAAGACGACGCTATTCAATTGCCTGAGCCGAATCTACCGACCAAGTCGAGGGGACATCCTGATCGAAAACCGCAGCATTTTGCGGCAACCGCAACATCGCATAGCCGCAATGGGCATCGGCAGAACGTTTCAGAACGTGGCGCTCTTTTCGACGCTTTCTGTCTGCGACAACATCCGCATAGGCGGCCACTCGGTCACGAGTGGCGACGCCATAAGCGACATGATTAGGCTTCCTCGCCGTCGTCGTACCGAAGAGCGTCTGGACGTAGTCGCACGCGAGATCTGCGACT
>Ga0210410_10002525_pt1 | contig 16378 bp, 18 predicted proteins | sample IncBWC4MmetaG_FD_161058 | JGI IMG/M metagenome (GOLD analysis project Ga0210410, IMG submission 161058) | Forest soil microbial communities from Barre Woods Harvard Forest LTER site, Petersham, Massachusetts, United States - Inc-BW-C-4-M | ecosystem: Environmental > Terrestrial > Soil >... | reverse complement strand
ACAGCTCGATGGGATATCGCGGCTTGAGGACTGTATGCTCGTAATTGGCGAAACATCGCGATAGCACCAACTACCCCGGCAAATCTCAGTTGGTGCTAACGCCTGTGGCTGTTGAAAAAGGAACCAGCAGTAAGTTCAGTGAATTTCAGCGGCTACGGCAGACGAACATTCAATAACTTACGAACGAATTTCGCTGTTGAAATTCCTTAAAAAGAGTTTTTCAACAGGTACGCCTGTTTTCATCAACAATCCTTTTTTTTGACGAACTCCAGTACGCAAGACGCAAAAGGAAAACGTTCTCATAAGAGTGCATACAGTCTTTGCAGGAAGAAACTCCAAGAGGCGATGCCATGCGATACGTGACAGCGTTCTGCCTGTTTGTTTTGCTCAGTGGCAGCCATCGTGCCGAAGCCCAAGTTCTTCCGTCATCGGATGGGTCTTGCGCAATTAGCACCTCGGGCGCGCTCGACTGCGCTGTGATGTCCGCACTAACTTTGCGGAGGGCGGGCACGACGAAGACCGCGGGCACGACTGCTGACTTGCGCCCGAAACTGTCCGTCATACGGTGCATACTAGCGCCCGGTGCACCATTGAATCCACTGCTGGGAAGCGACGTTCTCATCGTTGGCATGAATAACGGCGAACTCGTAAACGAGAAGAAATCGCCACAGAACCACGTCAGTGTTTCAAGCGGCTCAGTGATGTTGATGCCAAAAGAAGAGCAGTATTTACTACGGAATATTGGCAAAGAGAGTCTTCAATTGCTCGTAATTGAAGTAAGGAAATGACGACACAACCCTTGGGCTGACCGCTTCGGGTTGATGATTGTTGAAACATCGCGATTACACTTATTGACGAGTTCGTGGCTGCTTTCGTACCGGTTCGTCTACTAGCATTTCTCCACTACTCCCGTGTAGCAGTCCTCGATCGGGATTCCTCCGCAACGCGAGACTCCAATAGAATATGTCGTTCTTGTCGCGTGTCTCGAACTCCAACACGTTTTCTTTGATGTTCAAGTTGACTATCGGTAGCTTAATTTCACTCGCGTCTGGATTGACCAGCACAACCGCACCGCCGAGTCTCTGGTTCAGCTCAACAATGATCACTGTAATGGCCGGTTTATTCGTGACCCGACTAGTGTGGGTTTGCCATTTACCAACGAATGCGGACTGCGGCATACCGAGGGCGAGAGTGGTGAGAAGGATGACAGGCGCAAGTGATGGCGAAATATCGCGTCACTCCAGAACCGGGATTGTGCCGAAGGACCAGTGTGATTGTGGACTGGTTCGCCGAGCAACAAGCACCAAAGTCGAGTCATGCTATAAAATCCTTCCGCTAGGAATCCAGAGATTTCAATCCCTATTGACAGGTGCTGGTGCTGAATGCCAACTTCTGAAACCCAATCCGTTGCCACGACCCTACCGGCCCGCTATTACACGGATCCCGATCTTTTCCGCGACGAGGTCGAACGCTTCTATTGCCAAACCTGGATCTGCGCCGGGCGCGCCAATCAGGTCCCGACTCCAGGCGACTATTTTCTGCGCGAGGTCGCCGGTGAAAGCCTGATCATCACTCGCGACCAGGGCGGCTCGTTACGGGCGTTTTTCAACGTGTGTCGGCATCGTGGTACCCGCATCTGTGCCCGCGCCGAGGGGCATTTCCCCGGACGCATCCAGTGCGGCTATCACGGTTGGACCTACGGACTCGACGGGAGCCTTCTCGGCGCTCCCCATGTCCACGACGGTTTCTGTCGTGAGGACTATCCCCTCAATCGCGTTCATGCCGACGTCTGGGACGGACACATGTTCATCCACCTCGGGTCAGAGCCCGCTCCGCTTGCCAGTCAGTTAGAAGATCTGCCTCAGAAGTTCTCGCATTGGCAAATGGCTGGGCTGTGCACGCATCGACGCATCGAGTATGAGGTAAAGGCCAACTGGAAGCTGATCATGCTGAACTACAACGAGTGCCTGCACTGCCCCATTCTGCATCCTGCGCTCAGTGCCATCAGCGATTATCTCTCCGGCGAGAACGACCAGCCCCGTCGCGGATACATCGGCGGCTCTATGGAGTTTCAGGGCGCTGCCAAGACCATGAGCAAAGATGGCAAGTTGCTGCGCGACTACCTTCCCGGACTCACCGCAGACGAACGCAATAAAGTTTATTACTACGCGATTTTTCCCAATCTGCTGCTAAGCCTTCATCCCGATTACATGATGACGCACACGCTATGGCCGCGTGCCGTGGATCGTACGGACGTTATCTGCGAATGGCACTTCCACGCTGACGAGATGGTCAAGCCTAACTTCGAAGCCGACGATGCAGTTGAATTCTGGGACATGACCAACCGGGAAGACTGGGCCATCTCAGAGCTGTCGCAGGCCGGAATCAAGTCCCGCGCCTATAAACCGGGCCCTTACTCCCGCTGCGAGTCGCTGCCCCACGCCTTCGACCAAATGGTGTTGGATCGCGAGAGGCAGGGACTCAAGAAACAGCTCCGCTAAGGGCGGCATTGGGAGTTGATTTTTGTAAAGAGCTTTTACACAACTGGCGGTCTATTTTCGAATACTACAGCGGCTCGGCGTGGGCTATCCGATCCCTGCGGTCGGAGCCCGCAGTCGCAATTTCGGGGTGAAACAAGTCAACCACGTCCCGAGTAGGTTTTAAGTAGGTTTTAGGTAGACCAAAAATGGCCTCCGGATTCCGCTATCGTTGTTCCAAGACAGCGTGACGTGGGTGAAAGTCTATACACGATCAGCCATTTCCCAGACCCTTGGGCGCTCCGGAGGGGGATGCGATTTTCCCGTCGCGACATCCTACCCCTCACGAGTTTGGGGTGAGCGGCTACACCCCCTGGGCCTGGTGCGTTCCAGTTCCCTCGGGTCCAGAGTGAAGCGTGTAGCGAAGTATGAGCGCGGTAGTTAGTCGCCTACCGGAGAGTCGCCCGCCATCCTGCCGGGCGAGTCGGTGCCGTCGGTAGCGGCGGTGAGCAGGAGCTTCCGTTTAACAAAGTTTGGTTCACGTTGTAGAACTGATTCGCGCTCACGGAATCGCCGGTGGTGGTGTTCAGCATGACCCCCGCACACGCTTCGTTGATCGTGTTGCCTTGGATAGTGTTGTTGTTGCTTGTGAACACGGTGTTGCCGCAGGTGTCCACAAAGATCGCACTGACTACGCTACTGTTGATCGTGTTTCTTTGCACCAGGCTGTTGTTACTGCAGATTGAGACGGCCCCTTGTAAGCTGGTGAGATCTTGCGCCTCGACCACGGTGTTCGAAGTCACTTGGCTGCTGTCCGCGTCGCCGTTAATGGAATCGTCGCTTGCGACAACAATTCCGTTCCCAGCAGCGGCAAGGTTGTTTCCGGAAATCACCACCGCATGAGAGGCATCAGCGAGGATGTCGGTGGAAGCAGGTAATCCGTTTTCAGTCACCGAGTTTTTCGCAACGGTCCCCGTCGCACCAACCATCTGAATTCCAAGAAGCGTGGATGCTGGGCGGGCGCAGTAAATCGTGTTGCCCTTGAGCGTGACCGTCACACCGAAATCATCGGCAGCAATGCCAACAGATTCATAGCTCCGGACAGTGGTGCCAGTGATCGCCACGGAGGCGGGTACCGGTGAGGCCGAAGTGCCACCCGTCTCTACCATAATGCCAAAGCCCCGATCATCGCAGCCCGCCGGCGATATGACTTGACTTCTGGTCGCGACATTCTTGATCATCCCCGAGGCGACCCGGAAGTAAACCCCCGCCAGAAGCGGGTCCGGGTTGGAACAGGTTGGGTCGCCGATTCCATTTCCGGTACCGTCCACCGTCAAGTTGCTGATATTTACACCTGTCGTGGCGGTCACCAGGATCTGCGCGGCAAGACCCCTGCCCGGGGTGAGTATCTGGGAGACCCTGGTAGTGTTGACTTTCATGCCGCCTGAAGGCGCGGTGACGACAGCGGCGTTCCCCGTTCCATCCGTTATTCCCTTCAAGGTGAGCGGTGCGTTGATCGTGACCTGTTCCGGATACGTGCCCGGGCAAACCAAAATCGTTGCGTTAATGGGAACCGCATTCACGGCTGCCTGAATGGTCGAGAAATGCACCAGACTCGGCTGGCAAGCGGATGGGCCGACAGCTACGGCGCTTGCAAACAGGTTCTGCCCGAGGGCGGTTGTCACGACCGCAACGAAGACGAGGACGCGCAATGTGACTTTCGACATAGAAGTTCCTCCTTGGAGCTTTGTTTTTTACGTAATTTCAGCAAGATCCGGCGGCGAAGGGACTCATAGTACGGCATCCGCGAACGATACGTTGCAGGACGCTCCGTACATAGTTCTGTTTTGGAGCCCGATACTTCACGGCCTGAGACCCCGAGAACATGCCAAGCCTTCCGATCGGGCCTCGGTCATCCCACGGACTTGCTTACTTCGGCGGGAACCGAGAGCAGGAAGTGACTGCATTATCATCCTCCGACTGTGAGGTATGTCAAGGAAGAATCTCAGGGACAAAACGGCGTCGCCTCGCAGCGTTGGGCTCGCCCACGAGGGTTGCAAACAAGGCGATTACGCTGATCATCCGCGCGGGCCCGGGGGCAGGCGCGCGAAGGGGCGGGCGTAGGGTCAACGCATTATGAGAGAGCGCCCCACTTCAAAAGGTTGAAGCCGGATGTGGCGCCGCCGCGGTGGTCCTCTATTCCTACCGCCAGATTTACATTAACCATCCGACGGGCCTCCTTGGGCTCGTCCTCTCCTGGTTGATTTGCATCGTTACTCTTGCCCTGCCTTATGAGGCCATCCAGAAGACCGGACTCTGGCCCAAGCCCTCGTCCAGATAGCGACCGGGCTGCTAATCGTCTTGGGGGAAGCCTGTTGCCACTCTCAGCTCGGAAATGTAACGAAATCACGGGAGCTTTTGAAATCGGCCAAGATTTACGCTCAAGGCAACAGAACTGTGTTCTCGCAAGTTGCGCTCGCCGAAGCGAGCCTCGACGCACAGAGCAAAGATTACGAGTTGGCGTGCGAAAAGTTCGCCTCGTTGAAATCGGAATACCACGACTTGCTTGTTCAGCCTGAGCACGACGATTTTGCTTTGGAGTTGGATTCACGATAGGCTTGCGCCCTCGTTGACGCAGGCAAGTTCAGCGAATCAGTACCGCTCTTCAGAAACTCTTCGAGCGAGACACGTTGGAAGATAGACAGCGCCTCCAAGTTTATTGCAGCGTGGCTCTTGCACGCACGGGGCATGCCGCTGAAGCGCAATCCCTTCTTTTCGAGGCGGCCAAGGGCAAAGACGCCACTCTGTGTCAGACCGCCTTGGAGTATTTGTCCGAAATCGAAAAAGTGGAATGAGAACCTGCACCCAAGAGGTCGCTGTTGAAATATCCCCATTACACTCAAACCCCCAACTGAGGGGCGAACAGACGGCGCGTGCGCTCGATCTCCTGGCTGAAGACCTCGGTGTGCCATCTCCGGAGCGCAGTGCCGGCGCTAACCAGGAGCGCGACGCCACCTTTCAAGCACACGATCAATGTCGTCGCGAACTGAGTCTCGGGCATCCATGCGGCCAAGTCCCTTCATAAGAAGGCGATCGTATTTCGTATGCCTGTGGCGGATGGACGCCACCACCGCCGCTCGTAACGCTTCTTCCTGTAGTGCCCGCCCGGAAGCGGTCCGACCCACTCGGCCGCTACCCCGAACCGACGTATGCGCTGCGATGGCCTGCGCCTCCTCAGGCGGGCAGCCTGGAAACATCTGCCGAATCGATTCGACCATTCGCATCGCGAGAACTTGATCCTGTTTATCGCGATAGATCTCGGCCCGCTCGCGCCGGACACCGCGCTGCTCAGCATCGGCGGAACACTCTGCCTCGGCCTGCTCCAGTGCAGATTCTTCGACCAGCACTCCCTGGCGTTCGTAGCGCTTGCGAGCCCTGCTAAAGCGAACCACCACGGCGGAAAGTGCGCTGTGCTTCCGAGCACGTCGGGTCAGAGCGGTGTCGCCTCTGGGCAGGTAAACCAAATGGTCGAGATCGGCACATTTGAGGCAAAGCGGTCGTTCGCCCTCCATAAATAGGAAATCGCCCCCCAAAAGCTCCTTTCCGCAATCGGCGCACTTCGACTCCCGGAGGATGTCGAACACAACGAGGTCCTTCGCTTCTGACGATTGATGATCGGCTGAACCTGGTTTCATGTCACGCTTCTTGCCGCTCAGCGCTGCACTTCATATGCCAACGATACTCTCCCTGACCGGTAGAGGTGATGGCTAATCAATCGCAGTTTTGTGGGGCTGTAAGGAGGGGGAAGTAATGGAATCCCAGCGCCCAACAACACAGGTATGACAGCAACTTCGATGCCATCTACGAGGCCAGAATCAAGAAAGGAGCGGAACAGGTTGCTACCACCAAACAACCAAATGTCCTTTCCGCTTTGAGCTTTCAGGTCTCTTACCCAACCTGCATTCAACTCCGGCACGACAGTTACGTTGGGGTGCTCTTGCTGTTTGAGAGTCCGCGAGAAAACGATGGAAGTAACTCCGGTGAAAGCCGTGAAAGCCGCTTCACCTCGTGTACGGACGGCAAGCTCGAAGGTTCGCCTGCCCATCAGCAACATATCAAATTGCGACCAAAACGCGGCGAAATCAACTTCCGCGTCTGTGCCGATCCAGTTGTATTCTTCGTTCGGCCCTGCTATATGGCCATCCAGGCTCATCGCAACTGCATAACGAATTTTTCGCATACGTGCGCTCCCGCCGAGCAATGACCACAACCCGCAGCCGTTCATTGTTTCACAAGAACGGATAACTGCTGAAAATCTCGATAGCGCGTGCAAGCACCCATATGGTCGGTCGCGTTCCTGACCATCGGGATCATCCTTCTGTTGCGGAGACGAAAGACTCCAACTTTGAAGTGAGTGTAATCGCCTGTGGGTGTTGAAAAACTCTTTTCGCGGGATTTCACGAGGAAATTCGCTCGCAAGTTATTGAATCTTCGTTTGCCGCAGGCATTGAAATTCACACAAATTACTGCTTTGGTTCCTTTTTCAACAGCCACGCCTGTTAACGCCAATCGCCCGACTTCCTCGAGATTGTCGTAAGTTTTGCCCGATGCTAAAGGCATTTACGGATGACCAGCCGGTGTGCGAATCTTCTCTTGCGAGAGGTACAGCTCGCATTCGAGGATCTTCGTGATGCACCGGATCGCGGCGTACTTGTTCCACGGCGAACAAGTCATCCCAATGTTGATAGCTGCGTTGTTGGTGATCCTTGTCGTTCTGACTGCGCTGGCTTATTTGCTGGTTCGGTTGTCTCGACGCAGACTTGGAAAACGTTCGCTGTTGCTTGCGTTGCTGCCATTCGTCATCTTCGTAATCGGGGCATGGATGTGGGTTCGCTCACAGGCCCCAAACTCCGGCCCGCCCAAGGTGCTGTCCGGGGCTGCGGTAAGCGGCATGATGAATCGTTTACCCGACTATTCTCCGTTCTCGCTAACAGGTGCCGCATACTTCGGTGATCGCTTGTACGTAGGTAGTAACGTGGGTTTGTTGGAGATCCACAACGGCGCTGTGGCGACGCTATTCCAGACGCAAAAGAGCGACTCAGTTGTTGAGGGCCCATGGTTTGACCGTGCTGATCACTTACTTTGGGTCATGGATGACCACACACACGAACTCTTGAACTTCAACTTTCGAGCTGGCGACGCGTTTCTATGCCACAGCCGCCGAAAGGGTACTACAGCCGAGGTGACGTCCTGGAAGGCGTTAAGCCTGTCGGAACTGATGCCGGTTTCTGGGTTACGGCGGCTGGTGGGGCCTGGCGATGGAGTGCTGAGGCACTCAACTGGACAGCGGAGCCAGAACCTCCACTGAGTGCTGACGATGGAGTTCTAGGCGTGCTACCGATCCAAGGCGGGATGGCGTACATCGTCAGGCATGAACTGATGCCGTCTCTTCTTCTACCCAACCAGCCGTTCAAATCAGACACCATTACCTTGGTTAATGGTTCTGGGCCGCACGAGCTGAGCGTAACGGAGGAAATTTCATTCTTGGCGGAAATGTGGGCAGTCGCGATGGCTTCCGGTTACATCTGCGATAAAGACGCCAGAATGTTGCTCGTGTCCTCAAACGGCGTTACGCGGATCCCAACGCCTGGCGCATGTGAGGCAGTTGCAGTAGATGGAGAAGGTGACCTAGTAGCCAGCTTTCGCGGTCGTGGCATTTTCCGATTTACGAAGAGTGAATGGCGGCTGTTGTCTCCGCCAATTCCCGGCTCTGGTCGAGGCGAATATTGGGCTTACCTCGCCATTCGCAATGATGAGACAGCCTATGTCACCACTGCACAGCCTGTTGTGGATGAACAGAGGTCACACGGCACGGACATGTACTGGAAAAGAAATGCCGAAACGAGTGCGTGGATTATTCGCGGCGGGCAGGCCTCGAAGGTAAAATTTAATTGACCTAGAACTCGCATGCCCGTCCTTAGCCAGACCTGATTGTTGAAACATCCCGATTACACTCATCGACCCCGGTCGGGCCACCGGCGGGTTCTTTATCAGTGACAGTGATCTCGCCTTTTTGGGCTAACAATGCCCTCGATCTTGCTGGGTCGGAATTTTCGTCATCACCTACATGCTCCCAGCTTCGGTTTCTTGGTGGAATGGCGACAACCATTTGCCGCCTTTCTTCTGCCAGATCGACGTGGCGAAAACCTTCCCCGCTTGCTTTTTGCCTTCGCAAGTTGCGTCCTGCGTCGCCGTGTACGTCATGACGACCGTTTCTTTATCGAGCCACATATAGGAAAAATCGGAGAGCGCGAAACTGTTGACCACACATCTCCCGTCACTAATGCTTTTCAGAACCTGTTCCTTGCCCTTGAATACCCCTCCATCGGCGACGCCTATCGCGTCGTCCGGCGTCCACGCTTCCACCGCCTTTGCATTGTGGTCTTTCCACGCCTGCCAGCCAGCTTGTTCCTTACTTTCGAGTGCCTTCTCTACGGTTGCATTCATCTGCGAGAACAACGGAACTCCGGATAACAGCAGAGCGAAACCAAGTGCCGTTAAAGCGATTCGACGCATACTCCTCCTCTAGTCTTACGTAGTGACGAAAACTATAGATCGGGCAAGAAATCGTGTCAATCACTGCGAGGATTGTTGCCATTTCGCCTCGGTCTTCTCGCACAATTGCATCGAGAAGATGCACAGGTTCAATGGCGGCTGCACCTCTGCGGCCAGCATTCATACGAGCCAGAAAGATTACTCGCCGCGACCTTTCGGAAAACTGTTCAAACACTTCGCCTCCACATAAACCAAGTGTTTTGGTCAGTTTACGCCCGAGGGCAATGAGGCTGTGCGGATCGTTGTTTTAACATCCCGATTACACTAACAATCAGGGCTTTAGCAGATGTCCACGTCTGTATCAATGAACGGTGCGCAGTCAAACTATCGCGGCAGAGTTTGCAGTAGGAGCTATTCGGCCCCCGCGGCGGCCGCACCTGGCGCGTGTAGTGCGATCGCGTCGCGACGGAATTCTGTTGGGAGACAGGTATTTCATGCCTAGAGTTATGAAAACCGTCATTCCTCGGATTCGGAAGTCTCTGCGCGAGCGGGGATTGGCTGCGACCTTGCGCCGGAGTTTTCTACTTCCGCTCCATCTCCTGAAGGAATACCGCGTCGCTAGGTCTTTGTGCCCTGACGAATACGTAAGCGAATTTGACCGAATGCATGGCGTCGAGACGGACGGTAAGTACCAGGAGTGGACATACCTGAGCGATCTGGATATCCCGAGTCCGAACTGGATTGAGGGGAACGACTATTTGCCTATCGAACCCGAACGATTCAAGCGCGTGCTTGCCAGCCTTGACATTACGTTCGAGGATTTCACGTTCGTCGATTTTGGGTCCGGCAAGGGCCGGGCGTTGCTACTGGCGTCGGAGTACCAGTTCAAACAGGTACTGGGTCTGGAATTCTCGCCAGAGTTGCATCGTGTTGCCGAAGCCAACATCAGGCGCTATTCCTCCCCGACGCAGAAGTGTAGAAACATCCAATCCCTAAACGTAGACTTCGTGAATTTTGCGCTTCCGCCGCAGGCGTCGGTTCTCTTCTTCTTTGATCCATGCCGAGGGCGGGCGCTGGCAGAAGTTACAGCGGGCATTGGGAGGTCGTTGCTCTCTTGTCCGCGTCCGGTGTACGTTGCCTATGTGGCCCCGAGATCTGAGCTGGAGCAATTATTCGCCTCCGCCGGATTCTTAAAGGAGATTTACCGAAACACCGAAATGAACTTTTGTATTTACCAGTCTTGCAGAGAACAGGTCTTTAGGGGATTATGCGCGGCGGCTGAGGCCCAGGCTGATTCACAGGGCTTACCATCTATTCCGCGGCCTTGACTTCCCCGGACATTTCCAATTCCACATTTACCACTGGCTTTACTTTGAACAGGAAATTGCTGGGGTTTTTGATGCCCCACTTCACATACGGCACTTCAAATTTGCTGGTTCCCTTCCAGCGATCTCCGGTTAACTCGGCATGAACCAGCGCGGTGAGGTCATGGTCCGCGCCATGAATGGAAAAAACACCGCTGAGCTTTACGTCCGATGCCCCAGCTTGGCCTACTTTGCCCTCGACTTCAGTAGGACGGAAGATCACCTCGGGATATCTTGGCGTCTCCAAGATCTCTTTGTGCATGCGCGCGTCCCGGGAATCATTACCACTTTCGCCGCTCGTGGCAGCGACGACAATTTCTCCGCCAGCCTTCCCGGTTGCCGGATCGAAATGTAGATTCCCGCTCTTCAGTGCGAATGTGCCGTGTACCGTGTGCAACGAGCTGTCAACGGTCCAATGCACGATTGATTGTGCCGGGTCGAGGGTCAGGACAATTTCAGAGACGGGCGCAGGAGCAGCTTGCGGCCGAGGCAGAGGCGCGGCCGCGAGAAACAGGAGTAAGCCGAGGACCGCCAATGCTGCAACGGTCAGAGATCTTGCCCGAAAAGCCTGCATGTTTGCTTCTTCTTTCTTGGAGTCCATGGCGGAACGCCAATCTCCGGCCTCGGCGCCTGAAGGCCTTCTCCTAGCGCTGCGGGTACGGTATCGCCAAAGCGAAACCCTGATACGAAACCGGAAGTTTTCCGCACGCCCCGAGGCGAACCGCAATTGCACAGCAGGTAGCTAGATGTGCACCGCGCGGCGCACCATCGCCAGCGCTTCGGTCCAGAAGGCTAGCGAAGTCTGTGCCATTTCGACCACGTCACGAATTGCCTCTACGAATTCATCCATCTGCTCCGAGGTTACCATCAGGGGTGGCGCGGCTTTCAGGACCATGAAGTTGTTTCCGCAGATTTGGGTGAGAATGCCCTTCTCGCGGAACATCCGCATGACCACAATCTGTCCGAACATGGCGGGATGGATCTTGTTAAATGCTTCGTACAATGTGCGGAAGGCCAATTTCTTCGGCGGAACGAATTCGATTCCGTTCAGGAGGCCCATGCCACGCACTTCGTTCACCATGGCGAAGCCCGCCAGTTCCCGGCGCAGTTTCGCGCGAAACGATTCGCCGAGACGCAGCGCGCGCTCGCCTAGTTGTTCGTCTTGCAGAACATCCAGAGTGGCGAGGCCAGCTCTCATTGACAGAGTGTTTTCGCTGAACGTGGAGGTGTGCACGATGGCCCGCTTCAGCGAGGAATATACCGCATGATAAATCTTGTTGGTCATCAGAACCGCGCTCACGGGCATTAGGCCGCCGCTGAGCGCCTTGGCCAGCACCACCATATCTGGTTGTATATCGAACTGGTGCGCCGCCAGGAAAGTTCCGGTGCGATACATTCCGGTCTGTACTTCATCGAGGATGAAAAGTGTGCCCGTCCGCCGGCACAGCTCTTGCGCTTGCTGCAAGTAGGCGGGCGTGGGAACGTGAATGCCACCTTCGGCCTGAAGGGGCTCGATAATAAACGCGGCATGCCGTTTGCTCGCGACTACGTTCTCCAGCGCGGCAAGATCGCCGTAAGGGACGCCGTGGGCATCCGGCAAAAGCGGCCCGAATCCCTCTTGCCAAAATGCGTCGTTCATCAGCGAGAGCGCGCCGGCGGTTAGGCCATGGAAACTGCTTTTTGCATAAACGATTCCAGAGCGGCCAGTGGTGGCTCGCGCAAACTTGATTGCCGCCTCCACCCCCTCGCTGCCACTGCTGCCAAAGCAGACTTTTTCCAATTTCCCGCCGGCCAGCCCACACAAGCGCCGCGCCAGGTCGCCGGCGATCTCCGGCACGTGGCTTTGCAGCATCGCCGGACCACACCGATCCATTTCGTCCTTCAATGCCCGAATGATGTAGGGATGGTTGTGCCCGGTATTGTGAACACAGTAGCCGGACAAAAAGTCCAGGACGCGACGGCCGCCTTTCGTGAACAACTCGCAACCGAGACAGCGCTCATACTCGACGTTCATGCCCAGGAGGTTGAGCAGGGAGACCCACTGCGGGTTCACGTAGTCGTTGTAGTTAGAGGTGTTGGAGGTGGTGGCGGTCGACACGCCGGGTGAAACGATGGTGGCACTACCGGTTGGCATATTTGTCAGATGGGATGCACACCGTTACAGCCGGGATGCACTGTTTGGATGCAGTTTCCGCCGTAATTACTGGTGAAAGAGCGCACAAACCTGAGGTGGCTGGAGCCAGAGCCTACTCTGGTAAACTTTCCAGTCCTTCCGGGGCGAAGCGAGGCGATCATGGCGATTCAACGGGTGGGGGTGATCGGTGCGGGCACGATGGGGAATGGCATTGCCCATGTGTTTGCGCGGTGCGGGTTCAACGTCGTGCTCTGCGATGTGGAGCAGCAACTTCTGGATCGCGGCTTCGATACGATTGCGAAGAACCTCGATCGCGAAGTCGCCAAGAACAAGATTACGGTGGGCGACAAGGCGTCCACGCTGGGGCGGATTACGGCGGTGGTGGATCGAGCGAAGCTGGGGGATTGCGATCTGGCGATCGAGGCGGCAACGGAGAAGCTTGAGATCAAGGCGGAGATTTTCCGGGAACTGGATCGCATAATGAAGCCGAAGCCGGAGGTGATACTGGCTTCGAATACATCTTCGATCTCGATCACGAAGATTGGGGCGCTGACCGGGCGCGCCGACAAAGTCATTGGGATGCACTTCTTTAATCCGGTGCCGGTGATGAAACTGGTGGAAGTGATTCGAGGCCTCGCGACTTCACAGGCTACCTTTGAGACAGTGCGTGAGCTGGCGGTGAAACTGGAGAAGACGCCGGTGGAGGTGAATGACGCCCCGGGATTTGTGTCGAACCGGGTGCTCATGCCGCTGCTGAATGAGGCGATGTATGCGGTGATGGAGGGAGTGGCGACGGCGCAGGCGGTGGATGAAGTGTTCAAGCTGGGGATGGCGCATCCCATGGGGCCGCTGACGCTGGCGGACTTTATCGGGCTCGACGTGTGTCTGGATATCATGCGGGTGCTGCAGGAGGGGTTGGGGGATCCGAAGTACCGGCCTTGTCCGCTGCTGATCAAGATGGTGGATGCGGGTTGGCTGGGAAAGAAGAGCGGACGCGGGTTTTACACTTACTCGTAAAATAGGAGATATGACGACAGCTTGGGGCCAGATTCTTCCAGAAAAGAAATCGGACGGTGATGGGTTTTATTATTTGCTGGCGGTGATGTTGGGAGCGCTGGCGGGGTGGGTAAACATCAAAGTAGGTGATTTGCTGCTGACGGCGATGGTAGTGCTGGCGGCCTGCATGCTGCTTGGAATTTTGAGTCCGCGAAAGCCGTGGCGCTGGGTGCTATTGGTTGGAGTGTTTGTGCCGGTGGTGGAGTGGTTGGCGTATTTTTTTCATTCGCAGAAACCGGAGCGAGCGCAGATCTACGAATCGTTTCTGGCGTTCTTGCCAGGAATTGCGGGCGCGTTCGGCGGAGCCATGGGGCGAGGCCTGGTGGACAATCTGTTCTCGGGGAAGTGAGCGGGCCCAGTTGCTATCGTCCGCTCGCGTGCCAGATCGATCCCGGCGATTGATAGTTCAGTCCTTCGCCCCACACCACGTGCGTATCCCCGTGGTTGTCGATGGCGAGTCCGAAATAATCACCAAAAGGAAAACGGAAACCTTCCTTAGCGATATAACGATAGCCCGGGACGTAGCCCGAGATCCTGATCTCTTCTCCCCAGGTCGCGCCGCCGTTGCTCGAACTCCTATAGTAAGTGTTCCAATAGGGAGAGTTGCGGGACGAGTTGCGAGCAATGTCGCGCTTATCCATCCATGCCACGCGGACGTCGCCCGTCGTCCCCGCTACGATCGCCGGGAAAGCATGTTCGATTCCCGGCTCGGCATAGGAAACGCTGACCCGCGGCAGCCAGTTTTCGCCGCCGTTGGTCGACGACGAGAAATAAATCCGCTGCGGGCCCATGGGCGCGCTGCCCCCACTCCACAGAGCGTACAGAGTTCCGTCGGCATCGGACGTCAGAGCAATCTGCGCGCCCAGAAACGCCTCGCCACATTCCTCACCCTTGCAGCCGGGCGCCGCCGCTGAAACGTCGAGCGGAGTCGCACTCCAGGTCTTGCCCGCATCCCCCGACTTCGCAACATAGAGGTTCACCGCGCCCCGGGCGCCTCCCGCTTTTGAGTAGGAAGCCCAGGCGAGATACGCGTTGCCTGCGGGATCGACCGTAGCCGCGCCGAGCAGTGACCATCCCGGACGGCTTTCCGCATTCACGCGCGTTGGTATAAAGCTGCGTCCTCCATCCTGCGAGGCTGCCACCCAGACCTCTTCCTCATGATTGAAAGCCACGTAGACGCTCTGGCCGCGCACCGCCAGTGCCGGTTTATCCAGTTGCACGTCGCTGCGAACCGCCATCGTAAAAGCCCACGTCGCGCCGGAGTCCACCGACTTGGCGAGCATCACCGCGCGTTTACCGTTCTGCAGCCACGCCGCATACACGGTGCGCCGGTCGGCCGGGTCCACGGCAATCTGCGCGTCAAACTGGCCCGAACCCGATTCCAGCATCACGTGTGGTGTCTGCCAGGTCTTGCCGTTGTCGTTGCTCGCGACCAGCAACATGGTGGGTACGCGGCAGCTCTTGCAATCGGCCACTCGCCCGTAGTGCGGATAAAGAACGTAGATCCGGCCCGAACCATCGGCCGCCACGGCTGGTTCCCACTGGTCGCCGCTGGTCAGGCCGACTCTGTTCTGTCTGGAAAACTGCGGCGCCGCCGCCCAAGCTACGCTGGCCAGCGCAAACAACAAGATCACGAGTTTCGAAACCACGAGTTTCGAGCCTGCGAGTTTCGAATAGACGGGGCGCATGCAAACCATCGAACGTAAACCGGGGCGGGGGGAAGAAAACAGAAACCCTTGATGTTGAACTTTATCCCGAAGCCGGCCGCCGGTCAACCAATTCTGCCCGAATCGCCCTAATATGTCTGCCTTAACCAGCGGTCAGCAAAATGGGCGAGCCGGAAGTAATCACCAGAGTATGCTCAAAATGCGCCGAAAGCGCGTGATCGCCCGTCCGCACCGTCCAGCCATCTTTGTCCGTAAACACCTGCCCCGAGCCGCTGGAGATGATCGGTTCCACCGTGATGACAAGGCCTTCGTTCATGATCTGGCGGGCCTCCGGGTCAGGGTAGTTGGGGACATGCGGCAACTCGTGGATGGTGCGCCCGATGCCGTGTCCGCCTAATTCGCGGACGACTGAGAACCCCGACTTGCGTACTTCGCGTTCCACCATCTTTCCGATTTCAAACACGCGGAATCCAGCCCGCGCAACCAGCATCGCCCGGTGAAAGGCCCGCTCCGCGCAGGCGATCAATTGCTCAGCCTGCGAACTCACGCGGCCGACGGGCACGGTGATGGCGGCGTCGGCCATGTAGCCGTCCTTTTCCACCGTCACGTCAAGTTTCACCAGGTCGCCTTCCTCAAGTTTGCGCTCACCGGGGATTCCGTGGACCGCCTCATCGTTCAGGCTGATGCAACTGGCACCCGGAAACTTGTACACCATCGACGGAGCGGAACGCGCACCGTTCTCCTGCATAACGCGCGCGCCGATTTCATCCAGATATCGGGTCGTGACGCCCGCCCGCACTTCCGCCTTCATCGCTTCCAGCACCATGCGGACGATGCGGCCGACCGCTCTTAAGGAAATGAGTTCCTGCTCATCCTGAATGCTCAACTCTCGACTCCCTTCATGACGGGCGCATGAATAGAAGTTATCGCATAAAGGGGCATTCGGGATAGTGGGAGTAAACGCCGGTTTTACATCAACGGCCCAGTTGCCATGCCGGAATCGACGGATCGTCGAGGGGCGTTTACAGTCGGGACATTCAACCGGCCAGAACGGGGAATAGATGTTTGAAGAGAATTGCCAGTTGCTGAATGCGCCACTCGGCGCTAGAATTCGGCGCGGTAAAT
>Ga0210410_10002524_pt1 | contig 16378 bp, 13 predicted proteins | sample IncBWC4MmetaG_FD_161058 | JGI IMG/M metagenome (GOLD analysis project Ga0210410, IMG submission 161058) | Forest soil microbial communities from Barre Woods Harvard Forest LTER site, Petersham, Massachusetts, United States - Inc-BW-C-4-M | ecosystem: Environmental > Terrestrial > Soil >... | reverse complement strand
AGCTTGGGGCAGCCATCGATGCAGCCCTCGGGCACGTCCAGGAGGAAGCGCCCGCGTCCGGCAATTTCGGAGGATCTGTTACGGGCGCAAGCCCGCAAGCTAAAGCGGTTTTTGTGGAGGGCGGGAGTTGAGGTCAGCTTCGTATATGACCAAGCTGACTTTGGACTGGCAACTCTGTATTCCGGCGCGACAACGCGCTCAGCTCAGCCCTCCGCCAGTCTCGTCGTTCGGTTCTAAACGGTGAGGCCGCTCAGTGGCCACGGGTCCCGACCTTCCCCCATCGGATCCCGTGGCCCAAAGGGTGGCCCGTCGCGGTCAAACAAGATTCTTTGAAGGAGAAAAGACTATGAAATCGCAAAACACGAGTACGAAGGTTGAGAGCACGCCAAAGATCATTCTTCGGTCGCACGTCCCGGAGGAAAGCGGCAAGAACGAGCCACCTCTGGCAGAAATTCGTCAGCGAGCGTTTGAGATTCACATCGAGCGTGGCGGAATTTACGGTTGCGATCTGGACGACTGGCTACAGGCGGAGCGCGAGCTCAAAGAAAAGTACAACCAGAACAACGGTGAGGGTCCGACAAGCAAATGAGCTTGCGATCCTGTTTAGCCCCGTCGTCCGTCGTCACGCCGGTAAGGGCTAGAACAAGCCATCGCCGGGGTGGCCCGTGGCCCACTCCTGCGAGGAATCTTCCTGCGGGCACACCCTGAGGAAAACAGCATGTTGAAGATCAATTTCAGCGAAACGCCCACAGAAGAGAGGTGGATTCTGCATGGCCGCCTTACCGCGCCCTGGGTACATGAGCTCAGAGCGTGCTGGAAGAAAAACCACGGCACAGACGGGGGACGCGCCTGCGTCGTAGACCTCAACGAAGTCACATTCATCGACAAAAGTGGGGAGAGGCTCTTGCGCATGCTCGTCAGAGATGGAGTGCAATTCGTCGCCAGGGGGACCTACACCAAACATGTTCTTGACCAGTTGACCGCGAAATCCAGACGGAGCGGCTCCGCTCCGGAATCGTGATTTGGGAAAGCCGACTGGTCAACTTTTCCCATGCGGCACACGCTCTGATCTCCAGGATGCACCACACCAGCCGAACGAGGAATTTGAGGATTATATGAGAGTGGAAAGAAAAATCATGTTCGATCAGTCTCTGCCAGGCGAATTCGCCCTAATAGTCTCGTTCGCACTTTTTCTCGTGTTGGTATTTGGTCTGCTTTTGGGGTGATGCAACAGCTACAGGCGAAGCCGCGAAACAAGTTTAATTGGGATCGCAAATTTCTCATAGAACACAACAGTTTCTCCCATGACGAACTGGGGCGACATGTTGGGATCCCGTCAACAATCGCTCCAACTGACGCGCGTGCTCGAGAGCCATGGCTCAGCCTCCGATCTCGACGTGAGCCAGTCGGAGCAACTCGTCTATTTGGGGAGCTCAAGCGAATGCGACTGATCAGTCCGTAAATTGGTACGAGCCTGCCGGTGTCTTCGAATGTGTGCTGCATAGCGTGGACCATGTATTCGGGGCCGGATCTTACGGCGGGGGAAATTCGGTCGGGAGTAGGCAAACGGAATGAACCCCTGCGCGAATTCAGCAACATCTGTCGGCGTGAACTCGAATCACTGAAAAGGGGTTTATAGTTATGGAGTCCCACGCCGCATCTAAAACAAAGAAATGAGCGTGACCGCTGGTATACCCGTGACGAACGATGTAAACCGTTACGACGCGATAGTCAACGTCAGTCAAGAACTGCAGCGTCAGAACGACCGGCTCCAGTTGCTTCTGAATCTGACGACCAGAATCACGTCGAGCCTCGACCTTCGAGAGGTCCTGCGCGCGGTTGCAGCGAATATCCGCGAGGTCATGCACGCTGATGCTGTGGTCGTTTCGCTGATCGACGCAACATCGGGAAAATTCAGGGTATTTGCCATGGATTTTCCGCACGGCAAAGGGGTCATAAAGGAAGAGTTGTTCTTTACGCCAAGCCCCGGCGCCAAAAAAGCGATGGATACTTTGAAACCCGTAGTCGTTGATACGCGGGAACCCGAGGAGTTCGTGTCCGGGACAACTGAGATCGCGCTAGCCGAAGGCATAAAAGCCCATTGCCTTATTCCACTTGTAAATCGCGGCCGAGTCCTCGGAATCTTAGCGACTTCACGCAACACGGAGACTCCCTTTACGCCAGAAGATGTCGATTTCCTTAGCCGGGCGTCAGGACAGATAGCCATCGCAATTGAAAACGCGCTGGCGTACCAGGAGATTTCTGAACTCAAGGACAAGCTCGCCCAAGAAAAACTCTACCTTGAAGACGAAATCCGAACCGACAGCGGCTTCGAGCGGATCATTGGAAAGAGCGCGGCTTTAAAGCGCGTTCACCAACTGGTGGAAACAGTCGCCTCGAGCGATTCCACGGTTCTACTGCTTGGAGAAACCGGAACCGGCAAGGAGCTGATTGCACGCGCGATTCACGAACGCAGCCGGCGCAACGGTCGCACATTTGTGAAGCTTAATTGTGCCGCGATCCCCACGGGCCTGCTCGAAAGCGAACTCTTTGGGCACGAAAAGGGAGCGTTCACCGGAGCCATTACGCAGAAAATTGGGCGGTTAGAACTTGCTGACAAGGGAACGCTCTTCCTGGATGAAGTAGGGGACATTCCCACCGAAATTCAGCCAAAGCTGTTACGTGCCCTGCAGGAGCGGGAATTTGAACGCCTTGGAAGCACTCATACGCGCAAAGTCAACGTTCGTCTAATCGCCGCAACGAACCGTGACCTCGAGAAAATGGTCGCGGAGCGCGAGTTTCGGAGCGATCTGTTTTACCGGTTGAATGTTTTCCCGATCCGAATACCCCCTTTGAGAGAGCGCAAGGACGACATCCCCCTGCTGGTGAGTTTTTTCGTCCAGAAGTTTGCGAAACTGATGCAGAAGGAAATTGAATCCGTACCTTCTGCAGTGATGAAGGGACTCACAGCGTGGGAATGGCCTGGGAACATCCGCGAATTGGAGAATTTCATCGAACGCGCCGTGATCCTGACGCGCGGCAAAGCCCTGGAAGTACCGCTCACAGAACTGCGAAAAGCAGAAATGGAGACGGCCACGGATGCGGTCGTCGTTAAGAAGAAGCCAACGGATCGCAAGGCAAACAGGTCACGACCTGACATCAACACCGGCGCCGAGGAGTATGAAAGGAAGCAGCGCGAGGAAATCATACAGGCGCTTACCGCAAGCAAGGGCCACGTCGGTGGTGCTGATGGTGCTGCAATCCGCCTGGGTATCAACCGAACCACCCTTATGTACCGAATGAGAAAGCTCGGTATCTACGCGAAGCAGTACTCCTGAGTGTCTGCTCTCCTGCCTGCGCCGACCGAATCGCGTCAACTTTCGAGATCCCCCGCCGCCCGGCGCAGGCGCGGCAGGAGCGATGAACGCTCCGCAGGCAAAGGCGGAACTCACAACCGAACCCGATCCTCCCCGCAAAGGCAGCAACACGTTCCGCGTGAAAATCACTGATGCCAACGGTGCGCCCATCTCTGGGGCGGAAGTTTCCGTCACATTTTCCACGCCGGCAATGCCGGCCATGGGCATGGCCGCGATGCGCACGCAGGTTCCTCTCACAGAAAACGGCAACGGGCTCTATGAGGGCCCGGGGAAGCTCGACAGCGGCGGAACGTGGCAAGTCACGATTCTTGCGAAGAAGAACGGCCAAGTCGTCGCCAGCAAACAACTCAGCGTGAACGCCACGGGAGGAAATTCCAAATCAAACCGAACCCAATCCCCAGGAGAATCGGGGGAATGATCTTCAACTCTGCCAGGTTCTGCGTGATCTTGGGTGCAGCGACGAATGTGCCTTTGCCGCGATGAATCTCGACAAGACCGCGGCTCACGTATTCGTCAGCGGTGTCGCTTCATTAGCAAAAGAAATCCCAGCAAACCGCTGGCTATCAGGGAGAAACTCCCTGGTTCGGGAGTGGGCACCGTGGTCTTGGTCACAGTGACAGAAGCTGGCGCCATCAGAAAATTCCCGTTGGACAGGGTGTCAGCGATCGGATCAAAGTTTGGATCGTTGGGCGACAGAGTGAAGAGATCGTAGCTTAGGACGATCTGGCCGACGGCCTTATCTCCTGTCTGCGCAAGCGGATTGATGAAAAAGCTGCCAACCCCGGTAAGCGCCATGAGATCGAAAGATTGGGAAATGGAGGAACTTTCCGGCGACGGCCCGAGCACAAAAAATTGCTGACCGACGAAATCAGTGTAGGTGCCGAGGGGATTGCTGCACGGCGAGGTAATGGGGCCGACGCAGAAATCCGAGCCCGTGATGACGGCGAAATCCGAGCCCAAATTGGTGAGCGTGAAACCCCAGCCGACAGTGGAACCGGCCACGCCGGTGATGGCCCCTCCGACAGGATCGAGGGCGAGAGTAGGCGCGGTATCGGCGAGCGCAAAGCCGCTGAGCGTGAACGTGAATAGCGTTGCGATCAGAATTGCCCGAATGATTTTCATGTCTGTCTCCTTGATGATTGACACTTCTCCTACTGAAACTGATTGGTGCGCGTGGCCGTTCCGGAAGCGAATCCCGCGTTCGCAGAGAAAGTGAACGTTGCCGTGAAGCGGGCGGCTGCAACACACCCCGTGAAGTCGATCGTGACGTTGGCAATTCCGGTTTGCGTTACAGCCAAATCCCCGACGAGCAATGGGAATGCGGCGAGATTGGTGATTACGGGAGTGCATGCGGCGCCCGCGGTTTGGGTGAGGGAAAATGTATCAATCGTCGATCCGATCGCGGGGGCCGGACCGTTGTCGGTCAGGGAGAGAGTCCAAACGCGAGCGTTGGAGGGGCCCGCCTTGGTGACAATATTGCCAACCAGACTGGTGAAGTTGGTGGAGATGGGCGCGAAGTTGGCGGTGATGGTTTGGTCCGTGGACATGATGACAGTGGTCAAGGGATTGAAGGGGAGCGTCGCGGCACCGGTCCAGGAACCGAAGGTGTAGCCCGGATTGGGGATGGCGGAAATCAGAACGACGGAATCCTTCAACTCGGAAGTATTTCCGGCGGGAGGAGTGAGAATGCCGCCTGCAGGCGGAGAAGCGATCATAGTCAGGATTTGCGTATTGGGAGTCCCGATGATCGGACGGCTCTCGCAGGTCGGCAGAAAGATCGGACCGATGTGGCGGACGGGACAGAATTCGTAGGCTCCGATGTCGAAAGCGCCCGTGAGGGGTTGCGGACGATCGACGCCGCGCTGGTCGGAGCTGAGCGAAGTGCCCGCGTTTGCAGCGTCAACCGCGGGACTCGAGGAGGAGAGCGCCATCGTGGGAGTCTTCCCATTGTTGATTTGGAGTTGACCAAGTAACGGATCGGCGGTGGAGACGACGCCGGGACAATCCACGTTGGTTTGAATCAGATTCCCTGCACCGGTGGCGGTGGACCCGGTGCCGATACCGCATTCCTGCGCGCCATTGTTGGAGATAATGGTGTTGTCGAGTTCGAATTGCGCGCCGGAAACGGCGATGCCCGCCAGGCTGCCGGTACCCTGATTCCCAGAAATGGTGGAATGCTTGATGGTGAGCGAGCCTTGCCAGGAGAAAATCGCGCCGCCGGCGTCAGCACCGTTGTCAGCCGCACCAGGACTACCAGAGTTTCCGCCTTGTCCCCGCAGGGCAAAATTATTGAAGAAAGTGCTGTTGGTGATGAGGACCGCACCGCTATCGCTGAAGACAGCACCACCCAAAGCGCCGCCGCCACCGCCGTTCAGCGCGTTGGCATTGCCACCGTAAGGTCCACCGTGGCCGGGATGACCGCCACCGAGGGTGCCATCCTGCCCTGCACCACCGCCGCCGCCAAATCCACCGTTGCCGCCGCGAGTTCCGCCGAAGAAGCCGGTCCAACCAGCGCCGCCACCACCACCAAATCCTCCATCGCCACCATTGCCGCCGTCGATTGCGCCGCCACCACCGCCGCCACCGTAGTTCCCTTTCCCGCCGTTACCGCTGGACACGAAGAGGACACGACCCGCACCGCCACCACCACCACCTGGACATGGCGCGTCCTGAGCATTGCCGCCATCGCCGCCTGCCCCACCGCAATCGAATCCGCCGAGACCTATTCCGTGACCGTTTTTGAGAGTTCCACCGCCGCCAGCACCTTGTGATGCAGCGGTTCCCGAGCCGCCGCCGCAGAACATATCACCGTTGCCTCGCGCACCGCCCCCGCCTCCGCCGCCTTCACAGATACTGAAGCTTCCGGTCGGATAGCCATTGCCACCAATGCCACCACCACCGCCTCCACCGTCGGTTCCAGCGTAGGCAATGGCATTGCCGCCGATTGCTCCGTTTTGTTCGAAGGTACTCTTGTCGATGTCGAGGCTGCCAGCGTGGACGAAGATTGCACCGCCCGCGCCGAGTCCACCACCGCCGCCGAAAGGAGAACCGTCACCACCTTTTGCGATGAAGCCTTTGATGTAGGCCTCCATGAGAGTGAGGTGACCGGTGCTGCCCACTGAAAAGAGGCGGAACAGATCCGTTCCGGCGTATTGAAATGTCGAGCCGTTGGCTTCGATGATGATGCTTGTCATGATGAGAGGCGTTGCGGTTGGGCCGAAGGGATTCGTAGCGTCGTCCACGATCTTACTAAGCTGGAAAACGGCACCCGCGGGAAGCACGATGACATCGTTGCCGGTGCCGTTTTCGCACTGAGTGCGGATGATTTTGGGAAAATTGGTAAAGGGATCGTAGCCGCCGATGGCAATGTTGGCATGAAATGTCGAGGAGTAAATCGCTTCCTGAAGCGAGCAGCCGTCGTGGTCAGAGATTTTATCTTCGAGGCTGGTGACAAAGATGAGGCCGGTCTGGGCGTACGCGGGCTGAAAAGCGCAGGAGACCAGAAGAATCGCCACGAAGCATGCAGTGAGGCGAATCGATTTCATGAACAGATCTCCTTGGCGTGCGGTGTTGATCATTGGAATTGGTTCGTGCGCGTGACGAAGCCGGAAACGGCTCCATTGTTTGCGGAATAGGTGAACTTCGCGGTGAACCGCGCGGAGGCCGCGCAGCCGGTGAAGTCGAGCGTTACGGTGTTCGTTCCTGTCTGCGCGGGTCCCAGATTGCCAAGCGACAGGGGGAATGACGCCGCGTTCGTCAGGATCGGCGTGCATGGAGCGCCAAATGTTTGCGTGAACGTGAAATCATGGATCATCACGCTGTTGGCCGCACCGGGACCGTTGTCGAGAAGCGAGAGGGTCCAGACGCGAGAATTGGAGGGGCCGGACTTGGCAATGATGTTGCCGAACATGGTGGCATTGAGAGGAGCGAAATTGGCGGTGATGGTTTTTCCGCCATCGATAATCACGGTAGTCGAGGGATTGGTTGGATCGGCTACGCCGCCCGTCCAACCCGTGAATCCGTATCCTGGATTCGGAATGGCGGAGACCACGACCACAGAGTTCAGCGCTACGGGGTAATTTCCTGGCGCTGGAATTGTTGTTCCAGTAGACGGAGGCGAAACTTGAATGGTCAGATTAACGATGCTGGGCGGATTCGGATTAATTTCCGGGGGGATTGCGCAGTTAAGGCCAAGAATTCCGTGTGGCACGCAGAGCTCGAAGGCGCCAATATCGAATCCGTTTTCTTGCGGGCGAGGGAATCCGCGTTGGTCGATGGTAAGAGAAGTACCAGCATCGGCTGTATCGAACGCAGAACTGAGCGTTGAGATAGCCATCGTCGGCGTGATTCCCGGCGAATTGAATTGCAATGGACCCAGCAATGGGTCTGCTGTGGAAACAACGCCAGGGCAATTTGAAGCAGACGTGACTAGATTACCGTAGCCAACGACATTCGTGTTTGAACTAGCGGAGCACTCCATAGCTCCGGGCGGCAAATTCGCCGCAACGATTGTGTTGTCCAGAGTAAATGTATCGGCATCCGAAACCACAATTCCGCCGCCGGAGCCGGTGGTCTGATTGCCGCTAATGGTTGAGTTCAGCACAGTGAGTGAGCCGTGCAGGGCAAAAATCGCCCCTCCGGCGTCGGCACCGTTGTCCGCACCCGGTCCGCCTCCCGTCCCTCGCGCTACGAAGTTTCCGGTAAAAGTGCTGTTCTCAACGTGGACAGTGCCGCCATCGCTGAAGATCGCGCCGCCGAGGGCCGCACCGCCGCCGCCGAAGTCCTCGTTAGGGCTGCCACCATACTGTCCACCGTGGCCTGGACCCCCGGAAACGATCCCCGTAGCCGAAGCGCCCCCGCCCCCTCCAATGCCGCCATCGCCGCCTTTCGGGCCGGAGAACTCTGTACCATCCGCGGTTCCGCCGCCGCCCCCGCCGCCGAATCCGCCATTGCCACCTGCACCGTTAGTTCTTCCGCTACCACCGCCCCCACCACCATACGCGCCATTGCCGCCTTTACCTGAGCTACTGAAAGTTTCTCCAGTGTCACCGCCACCGCCACCACCACCACCGCCATCGCACGAACCATCTCCTCCGTCCACGCTATCCGCTGTGCTCCCACCGCTGCCGCCACATTGCGACACGAAAAAGGCCAGTGGCCCGCCGCCACTACCGCCAACGGCGGAATTGTGCCTGAAGGTATTCGCACCGTCATCGCCATTGCCTGAGGAGCCACCTCCGCCGCCAGCGCTATCTTCAGACGCGACTGCATTTATAGCAATTCTTGTGGTGTGACCGCCGTCCCCCCCCAATCCACCACCGCCACCGCCCGCGAGTTTGAAGTCGAGAGCGCCGCCATTGCCGCCAACAGCTCCATTCGCTTCGAAGGTGCAGTTGGCGATCGTGAGGCTGCCGCTCCCCTTAACGTAAATGGCTCCGCCTGCGCCCATGCCGCCACCGCCGCCGATCGCACCATCCCCCCCTTTGGTCCTGAATCCCTTGATGTAAGCGTTTCTGATTGTGAGGTTGCCGGAACTGCTCACCGCAAAGGCACGGCCTTTCCTGCCTCCTACCCATTGGAGCGTCGAGCCGTTCGCTTCAATCGTAATGTTTGACGTGACCATCGGAGTGGCGGTCGGGCCGAACGGATTTGCTGCGTCATCCACAATGTTGTTCAAAGTGAGCACTGCGCCCGCCGGCAGAATGATTCGATCGTCTCCCTGCCCGGGCAGGCACTGGGTAGTGACCAGGTTCGGAGTGCCATCTGATCTGTAGGAAGCAATGGCCATGTTGTCGTCACGATTCGCGGCGAAGATGGCTTCCTGAAGCGAGCAACCGCCGATTCCGTTGACCTTGTCTTCGAGAGAGGTAACGAAAATGAAGCCTTGGGCTGACGCGGGCTGCGTTCCGCCGAGACTCACAAGCACGGCGACAAGCAAGGCAAATGTCGCGACGAGCCGGAAGCGGGATGGCAGCTCAAATTTGGACAGCGATTTCAAAGACTTGTCGATTGGGCGCAACATACCGGCGCCGGGGATGAAACTCATAACTCTGCCTCCGAGATCGAGCAACTGCAGTTCAAGAATGGGGTGACGCCGCGGGGAGCGGGCCAAACGAGGCGGCAGGTATCGCAAATTCCCAGGAAAGGGTCAATGGAGGAAACCTCAGGAAAAGGTGGGATTCAGGTCAGGGCCCAAGCCGCTGATTGCAGGAAATTTAACTTGCGGAAGAATCGGGGGACAGGGCAATATGCCCGTACCGTCCTTACAGGTCTACAGGTCTTTACATGCAAGAACAGATCGCTAACTACCGGTTCGGGCCTTACGAACTGCGCAGCCGGACGCGGGAACTCTACAAACACGGTACGAAGCTGAAGCTGCGGGCGCAGCCTTTCCAGGTGCTGCGGGCGCTGCTGGAGCGGCGTGGGGATGTGTTGACGCGGGAGGAGTTGCGCGAACTATTGTGGCCGAAGGAGACATTTGTTGATTTCGAGCATGGGTTGAACGCAGCGATCAGCGAGTTGCGGGGAGTGCTGAGTGACACAGCGAGCGATCCGCGGTACATCGAGACGCTGCCGAAGGTGGGATACCGGATCAAAGTGCGGGTGGAGGAGACGGATACAGAGCCCGCAGCGACGGCCGTGATTGCGATGGAGCCTTCGCCGCCGATTCGGGATTTCGTTTGGAGCGGAGAGAGCGGGTGGGCGGGAGTTAGGCCGAAGAAGGTGGAGGAGCCGCGGCCGAGTCTGGCGCCATGGATCGTGGGGGCGCTGCTGGCGATGGCGGTGATCGCCGGGCTCGGCGTGGGAGTCAGGTGGGTGCGTGCGCGCGAAGGGGCGAAACGAGAGGCAGTGAAGCTGAAGGCCGCGAAAAATGCAAAACTAATGTTGGCAGTGCTTCCCTTCCAGAATCTGACGGGAGACGCGGGACAGGAATATTTCAGCGACGGGTTGACGGAGGAGATGATCGCGCAACTCGGGCTGATGGACCCTGACCATGTCGGAGTGATCGCACGGACGTCGGTGATGCATTACAAGAGCACGCGGGAGAACGTAGAACAGATCGGGCGAGAACTGGGAGTGCAGTACGTGCTGGAGGGGAGCGTGCGACGAGACGCGGAGCGGGTGCGGATCACGGCGCAACTGATCCGGGCGGGTGACCAGACGCGGCTGTGGACGAAGGAATTCGATCGCGAACTGCAGAACCTACTGGCGGTGCAGAGCGAGATCGCGCTGGTGACCGCGGATGAGATTCAGCAGACGCTGGGCGCGAAGAAGCCTGGCGCGCCGGTGGTGGCGACGGCGATGTCACGCGAGGGTTATGAAGCATATGACCAATATTTGAAGGGATTGTATCTCCTGAATAAGCGAACGGTGCCGGCGTTTGAGCAGGCGATTGCGTGTTTTCAAGGTGCGATCAAGAAGAACCCGCGCTATGCGCCGGCATATGCGGGGCTGGCGAATACGTACACGCTGCTGACCGGCTACAGCATGACTCCTTCATCGAACTATATGCCGCAGGCTCGGGCCGCGGCGTTGCGGGCGGTGGAGCTGAACGACAAGCTGCCGGAAGCGCACACGGCCCTGGCGCTGGTGGTGCAGAATTACGACTGGGACTGGCACACGGCGGAGAAAGAATTCAAGCGGGCGCTTGAGTTGAACCCGAATTATGCGACGGCGCATCACTGGTACGCGGAACATCTGGGATTTCGAGGACGATTCGAGCAGGCGTTTAGAGAGAGCGACGAAGCGAAGAGACTGGACCCGCTGTCGCTGATCATTGCGGCAGATCGCGGAGTGCTGCTGTATTTCGCGCGGGATTATGACCGGGCGATCGAGCAATTCCGGGTGGTTTTGGAAATGGATCCGGATTTTACGCACGGCCATATGATTCAAAATGCGTACGCGGCGAAGGGCATGTACAAAGAGGCGATTGCGGACATTGAGGATGGCAAGCGAGGAGCGGGGGTAGGACCGTGGTATTGGTCGGCTAAGGCGCGAGTGTATGGCCAATGGGGACACCAGGCGCAAGCGCGCCGGGCGCTGCAGGTACTGGAGGAAATGAACAAGCGACATCCTGTAGATCCCGCACCGCTAGCTTGGGCACACATGGGAATGGGACATCGGGAGGAAGCGCTGCGATGGTTGGAGAAGGCGTATGAGCAGCACTCTACTGGAATCGCAACGCTTAAAGTTGAGGCTATTTACGACCCGGTGCGAGGCGATCCGCGATTCATCGAGATCATTCGAAAAATGCAATTTCCGGAATGAAATTCCGGGGGAATGTGCTGTCGACTCGAAACTGCATCACGAACCGGACTTATCAGGCACCTCAAAGGTTGGTTTAGGCCTTCTAGACGCAAAATTGAAACACAAAGATGTTGAACGACTTGCATGTCGCCAACGACACGATCGTGATCAAGACTCAATTGGTTTCCGACGTGCTCGCCGCCGCAGGCGACGCCACCATTAAAGACCGTCTGTTTAAGGGCGCCGACATCGGCGGCAAGACGAACGCCCAGTACAAGACAACGGTTCCTTAGACCGTTGCCCCGACTAAACAAGTTGTCGGGGCGTGAGAACGTCCACGAGGCCGATTCGGCGCAACAATTCCGCACGTACGCGGTCGCAGACCATGTTCACAACCTCGGCTCCATCCTGCGTGGGATCGACGTGCACACGGAAAGGCCGTTTGCCGAACGGAGCATCCACAATCTTCACGATTGCTTCCCCGACCGCGGTGACATCCGCGTCCGGTGGAACAATCGAGGCAAAGCCCTTCATCACATCGTCCGCGAAATTTTTGTACGGTCCGTTGTCATACTCGGCGACACGCTGAGTATCGGCAGGCCTGCCGGAGTGAGCGAAATGGTTTGTTCCTCCTGTGAACGCGCCAGGAACGATAATGGAAGTCTCGATGCCCCAGCGTGTGAGCTCACGAGCGGACACGACCGCCAGGGCATCCATCCCTGCTTTCGCTGCAAAATACGGTGCGAGGTAGGGAGGAGTACCGCCGGCCGAGCTGCTGCTCGATACCCAGACCACCAATCCCTGCTTTTGCTTCCGCAACTGGGGCAGAGCAGCACGATTGACACGCTGTGTGCTCAGGACGTTCACGTCATAGAGTTCGGCGAGCTGTTCCGGGGTGAACGCCTCGAGCGGGCCGAACACCATGTGGCCCGCGTTGTGCACCACCACATCCAAACGCCCGTTGTCATCGATGATCTTCCTGATCCCGACATTCACCGACGTATCCGATAAAACATCGAGTTCGATCGTGCGCAGGTCCGCTTTGTTGTCGGCCGCAAACTTCGCGGCCTCTTGCACCTGCGCCTTATTGCGGCCGGAGGTGTCGCGCATGCTTGCGTACACAACGTGCCCCGCTTTAGCGAGTGCCCGTGCTGCAAGCGCACCGAATCCGCTGGAAGCCCCAGTAACGACAATTACATTCTTCATAGTTCTTCCCCTTTAAAGTAATGGTTTGCTTTTTGAAGAAAGACTTGGAGCAGAAGGACCCTGATTTAGATCATTCCGCCATTTGCGCGAAGCACCTGGCCGTTGATCCAACCGCCGTCCGGACCGGCCAGGAAAGAGACGGCCGCCGCAATGTCCTGAGGCGTGCCGAGGCGCTCAAGCGGATTCATCTTTGCCATGCGATCGATGAGTTCCTGCGATTTTCCGTGCAGGAAAAGATCCGTGGCGGTAGGCCCCGGCGCTATGGCGTTTACCGTAATCGACCGCCCGCGCAGTTCTTTCGAAAGGATCCCCGTCAGTGCCTCGACAGCCGCCTTCGTCGCGGCATAAACGCCATAAGTTTCGAGCTTGAGTCCGACAACGCTCGTGGAGAAGTTGATGATGCGTCCGCCATTGCGAAGGCGTTTCGCTGCCTCTCGCAGTCCGTTGAATGTTCCCTTCAGATTGACGGCAATTTGCCGGTCGAAGGCCGCATCATCCGTCGTCGCCACGCTCGACAGCAGCATGATGCCTGCATTGTTGACCAGGACGTCGACTCCTCCGAATTCCTTTTCCGCGACTTCGAACATCCGCGAAACCTCGTCCGCCTTGCTGACGTCAGCTTTTGCGGTGATCGCGTGCCCCCCCGCCGACTTAATCTCGTTGACGAGTGCGGCGGCTTCCGCTTCGCTGCCTGCATAGTTCACAACTACGGAAAAGCCGTCTTTCGCGAGCCGCTCAGCGACGGCCGCCCCTATGCCGCGCGATGCGCCGGTGATAATTGCTGCTCTTGCCATAAATTTTGTTCCTCCTAGCACTTTCCGGATATCCCGTATATCTTTCTTGACCTATTAGAGCGCCAGAAGCTACCATTTGTTTCATGCATTGTTGGAATATCTTCTATGCGTACTGTGCATTTACAGAGCCTTGATCTGAATCTTCTGGTCCACCTCCGTGCTTTGTTGGAGGAGCGAAATGTGACGGCGGCGGCAAAACGAAACTTCTTGAGCCAGCCCGCAATGAGCCGCGTGTTGGAGCGACTGCGGGAAATGTTCAAAGACCCTTTGCTTGTCCGGAGCGGGCGTATCTACGAGCGCACGGTGCGGGCAGACCGTTTGTTGCGGGAATTGGGGACGGTCCTCCCGCGTCTTGAGGCGATGGTCCGAGGAGAAGAGTTTGATCCGGCGCGAAGCGAGGAACGATTTCGGGTGGCATTAACAGACCATGCTTGCACGATTCTGCTGCCATCGCTCGTGAATGCGATAAGAGAAGGGGCGCCTCGCATCAAGCTCGAAGTGTCGGTTTGGAGAACCCGAGCCTACGAGGATGTCGCAGCAGGCAGAATCGATGCCGCTCTCAGTGCAGAAGAAGTACCTCCAGCTCTCCAGAGCGAAATAATCTTCAATTTGGACTTTGTCTGTGTCGTGGGCTCTGCCGTGCGGGTTCGCACTCCTCGGTTCACGCTGAAGCAATATTTGCAACATCCGCATGTACTTGTTGAAACTTTGGCAGGCCAGCAAACATTGGTAGATCGCCCTCTAGCGCAGCTCGGTGTGAAGCGCAGCGTCGTGCTGACCATTCCTTTTTTTGTGCCGGCAATATACGCAATCGCCCACAGCGACTTGGTGCTGACTATTCCGCGCAAATTAGCCAAGATCACCCGCGGGATAATGGGCGTTAAAGTCGTCGAGCCCCCTCGCGAGCTGAAGGCATTTCCTTATTTCATGGCATGGCATTCTCGACTCACAGGTGAGCCGGCCCACTCGTGGTTTCGCGAACAGATACGTCAGGCGGTTGCGTCACTCTAGCGAGATCCGTAGAACTTCTTTGGCGATGGAATGAACGCGCACTCATTCTGAGCCAGCATGGAGGGAGCGCCGGGACTCGAACCCGCGACCTCCTGCGTGAGGGGCAGGGGCGCCTCCAATTCGCCCTGCGCTTGACTAAGTATTCAGTCCATACCCGACGGTTACAGACAACGGTGCATCTTTCCCCCTCGTCATACATCAAACGCTTGACGGCACGAAATTCATTGTCCACTACGCGAAGCGAAACCCGTTTTGCGATGAGCTGAAAGATTGACGCAGATCCGGAGCGCGGTATCGGAAGAAGGGGCGTGGTGCTTTGTGTGAAGGGGTGAAAGTACTTATGAGAAAGCAACTAATGTTGTTTCTGGCGGTCGGTCTCGGATTCACGGCGTGCTCTGGCGGGACAGTCTCCTCTGACGCGTCACGGAAAGGGACGGACGAGGCTCAGATACCGGGTACGCGGAATTCCTTGAGTGCTACGGGGACACAGGAACTACGTGCCCTCATCGAAAGTGGGCGGCTTGCGGATCTGCAGTGGCCAGATTTTCCCGATCGCGCCGACGCCGTACGGGAATTCTATGCTCAGGCCGGCTACAGGCTGGCGTGGAGCCAAAATGGCAAACCGACGGCGCAAGCCACCGAGTTGATCGCCATCTTGGAAGCCGCCGATCAAAAAGGACTCGACAACAAGGACTACGATGGCCCTCGGTGGCCGGAGCGCCTGAAGACACTGCAGGGACCATCCACAGCGACGGAATCAGCATTGATAAAATTTGATGTGGCCCTCACCGTTTCCGCGATCCGATATGGACTTGACCTGCACCTGGGAAAGGTGGATCCCAAGGTTCTTCACAAAGATTTCGATCCAGACAACCATGCACATGATCCCGGAGCATACCTCTGGAAAAACGTGGTGGGAGCACAAAGCGTGAAGGAAGCCCTGGCGCCGATCGAGCCTTCCTATCCCCGTTACCAACGCACGCTGCTGGTGCTACAGAAATACATGCAGATGGAGAAGGAAGAAGTGCCTGATCCTCTGTCGCAGGTGAAGAAACCGATCGCAGCGGGCCAGCAGTACGAGGACACCGCGAAGCTGGTGCGCAGGCTGCAATTCCTGGGTGATCTGCCTCCGTCGGTGTCGGTGCCCCAAAATTCACTCGATTATTCGGGACCGGTGGCAGAAGGGGTGAAACACTTTCAGCGCCGTCATGGATTGGACAGCTCGGGCAAGCTCGGACCCCAGACCATCACGGAACTGAACCGGCCGATGAGCGACCGGGTCGAACAGTTGCGGCTAATGCTGGAGCGCTTCCGCTGGATGCCGCATAGCTTTTCGCAGCCTCCGATTATCGTGAATATCCCGGAATTTGTTTTGCGCGCATACGACTCGTCGTTGCACCCGGAGCTGATCATGCCTGTGGTTGTGGGACGCGCTATGCGCACACAGACACCAGTACTCGAAGAAGAAATGAAATACCTGATCATCTGGCCCTACTGGAATGTGCCGCCGAGTATTTTGCGCGCCGAGATCGTTCCGAAAATTACCAAGGACCCAGATTATCTGCAGAAAAACAATTTCGAAGTGACCACATACTCCGGAGAAGTGATCACCGACGGTGTCGTGAGCGAAGAAGTGCTCGCGCAATTGCGCGCCGGGAAGCTCATGGTCCGGCAGAAACCCGGACCGAAGAACGCGCTTGGCCTGATCAAGTTTGTTTTTCCGAATGCCGACAACATCTACTT
>Ga0210410_10002523_pt1 | contig 16379 bp, 14 predicted proteins | sample IncBWC4MmetaG_FD_161058 | JGI IMG/M metagenome (GOLD analysis project Ga0210410, IMG submission 161058) | Forest soil microbial communities from Barre Woods Harvard Forest LTER site, Petersham, Massachusetts, United States - Inc-BW-C-4-M | ecosystem: Environmental > Terrestrial > Soil >... | reverse complement strand
TCATCGAATCGAGATCGAGCAGATTGCCGACCACGACCTCCGCACCCATGTCGCGCAACGCTTGCGCGCGTTCGTCTTCATTTCGCACCATCGCACGCACCGCTTTACCTTGCTTCAACAGCAGTTCGGTGACCGTGCGCCCCACCGCGCCGACGCGGCCCGCCGCGCCGGTGACCACAATCGGATTTACCATGTTCTTTCCTCCGAAATTGATACTCGCGTGACGAACCGCAGCCAGACGATTTTCTAGACTATTTGAACAGCACGCGATGATGTCGGCTTTCCGGCACGTTGCTCCGAACGGTGCCTCCTCTTGCCCGATTCTGGGTACCAGGAATGTTCCCAGGCCCACGTCTCCGGCTCCGCTAACTAGCTTGATCGCGGGCCAGCGTCGGCCTCACCATCCAGAACGTGTAGCAGGACTTCGGGCCAAGAGAACCCCGCTCACGACCATGCCCCACACCAAGCCGATGGCGGGCGAGACGAAGCGCGAATAAACGCCGTCCGGTGCCCAGAATCCACTGCTCAGCCATGTGGTGCCACCCAGCAAGGCGAGCACGACGGCTGCGACGCCCGCCGCGAATAGCGCGTTCGAGATCAGCCCGGCCCGCCAGAGCCCGAACGCTGCGGACATGATCAGCATCGCGCGAGGGAACGAGCTCAACACGACGCAGGACCAGGCGAAGTCGTTCAGGCCCGATGTGACCGTGCTGTTTCCGGAGCCGGCGATCGAGTACGCGAGGGCTGCGCTCACCGTGATAAGCAGGAGGAACAGCACTCCTACCGCTGCGCTGGCGGTGGTAGCCGCCGCACCCCAACCGTCTTGCCCCGCGTCCGCCAAGGTCGTTCTGAGCGCCGCAGCGAACCACAGGAGGTTGAGGATCGACAGGCCGAAGAACACGGCGGCGATCAGGATACGCGCGCGATCACCGTCGTAAAACGCGGCGAGTGCGTCGGACGACGCGCCGACGTGCGGCTGATAGCCGTAGATGACGTACCCGATGATGAAGAGCCCAAGGGACTGGATGCCGGCCGAGCGCCACAAGCGTTCCCAAAACCCGGGGGTGCTGTACACGCTGGTGGATGAGGTCATAGCTGTGTTCGATGCGTTCACTGCGTTGGTGCTCATGGCTGCCTTGGGTTGTGCCATCTCTTTGTCTCCTTTCGGATCGAGCAGAGTTGCCGCCAATTTCATGCCTAGCCAAAAGTAAAGTCAAGGGCCCGAACGCCAGGATCGAGGAATTCGATTTCGAAGGTTCGGTCTACGATTGGACCTTTTTGCCGGATGAGCTGATAGAGCCGAGGCTCCCGAATTTCGCCGGAGCCGTCCGGGGCAGTGTCAACGCCGCAATTTTCGCCCGGAGCGGCGCCATTCAATCTCACGATAAAGCGTACTGGCTTGGCGTCCTTTGCAGGAGCTAGCACCAAGTGCAGGTCGCGGCTGTGGAACCGGAACACGATCTTTCCAGGCACGGCCTGGAGCACGGCGCTCTCGGCATTGACGTTCCACGACCCGCTCAATCCCCAATGGTTTAACGAGGGTTTCGCGGGCGCGCTGAATGCCTGGATTGAATCTCCATGCACTCTTTCGGGCGAGGCGAAATTCTGGGCCTGGCGATATCCGATATAGGTTTCGGGAGATCGCCCATCCGTCCAGTCAGGGGCGGCCTCGATTCCAACAGCGGATACGCTAGTCGTGTCAGAAGCGAGGCCAGTTGCTCCGTTTTCCTTCAGGAGTTCCTGGATGACCCGCTCGATGTCGCCATAATCGCCTTCGCCAAAGTGGTGGTACCGAATTCGCCCTTTCGCATCGACGAGATACTGGGCGGGCCAATATTGGTTATTAAACGATTGCCAGATCCTGGACTCGCTGTCGATGGCGACCGGAAAACTAACGTTCAAATTACGCACGGCATTTTCTACGTTCATCGGTTCGTGCTCGAACGAAAACTCCGGCGTGTGCACACCGATCACTACAAAGCCTGCATCGTCATATTTTGCCGCCCAATTCCTCACGTATGGCAACGGTCGAATGGAGTTGATGCAGGTGAAAGTCCAGAAATTAACCAGCACAATCTTTCCGCGAAGCGACTTGCGGCTCAAGGGAACTGAATTTAGCCAGCCGATGGCGCCGTCCAAGTCAGGCATCGCGCCTTCGTCGCTGAGTGAAGAGCGAATTCCGCGCGGTTCCGCTTTAGCAATATTCATGACGTGAAACCTCGTGAGCACATTCGCGTCAGAACATAAAACAAGTGCGACAAATCCCACGATGCCGGCCACGCCAAGTGTGCGACGCGCCGAATCTTCGCTAAACGAATGTCGCCTCATGGTCGTGACCTCCTAAGGTGCGTAACCGGTAAAGACAAGGTCACGAGAAGCTTTCGCGTGGCAGGGGAAGCAGGTTTTCATCAAAACATCGTTGCCAAGCGTGCCGTCTTTGTTGAAGTGGCCGAAGCCCCAGCCGCCCGTCGCGGCGTACGTTTTGGAGTCCTTGATCATAAATTGAACATTCGTGGCAGGCCCGGGAACGAAAGATTGGACGCGGCCGAAGACGTTGTTGTTTTCGTCCGACGGGGAGTAACTCCAGTGCACGGCGGCAATGATTGTGCCGTCCGGGAAGGGAAACTTCCCTTCCCGGTAGGCCTTGATTGCTACATCGTTGCCCAACTTGGCGCCCAAACTGTTGATGTCGCCGGCTTCGTGGGCCACGGAGATCACCGTCCAGTCGCGGTAGCCGGCGGGCATTTTGGTCACGAAGACCGGTGCGGCCTGTCCAACGGCCTGTCCGGATGCGGGAATCATGGAAGCGACAACGGCGGCCACCGTTGCGACTGCAACTAGCAAGAAAGCGATCTGTTTCATACGTTGTCTCCTTCAAATGGGCGCAGTTGATGCATTTGTAATGGCCGAGAAGCTTGACTTCACTAAGTTGTCGTCTATTCTTTCCTCTTTTGAATTAAGTCAGGATGGTGATGGTGCGTCTGCCGCCTTCACATCGTTAGAACGACGCGGAACTGCGCCTTGCCGCTCATCATGCGCGCGTAAGCTTCAGCCGCTTTTTCGAGTGGATAGGTTTCGATCATGGGACGCACGCCGGTCAATTCGGCGAAGCTCATTGTCTCCTCGGAATCCGTTGGTGTCCCCACCGCGGAGCCTTGGATGGCGCGCTCGCCGCTGATGAGCTGTAGCGGTGTGACTGCAATCGGGTCAGGTGATATGCCTACGACGACGAACCTACCAGTCGGAGCCAGGCCATCGATCAACTCGGACATAGCTTTTGAGTTGGGCGCTGTCGCCAGAATTGCCTGTGCGCCGCCCAGTTTTTGCAGCGCCTCTGCTGCGTTCGTTGCTTTGGAGTCGATGTACACGCTCGCGCCGAGTTTCTTTGCGAGCGCGGCGTTTTCGGTTCCACGTCCGAGAGCCGCGACCCTATAGCCAAACTTGTTGGCGAATTGAATTCCGAGGTGACCTAGACCGCCGATACCCAGCACCGCAACAAGGTCGCCAGGCATTGCGCCGCTGTGCCGCAAACCGTTAAAGGTAGTGACTCCTGCGCACAGCAGCGGGCCCGCTTCGGCATCGCTAAGTGTATCCGGTATCGCCGCCAGTGCTTCGACGGGGGCTAGCATGAATTGCTGATATCCTCCGTCGTAGCTGATGCCTGCAACTTTGAGGTTGCGGCAGTAAAGAAAGTGTCCACGACGGCATTCGGGACACGTGTTGTCCCGCCCACCATACCAGCCGACACCGACGCGCTGCCCCTTCTTCCATCCGGTGACTTCGGCACCCAGTCCATCAATGATGCCTGCAACCTCGTGCCCAGGAACCCGCGGGTATTGAATTCCTGGCCAGAGGCCTTCTTTCGTGAACACGTCGCTGTGGCAAACGCCGCAGGCTTGCACCTTAATGCGCACTTCTCCTGCAGCCGGGTTGGGAATCTCGCGCTCGACGATCTCGAAATCGGCTCCTGCCTTGGGAATCTGCGCTGCCTTCATTGGTGCGAGTGCGACTCTGGTAGTTGCCATAAGGCCTCCTTTGAATTCTCGACCTAAGTGTTGGAAATTATTTGCCGACCGCTCCTCTAATCCCCAATTTCGAAAATAGCTTCCAGCTCGACCGGGGCGCCGAGCGGAAGGCTTGCGACTCCGTACACCAAGCGGCAAGGATTTTTGTCTTTTCCAAAGATCTCTTGCAGCAACTCCGAAGCGGCGTCAGCGACTTTCGGTTGATCGCGGACATCTCCCGAAGTGGCCACCGACACGCCGAGCCGTACGACCCGCGTCACTCTGTCGAGCGATCCCAAATGCTGCCGCGCGACAGCGAGGACGTTGAGCGCCGCGAGGCGGGCAGCCATGCGCCCAGCTTCCACATCGAGCTCTGCTCCGACGCGCCCAACGAATTTCGCCCCGTGTCCGTCCGTAGGAAGCATCCCGCTCAGAAAAAGCAGATTGCCCGTCTGCACCGCTTCCGCATAGATGCCGAACGGCTCAGGCGGCGCCGGGAGCTTGATGCCAAGCTCGATCAGCCGCTGCTCGGCGCTAGCCGGCCGAGAGCTCTCGGGCGTTGACATTTGCGCTTTCGGACTTCTATTCACCGCCGTGAAATCCCATTCAATTTCGCTCGCTTCATAGCTAATCTCCTTCCAAATCAGAATTCGCTCGCATGCGCCCCACTCCTCTGTTCCGGGCGCGCTTCAGTTCACTGCCGCTTTGCGAATCTCCTTGCTTTCTTTCTCCGTATCGACCAACACGTTCAGCGCGACTTCGATGTTGCCGCGCGTAGCTTTGGAATAGGGACACGTCTGGTGCGCGGCGTCCGCCAGCGCCTGGGCGACCTTGCGCTCCAAACCCGGTAGGCTGACGTTCAGGCGAGCTCGGAGGAAGAAATCGACCCCGGTTAGGCACAAATCCACTTCGGCGTCGATGGCTGTGTCAGCCGGGAGAGTGACCTTCATCTTGCTGGCCGCAATCCCCATCGCACTGATGAAACAGGCCGACCAGCCAGCGGCGAACAGCTGCTCCGGATTAGTGCCGGTGCCCGGCTTCCCAGGAACCGAGAGCTTAACGTCCAGGCGGCCATCGTCGGTGCGAGAGGCGCCGCCGTCGCGGCCACCCGTGGTGTGAGCTTTCGCGGTGTATAGCACTTTTTCGAGTTGAGTCTCAGTCATATGGGATTCCTTTCTGAATTCAAATACGTCGTCTAGCGTCCGCGCACTTTGCCCGGTTACGAGCCGGAACACATCACGCGATGCAGTATTTTTTTGTTACCACGGAAGGACGGGCGAGAAGTACCGCTTTAGTGGTAGCAGAAATCAGCTATTCAACCTGAACGTCTTCACCGACCAAAACCGAACGACGCGATTTCAGAAACTGTTGATGCGGGCCGGGCACAAGCGGCTGCATTCATATACTGATCGGTTATCTTGCTCGCTTCATAACGACTGGGTGCTGTCCCGCAACTGCTATTGCCGCCATCCACCACCAAGCACTCTGTAAAGTTGCACGATGCTCTGATATTCGTTTCCACGCGCTTGCGCCAAACCGAGTTCAGCCTCGAAAAGCGACCGTTGCCCGTCCAGCACTTCGAGGTAAGTTGTCGTGCCTCCCTGGTAGCGCAGGATGGAGAGGCGGACCGACTCGTCCAGGTCGGCCACTTGTTCCTCTTGGTGAATTCGAACCTCATGGTTTTTCTGATATGCGATCAGCGCGTCGGACACATCACCGAATGCGCGCTGAATGGCCTGCTTATATGCCAGCAGAGCCTGCTGGTGCTCTGATTCAACCAGGCGCAGATTTCCCCGAAGGGCGCCTCCCGTGAAGATAGGCTGGCTTACCTGAGCGCCGTAGGACCAAATTCCTACCTGCGAGCTCATCAAGCTGGAGAAAGCGCTGCTGCGTCCGAATCCGCCGCCTCCCGAGCCGGTCAGTGAAATTTGAGGAAAGAACTCAGCTTTGGCCACGCCAATTTCGGCATTCGCGGCAACGAGCACTTGCTCGGCTTCTCGAATATCGGGCCGCCGCTCGAGGAGCGAGGAAGGCAGCCCGGAGGGCACGTCAGGGGGGACCGGTTGCTCCGCTAGCGGACGGCTGCGCGCCACAGCTCCCGGGTAGTTGCCGAGGAGGATGCTGATGGCATTTTCTTCTTGGCCAATCTGTCTCTCGATATCGGGGATCTGCGTGTTCGCGGTGTCGAGCACTTGCTGGGCCTGCAGCACATCCAACTTGGTGGCGACTCCGTTATCCAGCCGGAACGAAGTCAGTTTGACGGAACCTTCCTGTGTCTTAACCGTGTTTCGAGTGATTTCAAGCTCGAGGTCGAGCTGCAAGAGTGTGAAGTAGTCACTCGCGACGTCGCTCACCAGCGTGAGCGTGACCGTATGCTGTGCCTCTTCGCTAGCCAGGAGTTGTGCGCGCGACGCCTCCGTGGCGCGACGCAATCGCCCGAACAGGTCGACTTGAAAGGCGGCGTCCGCGGTGAGAGACAGAAAGTTATACTTTGTTTGGAAGGTTTGCTCTTTCCCTCCGGTGAAATTTCCGTTCCCTTGTACCTGTGGCAGTAGATTGGACCGCGTTATCGCAACCTGAGCACGCTCAGCGTTGATGCGCTCGGTCGCCAGTTGAAGGTCGTAATTCTGCTTCAGCGCTGTGCGGATGAGCTCTTGCAACTGGGGATCCTGGAAGACTTGCCACCAGGGGAGGTCCGCGAACGAAGCTGCTTGGGCCTCGGGTTGCGGGCTTTCTCTCAGATCGCGGTAAGCGGTCGGAGTTTGAACGACGGGCTTGTGGTAGTTTGGGCCGACCATGCACCCGCCGATTAGACTCGACACCAAGATCACGGCAATCAATGGCTGCGGTCTCTTAGTCAATACCTTCGGTGCTCGTCCTGGTCGTCCGTGACGCTGGCCCATCTCAGTCTCCCTTCGCCGGCGCGGGCGCTGCCGGCAGTATGGCGGGGCCATGCTCCTCGCCAGCACCTGACCATTTCTCAACCACATAAAAGATCGCTGGGATAAGAAAGATCCCGACTACGCTGGCCGCCAGCATCCCTCCAATTACCGTCGTTCCGATGATCTGGCGCGCCACTGACCCTGCGCCAGTCGCAATCCACAACGGCACGGTCCCGAGGATGAATGCGAAGGATGTCATCAAAATAGGGCGCAGCCGGATCCGGGCACCTTCCAACGCGGCGTCGACCAACGATTTGCCTTGCTCGTATTCGTCCTTTGCGAACTCCACGATGAGGATCGCGTTTTTCGCTGACAGTCCGATCAGCATTACCAACCCGATCTGTGAATACACATCACTTTCGATTTGCACCACGTAGGGCGGATAAAACCATCCCGCGATGGTGCGCCGCAACCAAAGCGTCGCGAACGCGCCGAACACCGCCACCGGCGTGCTCAGCAGTACGCTGAATGGCAGCGACCAGCTTTCATAGAGCGCCGCCAGAATCAGAAACACGAACAACAAGGAAAACGCGAAAACGACAGAAGGGGAGACTCCCTGCTGCGCGAGTTTTTCCTGAAACGACATATCCTTGTAGTCGTAGCCCATTTCGCGAGGCATCGTCTGAGCAAATACCTCTTCGAGCGCATTCATCGCCTGTGCGGAACTGTAGCCCGGCGCTGCGCTCCCGACGATCTGTGCGCCGCGATATTCGTTGAATCGCATGGTGTATTCTGGTCCGCTGCGGGGCTCGAATTTTGTCAGGGCGGAAAGCGGCACGTCGCCTCCCTTATCGTTTCGGACGTAAAACTGCCCCACGTTCTCCGCCCTTGTTCGGTATTCGCCTTCCGACTCGATGTACACCTGCCATTGCCGGCCGAACCGGTTGAAATAGTTGATAAAATAGCCGCCCATGAACGCCTGAAGGGTCTTGTAGACGTCGCTGATGTTCACTCCCTGCTTGATCACCTTGTCACGGTCTACCGTCACGAACTGCTGGGGCACGCTGGGCAGATACGTCGTGGCCAGAAAACCGATCTCCGGACGTTTGCGCGCCGCCGCCATGAACGTGCCTAAATTCTGCGTGAGAAACTCCACTTCCTTCCCGGCACGGTCCTCGAGAACAAATGTAAATCCCCCTGAAGTGCCCACTCCCGGAATCGCCGGAGGTGAAAAGTTGAACGCGATTCCTTCAGGCATCCGGCTCAATTGCTGGTTCAGCCGCGTTTTGATCTCCTGGAACTGTTCTGCCCTCGACTTCCTTGCATCCCAGTCATCCAGTGTGACGAAGAAAAAGGCGTTGTAGCTGGTTCGCACGAAGCTCAGCAGGCTAAAGCCGATTACGCTCGATGTGTACTTCACTCCGGGAGTCGCTGCCAGAATTTTCTCCACCTGTCGCGAGGCTTCGTCCGTCCGTTGCAGCGAGGCCGCGTTGGGGAGTTGGAGGTTGACAAAAAGATAGCCTTGGTCCTCATCCGGGAGGAAGCTGGACGGCACCCGTGCGCCAAAAAATGCCGCGGCTCCCCCAAGTGCCACCAATGCCACTAGTGCAATTGCACTCTTGCGAAGTAGCGCGCCGGACATGCCTACATAGGTGTCTGTCCAGCTAGCGAACGCTCGGTTGAACCATGCAAAGAATTTTCCTAGCGCTCCCTTGCTTTCTTCTCGCGGCCGGAGCAGCAGAGCGGCCAGAGCTGGACTCAGCGTCAGGGCGTTGAATGCGGAAAGGATGACGGAAATGGCGATCGTAACCGCAAATTGCTGATAGAGACGTCCGGTGATTCCCGGAATAAACGCCGTGGGGACGAACACGGCGGAGAGCACCAGCGCGATTCCAACTACTGGTCCGCTCAACTCTTCCATCGCCTTGAGGGCGGCTTCTTTGGAGGAAAGACCTTCCTCGATATGCCGCCCAACGCCCTCCACCACCACGATCGCGTCGTCCACCACCAATCCAATGGCTAGCACGAGCCCCAACAGAGAAAGAGTGTTGATCGAAAAGCCGAATAACGGGAAAAAGATGAATGTTCCGATCAACGCCACGGGCACAGCCAGCATCGGAATCAGCGTCGCGCGCCAGCTTTGCAGGAAAATGTACACGACGAGGATCACCAGTGCGATCGCGATCAGCAGCGTCTGGACAATCTCCTTGATCCCGGACGTCACCGCCTTTGTTGTATCCAGCGAAATCACATAGTCCATATCTTGCGGGAACGTCTGCTTCATTCCCTCCATTAGTTTCTTCACACCGTTCGCCGCGTCTACGGCGTTCGAGCCCGGCAACTGGTAAACGGCGATGATCGCTCCCGGCTTGCCGTTCAGCCGGCCCGCCACTGTGTAGTCCTGCGAGCCGAGTTCTACCCGCGCCACATCCTTCACCCGGACTACCCCGCCGTCCGGCGTCTCGCGAACGACGATCTGTCCGAAGTCATCGGTGGAAACCAAACGCCCTTGCGCCCGAACCGAGTACGTGTAGTCCTGCCCTTTGGGCACTGGCTCGCCGCCCACTTGTCCCGCGGGGTTCACCGTGTTCTGGGTTTGGATCGCGTTGATGATGTCGGTAACAGTGATGCCCATTTTGCCCAACTGATCCGGCTTCACCCACAATCTCATCGCATATTGCCCGGCGCCGAAGATCTGCACATTCCCGATGCCCTCGGAGCGCGTCAACGGATCGTGAATATTGATATACCCGTAGTTGGCAAGAAACGACGCGTCGTAGGTTCCCTTGGGCGAGTACAGCGTGATCAGCATTAGCGGCGATGTCACGGACTTCTGAACCGTAATTCCGTAGTTCGTGACATCCGCCGGAAGCTGCGAAGCCGCTTGTGTCTCCCTCATCTGGGCCAGAATTTGGTCCGTGTTCGGATCCGTCTTCACGTCGAAATCCACGATCATGGTCATCCCACCATTGGCCGTGGCATTCAACGAGTACATGTAGTTCATGTGATCGACGCCGCTCATTTGCTGTTCGATTGGCGTTGCGACGGATTGCTCCAGCGTCTGCGCATCCGCCCCGACGTATGTTGCTTGAATTTGAATTTCCGGTGGGGCGATGTTGGGGAACTGGGCGACGGGAAGGCTAAGGATCGTGATAATCCCTACAATCACGATGACGATGGAGATCACCATGGCAACGATGGGTCTGTTGATGAAGAACTTTGACACGGGTTTACCTTCCCTTCGTTTCGGCGACAAATGGCTTGGGGTTCACCTGCATGCCCGGACCCACCTTCTGCACCCCCTCAACAATCACACGCTCGCCGCGCTGCAGCCCTTCATCAACAATCCACTGCGTGCCGACACGGTCGCTGACTTTGACGGCGCGGATGCTCACTTTGTTCGCGTCGTCCACCACCGCGACTTGATAGCCGCCTTGCACCTCGGAGACTGCGCGCTGAGGTACAAGGAGGGCGTCCTTTTGTATCTTCGACGCCGCCCGCACTTTGGCATACCCGCCGGGGCGCAGAATATTTCCCGGGTTGGGAAACAGCCCCGCGATCCGAATTGCGCCCGTGCTCTGATTTACTTCGCGATCCGCGAAGGAGACGGTTCCTTGGTGCTCGTAAGTCGTTCCGTCGGCAAGGATCAAGTCGAGCGGCAGGCGTTTGAATTCCGCTTGGCGGCTTGATTCGGTCGGAAACCTTCTGTTGAAGTCGAGATATTCCGCCTCGCTGACGGTGAAATAAACTTTGATAGGGTCCACGGTCGAAACGGAGGTCACGGGCCCGCTGCCTGAACTGATCAGGGCGCCTACTTGAAGTTGAGCCTGCCCGGCGATGCCGTCGATGGGTGCAACGAGGCGGGTAAAATCGAGGTTGATTTTGGCCGTTTCGACCGCAGCCTCTGCTGACTTGATCTGAGCTTCTGCGGTCGCCACATTCGCCTTCGCTGCCAAATTATTCTGAACAGCGTTGTCGAGATCCTGCTGACTCGCTGCCTGCTCCTTCGCCAGAGGTGTGTATCGCTCTACATCCAGCTGAGTTCTCCGTTGAACTGCTTCGGCGTTAGCGAGTTGCGCAGTGGCTTGCGCTAGCTGCCCTTCAGCCTGGTCGAGAGCAGCCCGAAAGGGACGCGGATCGATCTCGAAGAGGAGTTGACCTTTCTTAACCAACCCGCCTTCCTGGTAGTCTTGCCGCAGCAGGTAACCTGTGACTTGCCCCCTGACATCTGCATTTACGAAACCATCCAAGGTTCCGATCCATTCGCCATATATGGGAACGTCTTTCCGCTCGACTTCTGTTACCGCCACATCCTGGGACGCTCCTGTCGCTGCTCCTGATGCGGGTTTGCTGCGAACCAGGCGCCCAATGATGAGAGCGATGACAACCAAACAAACCACCCCTGCTATTACGAGCTTGCGTCTGGGAGAACTATTCATCTTCATCTCCGACGGCGTGTCCTTGCTGGGTGAAGAACACTCCGGTAGGATTCGCTTTCAGAATCATCTACACGAACTCTTTTTCTTCCATTCAGCACGATGGTGCGGTTCCCGCAAAGTATGCGTTGACGACGAACAGCAGATTCAATCGCTTAAGCAGCGCGGAGCTCCTCGTTGCGAAACCGGATCGCCGCCAAAATACCGAGCACGATGAAAAGTACTAGGGTGGTGAGCTGCGTGAGTTTGAAAGGCGCTTCGGATTGCGTCGGAGCGAGCGCCTTCAGGGCCGGCACTTTCTCGTAAAGCTGCACAATCAGGATGAAGACATTGAAATAGAGCGCGATCATGGACGAGATCACATAGCTCCGGCGCCAGCCGCCGGCGAGGTGGCGCTGGTAGCGCGCGAAGATCGCGATGGCCAAAGCGATAAGCGAGAGAACGCCAATCACGAGTCCCGGCGTGAGGCCATGAAATGGAAAGAAGAAGCCGGTCACGCTCGTCAGCGCGGTGGTCACGAGAAAAAGAGCGGTCCAGCCATCAAGCGGTTTCGCCATGAGAAGCCCGAACACGACGACGAATCCCGCGAAAATTCCCACCAGGCTTAGCACAACGTGAACAAGCGTGAATGTCGACATTCCTGAGATCATTTCGCTTCCTTATTTGGGCGACACGCCGATTTGGATTGCACACTGCTGGCGCTCTACTTGGCCGCCGCCACGAGCAGAGTCTCAACCTTGGAATCCAGCTCTCGCGCCACTTCCAGAGCCTCGGAATTTCCGTAGGAATCGAGGAAACTGGCCATCCGGTCGTAGGAGAGATGGACCCCTTCCTTGCGCTCGTCGATCAGCACCGTCACCGGCGCGTACGAGCCGGCGTCCGGCACGTGCTGAACCATCCGGCTCATGATCACCGGGTTGCCCACAATGAAGCGCACGCTGTTTGGCGCCGCCGCTCCGTTTCTCTTGCGAAGCACTGCGCCCAGGTCCACGTACATGAACTCCATCAATCCCGATTGGCCGACCGCTCCCTGGACGATTTTCTCCAGTTCCGCAAATGTCTTCGCGTCGGCGATACTCCTGCTGAACGAAGCCATGTCGGGATGTCCGATCGCCGTCTCGAACGCAGCCACGACGTCGCTAAAGGCTTTGGAAGACGTCACACTGAAGCGCTGTACGTTGACTTGACGTGTGGCCATTTTCTTCTGCCTATCCCTTGGGTCGGCAATGAACGGGGTATCTACCATGACCAATCTTGCGCGCCGATACTGCGCGAGCGCACGGAACCGCGCATCACGGGATCGAATGGTTTTTCGCTACCACTCTAGGTATGACATCGAGTACCACTTTTGGGGAAACTCGATCGGAATTCACCCGCCTGTCGAATTGGGACACCTCCAGGTTCAAGATCTTGGCGTGTGCGACGCGGGAGGGATCACAATTTCATGGCGGCCGAATAGGCGCGCGTCCAGCGAAAACACGCCCGGCCCCAACAAGGCAATCGCAACGGCCATGACGGCCAATTCCAAAGACGCTGCCTTCCCGACAAGCCGATTCTCCGCAGTCATCGGGAACCAGGAAAGTGCATTGGCGAGCGTCGCAATCGCTATCACGGTGCTGACGACGGGAGTGAGAAATCCAATCAGGAGGCACGTGCCGGACACCGCCAGCGCGAAGCAGGCAAAAAGCTCACCCGTGCGACTGCCGCCATTGGAAAGACAGATTAACCCCTGCGCGGAAGCCATCGCCCCGACCACGACTCTCATCAATAACAGCGCGGTTCCCGGCCTGCCGCCTGGAAACGTGGAGAATAGTCTTTGCAGCGAAGTTCTCCCGAAAAATTCTGCTTGCAACCCGCGTCAACGCTATACGGACGTTGCCGCGCGGGACAACACGACATCCCGGTATCTTTTCATCACTCTTTCGGGGTATGAGTACCAGGCGAGATTTTCTTCCTACAGCTGGATGATGCCGCGGCGAATTCCGATGGCCACGGCTTGCGTGCGATCGCTCGCTCCCAGCTTTTCCATGATGTGCTTGATGTGGACCTTCACAGTTTCTTCGGTGATGAAAAGACGCTCGGCGATGTCGCGATTCCGGTTTCCGCCCGCGATTTGGCCGAGGACCTCCACCTCGCGTTCGGTGAGGGATTCGTCGCTCATATGTTCGGCGAGTTGGGCCGCGAGCTGCGCGGGTATGCGCTTCTTCCCCGCATGTACTTGACGGATGACCTCCACCAACTCCTTGGGCGGCATGCTCTTGAGCACGTACCCGCGAGCCCCAGCTTCCAGCGCCCTTTTGATATCAACGTCACCTTCAAATGTAGTTAATATAATGACCCGCGCGTCGTGGAATTCCGACCGGATGGCGATCATCGTCTCGATGCCGTTCCGGTCGGGCAGCCTCAGGTCCATTAGGGTCACGTCCGGCTTGTGCTTGCGGAATTGCTCAAGAGCGTCTTGACCGTTGGCCGCCTGCGCCACCATCAACATGTCCGGTTGATTGTTGATGATCGCGGCAATCCCCTCCCGCAGGAGCGGGTGGTCGTCCACGCTGAAGACTCGGATCCGCGCCCGTTCGCTCATTTCGCTGTCTCGCTTTCTACCTTCGGGGCCTCGACTCGCGCGCTTCGCAACTTCGAAATCGGCAGCCACCCCCAGCGGCCGTTTGAGGGCGGGTCCTGAAAAACGATGTGGCCGGGAACGGAAAGTTCCACTTCGGTTCCAGCAGACGGGCCGCTCATGATTCTGAACTTCGCGCCGATTCTCTCCGCCCTCTCACGCATGCCCGAGAGCCCCCAATGCCCATCGCGCCCGGTTCGAAGCACTTCCGGCGTGATCCCTTGGCCATTGTCGCGGACCGATACTCGCATGCGGCTCGCCGTGTACTCAAGCTCCACTTCAACGTTGCTCGCTCCGGAATGCCGGAAAGCGTTGACCAGCGCCTCCCGCCCGATGCTGTACACCTCATCGTGAATCGCGGCCTGCAATGGCAGCGGCGTGCCCTCCACAAGGACGCGATAGGACATCTTTTGATCCACGCCCAGTTCCTCCGGCACGCGCATAAACGCAAGCTCCATGTCATGGGCGCCCTCGGTGGATGACCGCAGCCCTCGCAACGTGGTTCGTCCCTCTTCAATTACTTGTTCCATGATTTGCATGATGTGGCGCAAGGCGGGCCGGACGGGCGAGTCCCCGGGCAGATGGTCCACCGCCACGTCCAGTTGCATGGACGCGCTGATCACGCCCTGCAACAGGGTGTCGTGAAGCTCCTGTGCGACTCGCATGCGTTCGGCGAGCCGTTCTTCGAATCGCAGATTCATGGTTTTGGTCGCGTGGCGGAGCCGTAGGCGATGGTATCCAAGCACTGACAACAGGCCGACCACCACGTACAGCGACACAAACCACCAGCGGAGCCAAAACGGCAACTCGCCATGAGTGACGGCCACGGCGAATACGCCCGCAGTCGGCAGCTCGTCCGCAGTCGGCGGAGGATTGAACGCGGGTCCGACGAGAAGAGCCGCGTATTGCGTTCCGGGATGCGTCATGCTCTTCCAAGTTGAATCCGAATGAATCTCGGTGAACGGATGGTCGGCGAAGGGCTGAACCCACCAGGTCGCCGCTCCCTTGGAATATAGGACGATCCGCTGCCCGGGTTCGGCCCCGGTGACTCGCCCTTTGATGGAACTCACTTTGCCGGGATCATCTGCGCCCGCTACCGGGACGCCATTGAATTCAATGGTCGGTTGATTGTGGCCTGTAGTTTTTTCTATCTGCTGGCATCCGCCAAGCAAACCCGCGAGAAGAATCAGAAAAACGGAGAAAATTCCGAGTCGCGCCCTCGCAAACGAACGCGCCTCCGCAATCCGCATCCCCAGCGTGAACGGGAGAGCGGTACGCCTGCGGGCGCGATCACCGCGGAGAGCAAATGTGATAGTGTCCTCCATAGCGCCAGTCGAGTCCTTCAAAATCAACAGCCGGCCCCGAATCAAAAAGTGAGCCGCGCGCCGAACTGACCGACACGTGGCCCCGGAGTGCCATCCAAGTCGTAGGGCATCACCTTACCGAAATCCTGCGATCCAATTTGAGTATTTGGACCCGCGAATCCGTGGCGGTTGAACACGTTAAACATCTGGAAGCGCACACTCAACTGGTAGCGCTCATTCGCAAATCGAAACGCTTTGCTGAGCCCCGCATCTTCCGTCGCTACGCCCGGGTTCCGGAGTTGCGAGAGATAGCCGGGCGCGTCGCCAAATTCTCCGTAGGGCGGATTCACAAAGCACGACGGATTGAAGTAGGTTCCTCCCACCTGTCCGTTGAAATGCTGCGAGATGTCGCAGCCGGGAACAATGTCCGCATACACATTTGTGATCCCAGGGTAGTAATTGTTGGACACAATCCGCATCGGAGTTCCTGTGCTGTAGTGGAAGCCGCCGCTGACCGTCCACGCTCCCACCAGCGCATTCAGTGCCGTGCCTGCGCCCGAAAGCAACGCCCTTCCGTTTCCAAACGGCAGATCGTATAGAACGAATCCCTTTACGACATGCGTCGCGTCAAACGAGGAGATGGTGTGGCGCTCCTGTTGAAGGTTGTATACGTCCTGCAGCGGCCCGGCGTAGTAGAGGTCCTCGAAGCCGCTGTCCGTGTCACCATGCGACGAAGACAACGTGTAGCTCGCCATCATGGAAAGCCCATGCCGGGAGCGCTTCTTCACAGTGAACTGCAGGGCCTGGTAATCGCTATTGCCATACGGAGAATCCACATAGTAGAGGGGGCCAAACGTCGCGGCGACATTCGGAAACGGCGCGAGCGAAGCCCAGCCAAATCCGGTGAATCCCGGTTCGGACACGGTAGCCCACTGCTTGCCGGCCTGAACGATTGCCGTGTAATCCGACAATTTGGGTTGATTCGCCGCGACGTAGCCGCTTTCTAGATGATAGCCGTGATTCTGAATCACATTCAGCTCGAGCGCCAAATCGGATCCGATCTCATGTTGAATTCCAACGGACCACTCCTGGACATTCCCCAATTCCAGGCTGCGAGGATCGAGGGATATCAT
>Ga0210410_10002522_pt1 | contig 16385 bp, 9 predicted proteins | sample IncBWC4MmetaG_FD_161058 | JGI IMG/M metagenome (GOLD analysis project Ga0210410, IMG submission 161058) | Forest soil microbial communities from Barre Woods Harvard Forest LTER site, Petersham, Massachusetts, United States - Inc-BW-C-4-M | ecosystem: Environmental > Terrestrial > Soil >... | reverse complement strand
AACGTGGAGGAACTTTTCACGTGCTTGCAACAGGAGTTCCTCCCTGTGCGCAAGCACCAGCAGCCGCTTCTTCATTTGGAAGAAACGCGGAAAATGCGCGAACACCACAGTTTTGCCGGTCCCGGTGGGTAGAGATACAATCACGCGACGCTTACCATTCTTGTAGGCTTGGTAAACCCTCTGCAGCGCTTCGCTTTGATACGAACGCAAGTCGAGCATGGGAAGATTGAGTCCAATCGACGATCTAAGGGCACAAGAGCGGCATCCGATGCCATGATAGGAATTGCTCAGCAACCTGTAAAGCCCGGTCCCTGAAGTCCCTGAAGTCCCTGAAGTGAAAGATGTGGTGTGTAATTTGGCCGGTAGCCTAGACAAGGAGGTTCTAACCAAACCTGGTGCGCTACCGGTAGAATTCCTGGTGGCTCAAGAACTCTGTTCCCCAGGTGCTAGATATGCCCGCTCACCCATCCCACGGACTCCTCAGTCCCAGTGTTTGTGTTGTGATCGTTATTGCGATGCTGTCGATGATAGTTATTCCTGCTGTCATTACACTGCGGACGGTCCACGCCCCCGCCCCGCCGATGCCGCTCAACCAGACCTCCACACCCCACGGCTACACCTTTAGCCTTCTGCTGTTCATTTTTCCCATCGTATTCATCGCGGGATGGTTCCTGCCTTCGGAGGGATTGCATATTCCGCAGCGGGCTTTCTGGCGGACAATTGCCATTCTTGTTCCTCTCGGCTTCTTGCTCGACTTCGTCTTCGCGCAGTGGTTCTTCACCTATCCCAACGTCGGAGCGACTTTGGGTATCGCTGCGCCCGCCTTCGGCAGGCCCGTTCCGGTGGAAGAATATGTCTTCTATCTGACTGGCTTTCTCGCAGTTCTTCTTCTGTACGTATGGCTCGGCGAGTTCTGGCTCGCGGCCTACAACGTGCTTGACTATCCTAACGAGGCGCGGAAGGTGCGCCGCCTTCTACATTTCCATCTCACTTCTCTGGTCTTGGCGGTAGCTTTGATTGGTGCTGCATGGTTCTACAAGAAGCACCTCGCCCTCCCGGAAAACCGGACGGGCTTTCCCGGCTACTTCAGCTTCCTCGTCGTCGGAGCTCTGCTTCCAGCAGTTAGTTTTTTTCCGGTTGCGCGTCGTTTCATCAACTGGCGCGCCCTGAGCCTCACGCTTTTCTTTATGCTGCTCGTGAGCATGCTCTGGGAGGCTACTCTGGCCGTCCCTTACAACTGGTGGAACTTCCAGCACGGTCAGATGATGGGTCTTTTTATCGGTGCTTGGTCCTGCCTGCCTATCGAAGAGGTTTTTGTCTGGATCGCCGTTACCTATGCCACGGTTATCGTTTTTGAAGTGGTAAAGGTGTGGCTCGCGTCAGAGCGGTCTGTACACGACGCGCTGCTGGGCACGGCTGAACCACAGAAGCTCCGGTAAGATTTCCGCCTTGGCGAGAACACCAAGCAATCCTCGTTCTCTTCCGCAGGATAGATCCCCCCCGACGCATCGAGGAAGAAACTGAACAAAGCGACGGCACTGGGTCGGGTGTCGAGGCGCACGACATGGGCGTTACACGACCAAGTGGATAACTTCGGGATGGCCCGTCGTCCGTTAGCGATCATACAAGTGGCATCAGGCGCGCTTCTATGAGGCTGCCAGCTCTCAGTGCACATTGTCCCCTGAACCGTTGCGACAGCTCTCCCGAACCATACGGTCTAACCGAATCGTCGCCACCAACGGCAATGCGAGTTTATCGTAATGTCCCAGAAGGGTTGCCCCGGCGCTTCCTCGAAGCGCAGCGGTGGCCAGTTGCTTAAGGCGTTTCCTCTTCCACTTCGAGGGCATCCACGCTGGCGTAGTTGACGTCAGGAACGAAAGCGACAATCAACTTGCCTTGAGCATTCGGCAGAAGGCCGTGATAAGTCTTGACCAGCGCGCGTCCGGAACCTGCCGCTCCCACAATATCCAGGTTGCGCGTCAGAGCGAGACCGTTGCACAGCACATCGAAGACGCGGCTGCCTACTCCGCCGAGCTTGGAGACACCGGCCCCCCAATACTTCTCGGAAAAATATAGGGTGAGCTTGTAAGTTCCTGTATCAACCGGAAGGGCATAGTTGAAGTTTCCGTAGCGTTCACCGGCATAGAGGCCCGGTTCCGGTGTACCGGCAATCGTGACTTTATCTGAGGCAAGCCGGCCACCGCTGTAATAGGTGTCGGGCATCCAGAGATTTCCCGCTGCATCCACGAAGAAGCTGTTTTGAGCCACCATGCGAATCGAGCGTAAACGATGCGGCGAGCCGGGCAGGATCTCAACCGCGTTGATGATCGGCAGCCCCAGTGAACCAGAAAAATCGAGGTGAAGAGAGCCGTCCTTGCTGGGGGATATATCGCGAAAGACGCGAACATCGGCGGTGTTTGCTCCGGCATCGGAAACGATGTCGAATTGCTGCAAGAGCGGACTGCCATTGAGCTGAACGTCGAACACGCGGCTGTTCTCTCCGCCGCCGAGCGAACTGGCGGGGCTATAGGTGGTCTCGGCAAAGTGAAGCCGCAATTCATAAATGCCGGGAGCCAGAGGTATTTTGTAGGAGAAGACTCCCGTTCTCGCAGTCAGATACAACTCCGGATTTCGGGTTCGGGCAATATGCTGGTTGGGCAGCTCCGTGACAAAGCCACCGGAGAAGTATCGATCCCCGCTCCATACATTTCCTTCCTCGTCCTTGAAGATGGGACGCGAGTAGCCGCATCGAATACGAATCTCCGGACCGATGGGCACAGCGGAGATGGGAGTAGTCCACGCATGCGCCGGGTCAACTCTGGCCGCATAGCGGTGACGACTGATCCGCCAGATGGTTGCAGCGCCAGCCACAATCGCCAAAATTGCGACGGTGGCAAGAAACCGGCGTTGGCTCCATAGGGGCCTGCGTATCGTTGGTGGATTCTGTCCCAGAGGAATGAGATCTTGCCGGTCGGCATTTTCCCTTCCGGCATCCCATGAAGGATCACTGGATTCGATTCCTGGTTCCGGTTTCGACGATGCCGCCAGCGGGTTTGAATCGCGAGGCGGAGTGCGCGAGGGTGAGGGGGGAATGCGATCGACGAACTCGGGGCGGTAATGCCCGGTGGCCACGACAATCTCTACGGGGTGATCAGCGCCTTCGCCTTCATAGAATTCCCGCAACTTCTTGCGTAACCGAAAAACTTCCACCCGTACGATAGAGTCGGTGGCCTGGTCAAACGAATCAGACCGGCCAAAGACATCGGTGGCAATGGAATATTCTTTGATGGCGTCGGTGTCGCCATCAAAATGTTTTTCGCAAATGTATTTCAGCAAGTTGGCGAGCCGCGGCTTGTTTTCGAAGGTTGCGGAGGTGAGCACTGCCGCCAAGGCAGCGCGCTCCTTGGCCCTGCGGCCGGGATCGACGTGGTCCGGATGCGAAATCACTTCCCGAGTGGTCATACCGCAAATACTCCGGCGCTCTTCTACTGTCGACGCAAACTGGCCTTGATTTGACAGCTAACCAATCGTCGATGCAGGCGCGATTTCCGGAGCCCGGGCGTCCTGGCCCGAGGCGCAAAGCCGAATATATACCCGCCGGAAGCCCGGTGTAACGTCGCGGTGTAACCGTTCCAGAAACCGGAATTTAACGAGCATAACGTTTCGCCTTCGGCGCCGAGCCGCTAGAGTCGGAGCGGTTCATCCAGATGCGTTGTGGCAAACGCGGACCGCGCCAATCGCCAGCGTTTCGAGGAATTGAGGATAACGATGAGACAATCTCGCATAATCTCCCCCGCATTGTTCGCAGCCGTTTTACTCTCCGTCGCGCATGTCGCTTTGGCAGCCGAAGGGCCTTATGGCGGAACTCCAGCGCCTATTCCTGGCACGGTCCAAGCCGAAAACTACGATACTGGCGGTCAAGGCGTTGCCTATAACGTCACTTCGATCAATGGGAGCGGGAACAGCTATCGCTCCGATGGCGTCGATCTGGAAGGCACGGCCGACACGGGCGGTGGATATGACCTCGGATGGACGGCGAGCGGGCAGTGGTTCCGGTATACGGTAAATGCGGCGACAGCGGGCACTTACCAGGTGACCTTCCGCGTCGCAGCCTTCAGCGCTGTGACCGATGCGTTCCACATCTCCAACTCCTCGGGAACGAACCTCACCGGGTCGGTGAATGTTCCTGCGACGGGCGCTTGGCAGACTTGGACCAGTGTGACAGTCAACGTGAACCTGCCAGCGGGTCAGCAGACGTTAACTTTTAATCAGGACAATGCCGGCTGGAACCTAAACTACACCACGTTTGCCTCGACCGAAGGGCCATTTGGAGGAACGCCCGCGCCAATTCCGGGCACGGTGCAAGCGGAAAACTACGATCTGGGCGGTCAGGGAGTCGCCTACCACGTGACCTCAGTCAATGGCACGGCGAACAGTTACCGCTCGGACGGCGTCGATCTGGAGGTGACGACCGATACTGGCGGCGGCTACAACCTGGGCTGGACGGCGAGCAGCCAATGGTTCAAGTACACAGTCAATGTCTCGACGGCTGCGACCTACACCGTTACGTTCCGTGTGGCAGCGATCAACGCGGTAAACGACGCGCTGCATATCTCCAACTCATCGGGGACGAACCTGAGTGGGTCGGTGAGCGTGCCGGCGACCGGCGCGTGGCAGACCTGGGCGAGCGTCACGGCCACGGTCACCCTTCCCGCGGGCCAGCAGACCTTGACCATCAATCAGGACAATGGCGGTTGGAATCTGAACTACGTGCTTTTCAGTGCGGGTTCGTCCGGCAGTGAAGGACCGTATGGCGGAACTCCTGCTGCGATCCCGGGCACAGTGCAGGCGGAAAACTACGACACCGGCGGACTGGGCATCGGCTATGACGTGAATTCGACGAACGGAACGGCAAATAACTACCGCTCCGACGGCGTCGATCTGGAGGTGACAACCGATACTGGCGGCGGCTATGACCTTGGCTGGACAGCCAGCGGCCAGTGGTTCCGGTACACGGTGAACGTTGCCACGGCGGGCAGCTACACCGTGACCTTCCGCGTAGCGTCTCCGGGCGCAGTCAACGATGCCTTCCATCTATCCACCACCGGCGGAACGAACCTGAGCGGCAACGTCAACGTTCCTGCGACTGGCGGCTATCAGACGTGGACCAACGTCACGGCCACAGTGATTTTGCCGCAAGGCGAGCAGACGCTCGTGCTGGATCAGGATACGGCCGGATGGAACATTAACTACTTCACCGTCTCCTCCGGTGGAGGTGGATCCGGCTCGTGCAGTGGGGTTTCCAACATTACCGTGGGCGCGACGACATACGTGCCGCAGTGGTGCCAGGAATTTAACGGCGCCGCGGGCTCTCCCGACACCACGGTGTGGAACTTTGACCTGGGCAATAACGGCGGATGGGGCAACGGCGAAGCCGAAGTTTACTGCGGGCCTCCGGGATACTCCGGCAACCCCTCGCAGTGCCCAACGACGTTCAGCACTTCCACCGCGCCTGTCTACCTCGATGGCAACGGTCACCTCGTGATCCAGCCCAGAAATGTGGGTGGAACGTGGATCTCGGGCCGCATGCAAACGGAGGGAAAGCAAAACTTCACCTACGGAATTCTTGTGGCCAGCATCCAGCTACCGAACACTACAAACCAGGGCCTCTGGCCCGCCTTCTGGACCTTAGGCAGCGACATCACGACCGTTCCGTGGCCCAGTTGCGGGGAAGCAGACATCATGGAGAACTGGTCGCCTCAGGTAGATAACGGAGCTGGTCCCTCGGGGAACAATTCCACAATTCACACGACGAAAACTGGAGGCAATGGAGTCGGCCAACGGTACACATTCCCCAGCGGACAGGCGGCAGACACGGCGTTCCATACCTATGGCATCGTGTGGACGGCGAATCAGATGCAGTTCTACGTGGACAACGCATCGTCGCCTTTCTTCACGGCTACGCCCAGCATTCTCCCTTCTGGAGACACCTGGCCCTTCAACCAAAGTCTGTTCACGATCTTGAATGTGGCCATCGGTGGCACGTTGGGTGGATCAATCAGCGGCCTGACCAATCCGCAGCCCATGTTGGTAGATTACGTTCGCTGGTATACGGCTCAATAGAGACGTCCGCATCGCAGATCATTTTGCGACGGTGAAGGTCAATTCAAGGTCACCGCTAACGGAATGAGGATAAGGCATCGTCGAGTCGCTTACGACGAATGCCTTGTCCTCAGAGGCATTGGCGAAAATGGCTATAAAAAACCAAAAGCCCCGATTGGTACCGGAGGCTCAGAAAAATCAAGCGTTTTTTGGATGCGTCTCGTTACAACGTCTGGCGTAAGTTTCACAACTTTACAGGCCTTTTGCATTCATGTGTGGCCAACGCTTCAACCGTCCCGACCAGGCTGACCCCGGTATTGTTGATGAGAACGTCCAGCCTGCCGAAGTGAGCGTGAGCCTGCGCAACGGAACACTCGCTACTTCATCTAAGGCATTTGACGAAGGAACCTTCAGTTTCGGAGTTCGCATTATGGCAGCTGCTTTAACTTCATTTGAGCCAAGAAAAACGCCCATTCAAGCGAGGGCGACGGTCACGGTCGAGGCGTTTTCTGAGCCCATTCTTCAGATTTTGGCCAGAAGGGTCGCTGGCCAACGAGAGAGACCGCTTCCCACAGGTCCCCACAGGTCGACTTCTCAATACTAGTCCGGGGGTGTCGGGGTAAGATAGTTCCCGGTGTCGCCAATGATTCGTGCACACACTGCGTTAGCGAGGTACTCCATCAAGGTGGCGATACGTGCGTGCAGTCTTCGAACGGGGTTGCTGATTTCTCTGCCGCGTGGAACTGTTTCTCCAGCGCCAGCGCAGTCAGCCAAACCAACATCCCTGCCTGCGCCAGCCCGCGGCAAGCTGTCTTTTGCGCGCGATTGCGCCTGTCCCGAGCGCGAGGCTGCTGGCGGTGAATCGGGTCCCGAACTGACGCGTTCTCAATCAAAAACTGCCATAGGAAATATGAAGTCTCTTTCAACGAAAAAAATATTGTGCGCCGCCGCCGTGCTTTTCTTTTTCCCGGCCCGGCTCCTGTCGCAGGGGCTCGACCCCTCGATCCTTGCAAACCCGCCGGCCGACTCCTGGCCGAGCTACCACGGCGACTATTCTGGCAGACGACACAGTCGGTTAACCCGGATTACTTCCCAGAACGTTGCGTCTCTGGCGCTGGCGTGGGCATTTCAAACCGGCCAGGCTGCAACCATCAAATCCTCCCCACTGCTGGTCGACGGCGTGCTGTACTTCACCGTGCCGGACAACGTCTGGGCTGTCGACGCCCGTACGGGTCACCAGATCTGGCGCTATACGTACAAGCCAAACGAAGGTATGCACCTTGGGCATCGTGGGGTCGCCATGTACAAACAGTGGCTCTACTTCTCCACTCCCGATGCACATCTGATTTCGTTGGAGGCAAAGAACGGGAAGGTCCGCTGGGATGTGGAAGTAGGCGACATCAAGCAAGGATATTGGACAACCATGGCGCCGCTGGTGGTGCGCGATCACGTGATCCTGGGGGTGGGGGGCGACTTGGACAATATCGGCGCCTACATGCGGTCGATTGATCCCGAGACTGGCAAGACGCAGTGGCAATGGAACACGACGCCTCCTGCCGGCACGCCGAATGCGACCACGGGTGGAACCATCTGGTTGACCGGGACTTATGATCCCGATCTGAATCTTCTCTACACTGGCACGGGCAATCCGACTCCCGTGCTGAACGGCAAGACGCGTCCCGGGGACAACCTCTATACGTGCACCATCGCGGCCCTTAACCCGGATACCGGAAAGCTTGTCTGGGCCTTCCAGCCTTCTCCGCATGACACGCACGATTGGGATGCCATCGAAGTTCCGGTGATGGTCGACGCCGACTTTCACGGAGAGCCGCGCAAGCTGCTGATGCAGGCCTCGCGCAACGGCTACTTCTTCGTGCTCGATCGCACCAACGGCAAGAGCCTTCTCACCACGCCGTTTGGCCCGGTGAACTGGACGTTGGGCGTCGATAAAGAGGGGCGCCCGATTCCGAATCCGGACAAAGAACCGGCGCCTGATGGACGCCTGATCGCGCCCGATGAAGGCGGCCTGACCAACTTCCGCTCTCCAAGTTTCGATCCCAAGAATGGGCTGTTTATAGTTTCGGCGCGCGACAGTTACTCGCTCTATTTTGCCAAGCCCGCCGACGGCGACTATGGCTGGGCCGGCGCGGACTACGGACTCTGGGGCAAAGGCATCATCAAAGCCATCGACTACCAGACAGGGAAAATTCGCTGGAGCCACGATATTGGGGAAGGCGCATCGGCCGGCGTGTTGACTACCGATTCGGGCGTCACGTTCACCGGCGACTCCAATGGCAACGTTCTTGCGCTCGATACCAGCGATGGCAAAACTCTCTGGCACGCCGGCACAGGCGGCCAGATTGCGAGTTCTCCGATCACCTACGAACTCGATAACCGGCAATATGTTCTGACCAGCAGCGGCGGCGTGCTGTTTGCCTGGAGTCTGCCAGAGAGTAACTGAAAACGCTCTTGGCTCCTTTGCGTCATCCCAAAGGCTAACGTTTTGGGTTCACAACTGGAACACAGCTTCTCGCAGGCCGATCAGCATCGGAAGACGCCCTTCTGGAAAGTTAAGCCTATTAAACCTCCCCTAACGGTCTCTCTGTCTTTCGGACGGGATAACGTCCTTATATCAATTCACGATCCGACACGTGTCGTTTTTCACGTGAACGTCGGACATAAAATCCGGCACACAAATGGCCGACCGCCTACCAACAAAATGGTCGTTTATGCGGGTTCCTTGCCGGAGGACTCATCGGCCGTCGTTCGTTTGAAATCCGAAAGACACATATCAAAGCACGAAAGCTGGTTGGTTCTCCGTTGTGGGAGCCGCGTTCCGGAAGCCGAGGGCCGAAAAAAGGATGCGAGCCGTGGCCCGGTGGTACAGTAAAAGGACGTTTTCTATGATTAGACGTGACTTCCTGCGCCGCATACTCTATGGCGGCACCGCGCTTGCCGCGACCGGCAGGGTGCTAGAGCCCCACATAGAAGGCGCGGCCCTTGCGCATCCGCCATTCAATCTGCCCGGCACGGACCCGCCGAGCGCGCGCTCACTTCCCACCCGGACCGCCATCCCATTCCGTCTTGAAGATGTCAGGATCCTCGACTCGGACTTGCTCCGGATGCGCGACCAAACTCTCAACTATCTCCTCGCCCTTGATTCTGAGCGCCTGCTGCATAACTTCCGCGTCAATGCCAAACTGCCGTCGCCGGCCGAGCCGCTCTACAACCGCGAGTCTCCCACCAACGGATGGCGCGGTCATTACGTCGGCCATTTCCTTTCTGCTTGTAGCCAGATGTATGCCTCCACCGGCGATGTCCGCATCAAGACGAAGGCAGACGCCATGGTGGCTGAGCTTGCAAAATGCCAGGCGCAACTTGGCGACAAGGGCTATCTTTCCGCGTTCCCGGAATCGGGCTTCGATGATCTTGAACAGGGCCGTCCCGCCGCGGTCCTCTGGTATGCGCTGCATAAAATCATGGCTGGCTTGCTCGAGGTCAACGAGCGCATGCAGAATCCGCAAGCGCTTCAGGTGCTCGAAGGCATGGCTTCATGGACGGATTGGCGTACCGGCCGGCTCCCGGAAGAGCAAATGCAGCGCGCGCTGCAAATCGAATTCGGCGGCATGAACGAAGTTTTGGCCAGTCTCTCCGCCGCCACTGGAAATTCCCGGTACCTCGTGGTCGCGAAACGCTTCGATCATCATGCGGTCATGGACCCCGCCGCCCAAGGTCGCGATACGCTCACCACTCTCCACGCCAATACCCAGATCCCCAAGTTCATCGGCGCCGCGCGTGAATTTGAGCTCACCGGCGAGCCGTATTACCGCGACTCTGCGCAATTTTTCTGGCAGCAGGTCGCGCTGCACCGCAGCTACGTCACTGGCGGCAACAGCATCAACGAACATTTCCGCACGCCGCCCGACGCGCTCGCCTCCGAACTCACGGACCTTACGCAGGAAACGTGCAACACCTATAACATGCTCAAGCTGACCCGCCAGCTTTTCACATGGCAGGCCGGGCCGCAATACGCTGACTATTACGAGCGTGCTTTCCTGAACCACATCCTCGCCACGCCGAACCCGGCCGACGGTTCACCTCTTTACTATCTCGGACTGCAGCCCGGCCAGTGGAAAGTTCACTTCGTGCCTCACGAAGGCTATTTCTGTTGCTGCGGTACGGGCCTGGAGAATTTCTCCAAGCTCAGCGAGGGCTTCTATTTTCACAATGAACAGTCGCTCTGGGTAAATCTATTTTTTGCCTCTGAAGTGCGCTGGCGGGAAAAAAGCGTCGTCATCCGGCAGGAAACGCGCTTTCCCGAGGAGCCCGGGACCCGCCTGATCATCCAGACGAAATCTCCCAACCACTTCACACTGAACCTACGCATTCCTTATTGGGCGGAGAACGCTAGCGTGACGGTCAACGGCAAGCGCTTCCAGCCAAACGAAAAGCTGACTTCCTCCAGCTACGCGAAAGTCGACCGCACATGGAAAAACGGCGACCACGTGGAAGTCAAGCTGCCCATGCGCCTGCATTTGGAAACCATTCCAGATGACACCACGCTAGCCGCCATTATGTATGGCCCGCTAGTGCTCGCCGGCGAACTCGGCAACGAGAATCTCGACCCGAAGCGCATCTATTCCGACGACAAATTTCTCCACGGAGGTTTTCCGGCCATCGCCGTGCCTGAACTCGCCGGTGACGACCGGAACGCCCTCGACAAATGGATTCAACCGGTCAGCGCAAAAGATAGACCGCTCACTTTTCGCACCGTGGGCCGCGGTCATGTTGAAGAGGTCACTCTCAGTCCCTTCTACCGCCTCTTCGGCCAGCGATACTGTGTTTACTGGCGCTTCCGCACTGCCGTTTAAAACACAGCCAAATAAGTCGGCCAAATCAGTCGAAGCTCTAAGGTAATGGAGTTCCAAGCGTGCGTAAGTTCTTCCGCAGACGATCGGGCTCGCCAGATCCGAGACGAGCTTCAACGGCGGCATGGGTGCTCGTCCATGCCGGCACGGCGCGGGCCAGCAACTTTCTGCCTTGCGAAGTCAACGCCAGCAGACGAGCGCGCTGGTCGTTGTGGTCTGAACTGATCTTGACGAGGCCACGGCGTTGCAGCGGTTTCAAGGCGGCGGTCAGAGTTGTCCGATCCATCGCCAGCAATGACGCGACGGCCCCAATGGTTGGTGCCCCAGGACGGTTCAATGACATCATTAGGGAAAATTGTCCATTCGTCAGACCGAGTGGGCGCAGTGCGTGGTCGAAATGGCGAGCGAGTGCTCGCGCTGCGCGCTGCACATGTAGACAGAGGCAAGAATCGCGGACAAGGATCGTGGTTTCATACGACGTGCTTCGTACCCTTGCCATATGCCCATATTATATTATATTTTCATATAAGCGTTGATATCAACGTACTGTAAAAAACAAAACAGGCGAACAACCCATGAGTCGGAAGAATGTCGACTGTTTCGTCCGCCTCTACATGGTGCCGGGCCTGCAACACTGTTTCGGAGGCCGGGGGCCGGATTCGTTCGGAGAGGTCTATGAGCTGAAGTTCGATGACCCGCAGCACAGCGTGGACGCGTCTTTGGAGCAGTGGGTGGAAAAGACCACGGCGCCGTCAATAATTATTGCGTCGAAGTTCGAGGGCCAGGACCAAACGGACGCGAAGATGACGCGGCCTCTGTGCCCGTATCCGCAGGCAGCGAAGTACAGAGGCAGCGGCGATCCGAACGACGCCGCGAATTTTGAGTGCGAGCGGCCGAAGAAATAAGCTGGATTTTTTGGCGCCTGAATGTCGCAACCGGACGGAACTATGCGCGTGCTGATGGTGGACGATGAGCCTCTGGCCCAAACGGCTCTAGCAAATATACTGTCGGCGAGGAGCGACGTGGAGCATTTCGACTCGGCCAAAGATGTGATCGAAGCGCTCGAGAAATTGGCCACGGACGCTTACGATGTTCTGCTTCTCGCTATCAATACGCGGGACTGGTCGGGCACTGAACTAGTAGGCGAGCTTAGGAAACGAAACTTCCCGTTGCCCTCTATCGTGCTAGTAACGGCACACGTTGAACACGCTGTGGCAGCCTTCGAGAGGCACACCGTAGACTACGTACTAAAACCCTTCTCGAACGAAAGCATCAATGGAGCATTGGACCGGGCCGCTCGCAGAGCAAAAGGCGAGCGCGCCGCAAAATTGATAGAAGCTTTGCCGCCGTTGCAGAAGCTGTCTCGTCCGGACCACCCAATGATCGCAATCAAAGCGAAAGGAAGGATTCTCTTCATCAATCCTGGCGATGTGGTTGCGGTTCAAGCTGAGGGCAATTATGTGTCGCTGCAGCGGGAATCCGACTCCTATCTCCTGCGCGAGTCAATCTCGAGGGTGGCAGAAAAGCTAAAGCCGTACGGATTCATTCGGATCCATCGATCCGCGCTCGTGAATACCACGTTTGTTGTAGAGATCAAACCGTACTCGACGGGAAAGTATGGTATCCGGGTTAAAGGTGGGAAGGAATACGCAGTTACCAGCGCTTACAAGAAGAATCTCAAACCCCTCACAGAATTCCGGATTGGTAACGGTGCGTTCCTCGCGGATTAGACTACTCATAGACACCACGTGGACCTGAGAACCTGCCACCGTTCCGGAACCGTCTATCTGTTGCACCGAAATAAACACTGCGGAAGAGATTCAAAACAACTACAACGCCCGGAGGTTCGGAATGCTCTGGTTCTTTAAGTCTTTCTTTCCTGTCGTCTGGATCGCCTTCATTCTCTATTGGCGGGTCCAGGCCGCCGATACCAAAACCAGCCAGCGCCGCGAACCGACCGCCTCGGGCATCCTGCGGCTCCTCGCCTTCCTGATCGTGATCGTCCTCCTCTCGACCAGTCGCATCCCGCTGCCCTGGCTCTACCGCCAACTCTGGCCGTCTGGCATCTGGCCCTTTTGGATTGGAGTTGCTGTTACCGTCGCCGGCCTTCTCTTCGCCGTCTGGGCGCGCCAATTTCTCGGCAGAAACTGGAGCAGCTCTGTAACCATTAAGCAGGACCATGAGCTGATTACCGCCGGCCCCTATGCTTTGGTCCGTCACCCCATCTACAGCGGCATTCTGACCGGGTTTCTTGGTACCGCGATTGCGCTCTCCCAAGTGCGCGGGGTCATCGGTTTCGTCGTAATATTCGTCGTGCTCTGGGCCAAGCTCCGCCTGGAGGAGGAGTGGATGCGCTCTCAATTTGGGGAGACGTATGACACCTATGCCCATCGGACCGCCGCGCTAGTGCCGTACCTGTTCTGATCGCTATGTGTCACGAGCCACCCTCACGTTCGGGATGGGTCCTCAACAGCGTACAAGCATTGCATTCTGCACCGCGCCGAGGCGATGGCCAACACCTGCAAACCCCCGTTTGTTGACCTCCACACGATAGTTGCCGACGGCGAGACTCGGTACCCAGAAAGTACCAGTAGCCTCCGATGTGGCGCTGCGCACCGCGCCCGTATCTGCGGCTGTGACGACAATCTCGGCACCAGAGACCACCGCTCCGGAGCGATCGGTGACGACGCCAGAAATTGATGCCGTTTGCGCCATCGCAAGAGTACTTCCCAGCAAAACAATGGCAAGAAGTATTCGCTTAGACATGTTCGCCCTCCACGCGGTCTCGTAAGATCGCATGCGCTCTCAAGCAAGATACTTTCCTGTTTTGTGAGAAATTCAACGAACCCGACGAGCTGAAGTTTCAGCTCATCAACATGATCTCCACCGGTCGGGACTGAGGCACGGAAACTCCAACGCCGTCCGCTTGCGAATTCCCCATCGAACCATGTTAAGGCTGCAATTTTCGAAGGCAATGTTCTTCCGGCTTTCCGAATCCCAAATCTCGGAGCATGGGTGGCGATTTCTACTGATATCCGTATGAATTGATCTGTGAGCTTGTTCTATTTGGTTTCTGTAATTGGTCAATTCGTCACTCTCTGAATACCGCAAGCACATACCTAAGCAGTGGAACCTGGCGTATTTCCCTCCAGAGACGGCCCCCGGCTTGCTTTGTTCCACAATCAGCACTCTAGCGCGGGTGCACCCGCAAGGCTTTGTTAGCAGTGTTAGCGGCCAAACCTAGTGAGGTCGAGGAAGTAATGAGTCTTAAAAGGACTATGGTATTCGCCCAAGTTCGAATGCTTTTGGCAAAGACAATCGGTTGTCTATTTGCCATCTAGGAAGTGTGGGGCGTTCAGAGACCGTGGCGGGTTTCGTTAAAGCCATGCAAGCGCCGAACAATCGCAGACAGCTCGGTACAAAACTTGAGGAGGAAGCAATGAGAAAAGCAGCTCACGCCGCGTTCGCATGTTGTCTTCTGCTAGGCTTGGCCCATGTCGGTCTTGCCCAAAATACGAATTCCAGTGACATTCGTGGCACTGTAACCGATGCAACGGATGCAGTGGTTCCGGGCGTCACCGTCACTGTAACGAACAGCGACACCGGCATGGTCAGCACATTAGTCACCAACAGTGACGGGCTTTACGATACCAATTCAATTCTGCCCGGAAACTACACGGTTTCCTTTAGCAAGGAAGGTTTCCAGAAGCTGGTGCGCGGCCCGTTCACGTTGCAGGTCGGCTTGGTTACGGTTAACGGCGCGTTGAAACCCGGCTCGATCCGCGAGGTGGTCGAGGTTAAATCCGAGGCGCCGCTGTTGAAAACGGAGGACGCCCAGGTGGCCACCACTTTTTCAACGGAACAGTTGACCTACTTGCCGAGCAAGGACCCGGGGAACGGCTGGCAAACTGTCTTGCAGATGCTTCCCGGCGCTACTAGCACCCCCCAGGGGGGCAATGGTGGCGGCACGGCCGATCTCAGCGACCCCGGACCCGACCAAGCCATCGCCGGAAGCATGCCATACTTCTCCAGCTTTCTGGTGGACGGCGGCTCGATTTGGCTGCCGCACAGCGCCAACATTGACCAGGGTGAGAGCGAAACCGTGGCCGAAGTGAACGTGATTGCTTCGACCGCCTCGGCACAGTACGGCGGCGGCGGCTCGGTCTTCAACGTCATCAGCAAGAGCGGGACCAGACAGTTTCACGGCGCCCTCTACGATTATTTCCAGAACGACGACTTGAACGCCAGAGACTACTTCAATAGGACCGGCCCCAAGGCGAAACAGCGTTTCAACTACTTTGGCGGCGCGATCGGTGGGCCGATCCTCAAGAACAAGTTGTTCTTCTACTTCAACTATCAGCAGAAGGCCAACCCCAATAGCTCGATCTCGACTATTTCGATTCCCAACGACGCCGTTAAGGCGGGGTGCTTCGATCCTGCGCAATTCGAAAACGTATCCGCGGGATACCTGCTTACCCTTGACCAAGCGCATGGCGGCACCCCTCTGACGACCAATCCTGCCCAATGCGGGGCCTTTAATGCGGCTGACGTGGCGATTCCCACGGCTGACATCGACCCCGTAGCTCAGAAAATTCAGGCGTTTCTTCCCGAGCCTAATCTGGCAACTACAAACGGGGTTGCCCAAGACAACTATAGTTTTCTGAAACCCGGCAGCAACAACAGCATCAAGTATTTTGGGCGCCTGGACTACAACATGAGCGACACGAACCGCATCAACCTTACGGTTAACATGCACGACGTCCCGCACAAGACGAATGTAGATCCCGGCCCTGTGTGCCCTATTGCTTGCGAGAACAACGCGGCCGAAGCGTATAGCGCCCAAATCACGGACGTGTATGCCATCAATCCCTCCACGGTAAACGAGTTCCGGTATTCGTTTGTCCGGCAGGCGAACTGGTTTGTTCCGCAGACGCTGGGCAAGGGTTACCCGGCGCAGATAGGATTGCAGTTCGCCCAAGCGGATGCGTTTCCCACGATAAACTTTAGTGGAATCAACTCCCCCACCAGCAACATCCTGAGCACAGGCACGAACGCGGTCTTTATCGAGAACACTTTCATTCCCTCGGATACTCTGACCCTGGTTCGCGGCAAGCACATCCTCCACTTCGGGGCCGAAGTGATGTTTGCGCAGGATAACTCCACTCCCTGGGGCAGCATTCAGCCTGCGAACTTGACTTTTACGGGTCAGTTCACAAGCAACAGCCCCAATAACTTAGAGGTTGGCTACGCCGACTTCTTGTTGGGAGATGTGCAAACATGGAGCACCTCGACTCAACCGGAGCACGGAATGCGGGAAAAGAATCCGTCGTTTTTTGTTCAGGACGACATCAAGCTGCGGCGAAACCTGACGGTGAACCTCGGGGTACGCGTCGAAACCCATGGTGGAATGAGCGA
>Ga0210410_10002521_pt1 | contig 16388 bp, 16 predicted proteins | sample IncBWC4MmetaG_FD_161058 | JGI IMG/M metagenome (GOLD analysis project Ga0210410, IMG submission 161058) | Forest soil microbial communities from Barre Woods Harvard Forest LTER site, Petersham, Massachusetts, United States - Inc-BW-C-4-M | ecosystem: Environmental > Terrestrial > Soil >... | reverse complement strand
CATTCTTCGCGAGGAAGAAAAAATCGAAGTCGAAGTCCGCAAGCGCATCACCTCCCAGAAAAAAGAAATTCTCGAAGGCAGCGAAGAGTGGGACGTCCTGTTTCGCAAATATTATTCCGAGGAGTTGCGCCGCGCCGGCATTGCCGCCGCTCCCGAAGAGCATCAGAAAGCCGGCCACGGCGGGTATCGGTAACTCCGGAGATCAAGCGAGCGGCAATTTTGGCCTCGTTTCCCGAAAGGGAAGCGGGGCTTTTTGTTTTTGGTCGGAAGAAGACTTCCGAGCGGAGTTGTCTCTCCGCAAAGCTTCTTGGCAATACTCCTGTATTGGTGGCGCAACTGGAGAGCAAGCGCCTTGCCGTCAGGGGCAAAAGTATCCTTTGACGGGCGATTCGTGCGCTGGTCGTTTGAGCGGGATTACTGGCATGAGCCATCGTCTACAAACTGTCCGTTCGCTGCCATTGCCGCCAGCGAGTGGCCGCAGTTGAGGATTTTCTGGTTCAACGGGTCATTCGCCAGAGAGTCTGGTGCGATAAACTGCATCGACTGGCGAAGGGCCACGTAGTTGTTGCTCAGCAACTTCATGTTTTCAAATTCACTGTTCAACAGGCCGTACGCATCATTATCCGAATCGGTGGAGATGGCAACGAACGCCAACCGGAGAGCTGTCGTCGCCTGACTGCGGTAGGCCGACAGCCAATCGTCAGTAATGGGAAATCCATTCTGGACGGCATTGGCCAGCGCAGTCCGCCATTCGCGAATGATGGTCATCTGTTCGATGCCGGCCCTCATAAAACTTTTTGAAAAATCAGAATTCGCGGCCAGGCCCGCGGAAGCCTGTGCAGGCGCTGGCGCCGCTGCCGGTGCCGTTGCGTTGCCGCTTCCTGGCAGCGTCAGGGTGATTTGATTTCCATTAAAACTGAGTGACCCATTCGCGGCCCGGGCCAGCGCTGCGATGTCCACGTAAGAGTGGCCATTCATCTGAACAACGCTGATTTGGGTGGGCTTGCCGTTCACACTTAGTGTCTGGGGCTCTTGCGCGGCCTTGCACAGGGCAACCGCCGGTATAATTACCAGCATTGCCAGGATCCATTTTGTTCCAGGGGATTCACTTCGCATAGCTACCCTCCTGGCCCGTCCGCGGACCCTGTCTCTCAAGAAATAAAAAGCTCGATCGCGGACAACCCAAGCCGAGGGAAGCGGCCGTGGCCAACTCCCCTCGACTTCTACTTCACACCGGACTGAGGTTCTCAGGCAGGCGGGGAAATTCTGCTTGTCCCGTCGACTGTGGTGTTAGCCGATTCTGGCAAGCGTGCCGCGAATGGCCGTGACGGCCAACGAAATGCCGCAGAAAAGCAGGCCTAGCAATCCAATCAATGGCAGATCACTTGCCGTCTTGGGAAGGCGCGTTGGGGCTGGCTCAGGTGCCGCGGCCGCAGTTTCGACCGGAGCGGGCGTCGCAGGCTCAGAAGCAACCAGCATCGGGACATCGGGTTTTGGCGCTGGGGGAGGGGTCGGCATGACTCCGGTTCTCTTGATTTCCTGCGTAACTAAAGTTTCCGGCTGTTCAACGACCTTTTGCGCATCGACCTTCATGCCCTTCTTCAGGCCGAAGGCGTCCATTTCTTGTCCATTGATCGTAAATTTCTGGCCCTTGGGGATCTTGAACTGTTGGTTCGTACCGTCTTCGAGCTTCAGGATAACCATGCTCGGCGGATGAACTTGCCAAACGGTACCTGTGACGGTCTGAACGGTGGTGATTGTCCGCGGAGTGGTTGTTGTGATCGTCTGGCGCTCGACCTTCATGCCCGGCTGGAGTTGATGAACGTTGAGCTGTTTGCCGTCCACCGTGATGGTCGTGGATTCCGGAACATTGTCGAAATGCCGAAGCGTTCCATCTTCCATTTTCACTACGACACTGTTGCCAGAGGCGTAGACGATTTCCCCGCGTTCCACATTAATGGACTTGGTGGAGGCTCCCGCCGGCGCTGTGCTGGTAGTGGTCTGCACTTGCCCTGACGCTGTCAGCGTGAGGGCGATCGAAAAAGCTCCCACAGCTAATAGGCCGCGCACGACCGCTTTCGAGAACTGAATCGAGTTCATTTTGCATTCTCCTTTTTGGTAATTTTCTTGCCCGTGGAAATAAAGCTTGCTCTTACACTCTCATCCGGTCGGCTTGAAGCCTGTTTGGTCGCAGTCACGATGTAGCGCTGCGGGGCGCTGCCTGCGAAATAAAACGGATAGCAGGTCACAAGAGTCAGCGTGGGAGCCTGCGTCGCATCCAGCACAGAAACATTTTCAGGACTCACGATCTGGATATCAGTTATGGCGTATCGATCGGTACGCCCCGGCAGGATCAATTCGATCACGTCATCGCGGCTCACATCTTTCAGGCCGCGGAAAAAGCCGTCTCTGTGGCCAGCTATACCAATATTCCCGTGTTGCCCGATCTGGGCCGTGCCGATAATCCGTCCTACTCCACGATCCAGGGTGAGGTCGTCCGTGTCGTTAAAGACCGGCACTTCAAGGTTGATCTTCGGAATACGGAGAATTGCAAGTGGAAGGTCCTTTTTTGCGGTAAGGCTGCCTTTGTAAGCCGTGATCCGTTTGTCTGACCATAGCGTGAAATCCACTTCAGACGCAGGTGCAGCGTCGGGGTTCGCCAGCTTTTCCGCGTAAAATCGCTTGATGGCGGCGTCCGAGGCCAGGCTTGCGTGGAATCGCGCGGCGGCCCATACGGCCACCAGCAGCAGGCCGATTCCGAGCAATAGGCGCTCTGCCTTTTGGTAGTTCCCGGCTCGAATTGAATTCATCGCTTCCATGCTGTGTGCTGCCTGGTTTTTACCTCCCCAGCTAGGCGCACCGTTCGCTGAGGGCGGACATTGGTTCGGGGCGAACTTCACCCGGTTTGGAATCAAGGTAGGTTATTGCAAGGGGGGCGGACATTGTCAGAAGTAACAGATAGGGAAGTCCCGGTCAATCGAGACTATTTTGCGGCAGCTTTCATAAGTAGCAGGCCGGCTGACTAAAACTCTCTCCGGCAGGGGACGAGTTCTAATCTCTCAAGGCTTATGCGGATATGACCCTAATCCAGTGAGCCGAACCGCCTCGGGGACTGGCCATTTTTATTCCTTTGCGATGATATTATCCTTCTCCAACTGCCTGGTCACCACCTTGACGAGGCCCTTGATGGTTTTCATCACCGAACCAATCTCAAACGTATTGGTAATGCCCGTCCAGGCAAGCTCTCCTTCGGGCTTGCCGGTGGAATACAGGTTCACTTCAACCTGCCCCACTCTCTCGGTTTGCATATAACCCGGTGTATAAACCACCGGATAGAGAGCGTTGTAGTAGCCATAAAAGGTCCCGTAATAGCCCATGGGCGTGTAAACCTGGCCTGGGACATACGTCGTTGTGGTGTCATGCTTCGTGACGCGCGCCACGACGATGGCGTCAAAGTGCTGTTCCTTCACGAGTTCCCGCAGATCCTTCATGTCGATCGGGGTTGCATCCGGACGCATAATGAATTCGTAACTGGGGTAAGCCTTTCCCACGGGCCGGGAAATTGCCGCCACCAGTTGATCTTCGAATTCCATCCGGTTGGCTGCTTTTCCGTTCAGGGCCAGCACCAGAATTTTCGTGAAATGTCCGCCGGTGTATCCGGGATTTTTCCAGCTCATTTCCAGTTTCGGGCCGGCGACCGCCAGCATTGCCATGCAGGCCAGGGCAGCAAAGAAGATTGCGATTTTCTTTTTCAATCCGGTTCCTCCGTGATATGGACCTGATCGCGGCGCGACACCCGGCTTATCGAATCGAAGCGGCGTTGGCAAAACAACTTCCAGGGAGAATCGCCGTATCCCTCAAAAAGACTCGCTGGGAAGATGGCCGGATGTGAAGAAGAGTCCGGTCAATTTTTCCCTACCGATGATGACGCGCAGCTCGGTAAACGCAAAGAACGGAATCAGAAGCACGGCGAGTATCGCCGTCATCGCCAGGATTCCATTCAGCGTGCCGCCGCCGACGCCAACAATACTCTGCCCAGCCGATTTTCCATGGAATAGACCAACGCAAATTTCCTCAAGAATCTTGAAGCATCCCAAAATCAGCGCGAAGGCGGCTGCCCTGAAAACAGTCGCGTAGATGAGAGGTTTGTGCTTGAACTGCTCCGCGAAATGCAGCTCTTGGGCCACCAGCATGACTTTGCCAAGAGCCAGCGCGTTAATCAGAGCTTCTCCGTGCGCGACAACGGAGATCCGCTCCGACAAAAGGACCGCCCGATATAGGACGAACAGGCTGAAGACCAGCCAGAGGTAGAAAGAGATTGCAATATACTCCTTCAACCCTTGATAGGCCTTCTGCTTCAGAGTGCGGGTTGGTTCGCCCATGTTGTCATCTCCAATTCCAGCGCGTCCCTGGTGGCGTGCTGGAGTTTTGCAAAAGGAATGACCCAACTCCCCAGATATGCTTTTCGTGGGGGCGTTCCGTGTCTCTCGATTGACGCGGACTGAGCCTAGTGTTGGTCCTGGACCAGCGGAATCTGTGAGGACACCTGCAAATCGATCAGGGCGCTGACCCGGCGCTCCATTTGGAAGAAAGTGGCTGTCTTCGTCCCTGGGAGCACCTTGTTGACGATGGGCACGTACTTGATCCGCAATTGAGCTGCGGCTTCGTCCAGCGCCAGGGAGCGATTGAGCAGGCTCTGCGCTTGTGCGTCGGTCAGTGACCCGAAGTTTTGCGCGTATTCCTTGATCAACGCATATTTCTGATCGCCGAGTGCGGTCATTTCCGTGCTGAACTGGTCGTAAACCGGCCAGAACTTTGTGGATTCCGCATCCGTTAGCGTCAAATTAGCGGCGATCAATTGCTTCTTTTGCGACCGGAGGTCTTGACGCAACAGCTTCACGTCCTGATCGGTAACAGTTTGGCCGTCTTTGCTCGCCGTGGCCTGCGCATGCGCTGCAGGCACAGCAAAAAAGGACATGCTTCCCAGGGCTAGGGCCATCATCATTTTATTTTTCATTTCGCCTCTCCTCGATTTTGTTAAATCTGCTCCCCGCGGCCTGCTCCCATTCTCACTAAATTCGACTGCCTCCTTGCCGTCCGTCTTCTGAAGAAGTTTCCGCTTCCGGTTCTGCCCGGAATTCGTTTGCCTTTTATTGCTGCAAAATCAGCGGGGGCCCGCTGACGCGCTTCGCCTTCAGAGTCACAACCACCTCGACGCGGTCGGCGATCTTGATGAACGGAATCCCACTGTTCATACCGTACTCCCTCCGGTCGAAGACCATGGTCCCTTTTACTTCACCCTCTCCTTTCGCTCTCGCCGCCGCCAAGTCCGCGAGCGTAAACGTCAGCGACTCGGGCTTTGATACTCCCCGTATCGTAAATGTCCCGGGGAGTTCAAAGGTGCTGGGACCGGTCTGCACAATCTTGCTGGAGTGAAAGGTGATGTAAGGGTCATTCTGGACGTTGAAAAAGTCTTTGCTCTTCAGCTTGCCGTCTTTCATGCCGCTTCCAGTGTTCACGGAGTCTGCCCAAATTTTGATATCCATGACGCCGGTCGTAACATCTGCGGACGGAAATGTGAACGATGCGTCCCACTTTTCGAATTTACCTTCCAGGGCCACCGAGGCTTTCACAGAGAAGTCGATCGAGCTCTGTTCCGGCGTAATCTTGAATACGGGAACCTGGGCCCGGGTTAACGGCGCAAACATGGCGGAGACTACGAGGCATAGAATGATTGGTCGCATGGGTTTCCTCCTGCGCAGAAAGAAGCTCGGCTTCAGTGCTCACCGATGCTTCCACTTGAAGTTGTTGGTTGCTATTGGCAGAAATGACAGCCGGGTGAACCCAAATCCACGGGCGGCCCTACTGTTGATTCGCTTTTGAGGAAGCGCAACCGTGGTGGCCCAGCCTCGCTTTACTCCCAAGAGCCCCCACAATTGGCCGGCTCGCGGTTCCTGCTCAGCTCAGGGTCGGCAGGGAGATACCTGACGGTTGTCACAAAAAGTCCATGTTTCTAAACGATATTTCTGGTACATTTCAACTCAGATTGGGGGCGGGAGTGCCGGGGGAAAAAGCCTGGCAACAAACTCCTGCCGTTGATCTGTAAGAGACTCTCCACCGCCTATGGAATCTCTGTAGGGCCCCCGAAATAACTCGATTTGGAGTGAGCTTTTCTCCGCCCGGAAAATTCGGCATCGCATGCTTGCCGCGATCGTTGCTCCATTTCTGTACCCAGTTGGTGTGACCCCGCGATCGCCCAGAACCGGTGAGCATACGCCGGAGTAGATTCAGCTTTTCGTACCGCCCAAATGATTGTTTGCCGCCTTTGTCCCGGAGGCAGGTCATGGAAGGCAAATATAGCGGCCAACGACGGAACATCGCGAACTTGATTTTGCGATTCCATACTCTGTTCTTGTCGTGCCTGCTGGTCGTCGGCTGCTACGCGGCCGCTAGGCTTGGCGGGTTCTTAATTATAGGGGAGCCCCAATCGCTATGGCCCCTTTGGCCTGGGTGTGCTCTTCTTGTTGCCGTTCTGTTGTTATCACCACAGAGAATCTGGCCGATTCTTCTTCCAGCGGGCTTGGCAGGTTTTATAATCTATGACCTGCAAGCCGGCGTCTCGGTTTCCGACATTGCCTGGCTCATTCTGGCCGATATCCTTGAGATTCTTGTGGTTGCATGGGGTGTCAGCTATTCCCTGAACGGCGTGCCCCGGTTGAACAGTCTGAAATCCCTCGCCAAATATTCCTTATTTACCTTGATCCTTGGGCCGTTCGTCGTATCGACCATTGGCATTCATGGCCTGAATGGAGATCCTTGGGTTAGTTGGAGGATTAGTTTTCAATCAGAGGGATTGGCATTCCTGACCGTCACGCCCGCCATTCTTGGTTTGGTTGGGCACACCCAGGCGCAGGCACACGCACACGCACACGCATCGCGTACCCGCTATCTGGAAGCAATTGTGCTCTTCGCTGCCACTTTTTCCTTGAGCTTTTTCCTATTCATCGCTCGCCGGGCAAGCCCCCCGCCGCAATTGCTTTATTCTCTTGTGCCGTTTCTACTCTGGTCTGCATTGCGTTTCGGCACCACGGGCGTCGGCATTTCGGGTTGCATCGTCGCCCTTTTGTCCATTTGGGGTGAGGTCCACGGCCGCGGACCGTTCAACGAAATGGGCCCGATCAGTAGTGTACTGTCGCTCCAGCAATTCCTGCTGTTCACCGCGGCACCCTTCATGGTTCTTGCCGCCCTTGTAGAGGAGCATCAGCGAGACGAGTTGGAACTTCGAGAAAGTGAAAAGCGCTTCCGCCTCATGGCGGACAGTTCGCCGTCCCTGATCTGGATGTCCGGAACAGACAAGCTGTGTACTTTTTTCAATCAGGGTTGGCTGAATTTCACTGGCCGGACTCTGAAACAAGAGTTGGGGGATGCCTGGCTCTCGGGAGTGCATCCCGACGACCGCGACCACTGTGCTCAACTATACTCGGCCGCTTTTGACGCTCGCGTTGACTTCGAACTTGAATACCGGCTGCGACGCTTCGATGGCGAGTTCCGCTGGATAGTCGATTTTGGCGTTCCCAGGTTCGAATCCGATGGTACTTTCCTTGGATACATTGGCTCGTGTATCGACATCACGGACCGCAAGACCTCCGAGGAATCCCTCCATAACTTGACTGGGCGCTTGATCAGCGCCCAGGAGGAAGAACGCGCGCGCATCGCCCGGGAACTTCACGATGACTTCAGCCAGCGGCTGGCCCTCATCGGGATCGGACTTGGACAACTGTCGAAAAACTTGTCCCCGATTGAAGTTGAACAGCGCGCCAGCGTCCTGGAAATGCTGAGCAGAACGAAAGAGATTTGCTCGGACATTCACAACCTTTCCCATCAACTCCACTCCAGCAAATTGGAGCACGTGGGTTTGTTACCGGCCCTCCATAGCCTTTGTAAGGATTTCAGTCACAAATACAATGTGGAAGTTCATTTCACCGAGGGCGAAAGCCCGCTTGAGGTCCCGAAGGACGTGGCTTTGTGCCTGTTCCGGGTTGCCCAGGAAGCGCTTGGTAACGTAGTCAAACATAGCGGCTCCAGGGAAGCCCACGTTGCAATTAATACGAACGCTTGGGGCATGAGCCTTCGCATTTCCGATAATGGCCATGGTTTTGACACCGACTCAAAGAATCCTGCTTCCGGAATCGGGCTGATCGGCATGACCGAGAGGCTTCGACTCGTGGGAGGCAGGCTACTCGTCAAGTCCATCCGCAATTGGGGGACTGAAATCTTGGCGGAAGTGCCATTGGCCGTTCCTGTTCCTGAGCTAAGGGCAAAATCGCATGCCGCGCGAAATTAGGACCATGATGCTGACACGCCCCCGAGTACTTGTCGCGGATGACCATCAGATGTTGGTGGACGCCTTGAAGCGTGTTCTGGAACCTCGGTGCGAGGTTGTGGGGATGGCCAGCAATGGACGTGAGCTTCTGAAGTCGGCCGCCAGGTTGCAGCCCGACATCATCGTGCTGGACATTGCCATGCCTGAATTGAACGGTTTGGATGCTGCCCGGCATCTGAAGTCCTCCATGCCCAAACTGAAAATCATCTTCATGACCATGAATGAAGATCCCGATATGGTCGGCGAAGCGTTTCGGGCGGGTGCTTCAGCATTTTTGCTTAAGCAGGGAGCGGCTTTAGAACTCACCGACGCGATTGAAAAAGTACTGAAAGGCGGTTCTTATGTGACGCCCAGCGCTTCCGAGGGCCAGGCCAGGATCTCGCTCCGTGATCCCAAAGCACGTGAACATATCGCGGAACCCACGCCTAGGCAGCGGGAGGTCATTCAACTCCTCGCGGAAGGGCGCTCCATGAAAGAAGTGGCGTCCATTCTCCAGATTACCAAGCGGACTGTTGCCGCCCACAAATATGCACTGATGGAACTTTTGCAACTGAAGACTAATGCCGATCTGGTTCAGTACGCGATCAAGCACAAAATTATTTCCATCCGGTAGCTCTCCTGAATTCCTCCCCATTGTAATTACTACCAATAGGCAGCCGCAGAAATTGCGCGCAGCGTGATTCCGGAAGTCTCGCTAAAGATGATGGAGCTATTCTCCGGGCGGGAGACTCTTCCGCGAAACTTGCCCAGACTATTAATCCATTTATTGGAAATTGAAGCAAAGCTCGGGGGTGAGTTCCCATGGCGCGCACCCGTGTCCTGTTGGCCGATGATCTTTCGCAAGTGTTGAGCGCTGCCGCCGCCCTGCTGGAAAGACAGTTCGAAATCGTTGACATGGTCACGGATGGGACTACCGCTCTCGAACGAGCGATGGCCCTTTCGCCCGACCTGGTTGTCCTCGACATCTCGATGCCGGGCATGAGTGGAATCGAAGTTGCCCGGGAACTCAAGAAGCGAGGCAATAAAGCAAGAGTCGTGTTTCTTACCGTCCATGAAGACTCGGACATTCTGGCCACTTGTTTCGCCGCGGGGGCGCTCGGCTACGTGGTAAAAGTGCTCATGCAAACGGACTTGATTCTGGCCATGAATGACGCGCTGGCTGATCGACCATTCGTCTCGCGATTTTCTTCTCCGTCAAACGATACAAGAGCCAATTCACTTCGTTAAGTCCAACATCCCCGCTTTACCGGGACGTTCTCCCGCCTCGGCTTGTCACTTTTGACAATTCCCTCAGGGCCGCGTTCAACAGAGCATCAGTTCAGCGCATAAGCTGCGCGAACTCGTTGGACGAACAGCCTGACAACGCCCTTCGTCCCTGGAATGTTCGAACTATTCGCGTTGAGTGTAGGGCAGTGTCCGCAAACAACCGGGGGGACCGTTCTCAAGGCCACCAACGTTCGCCCGTGGAAATGATCGCGCCAGCATCAATTTTTTTGCGATAGTTCGCAGCCCATTCCTCTGGTCATTCGTTTGGTCACTGTGGAGCCCAGGTTTATGAGTCCTTTTCAGGACGAATCACCTGCATTTCGTCTAGCGCTGCTGAAAAGTGAGCGCTTACGCATCGTCATCCTGCTCGTCGCAATGGGCGTTGCCCTCCTGGCTCGGCTTATTCGAACCCTCGCCGCCTGGAACCCGGAAAATGCCTCCGCCTTACTGTATCTTGTCCTGTTTACCGGCGTACTTGCGGTCGTTGAAGTCCTGGTTTTGCGTGCAATCCAGTTTGCGATCGCTTCCGGGGAATCCTTATCCCATCCTGTTTGGCTGCTCAACATCCTCCTCGAGACGTGTTTCCCCGCCTTCTTGATCGCCTTTTTGTCCAGCACGGTCCTTCCCCCCGAATATCGCCCGGTAGTTAATCCCGGCATCCTGCTCTATTTTTTGCTGATTAGCCTCTCCACCCTACGGTTGAAACCCTGGATCAGTATTCTCTGCGGATTCTCATCCGTGTTTACGTATCTTCTCGCCGCCAGTCATCACGGCTGGAGCCCCCGCTGGATACGGGTGAACGCCTCACTCTTTGCCCCGCAAAAGATTGTTACGGCCTATGCCATTTCGATTTTGATTGCCGCCGTTGCCGCGGCTCTGGTCGCCCGTGAGTTTCGTGGCCAAGTGGAAGCTGCGCTCCGGGAAGCCGAGACGCGCCGCCAGGTGGAGCACCTTCAGCACGACATGAATATCGCCCGATCCATTCAGCAGTCCCTGCTTCCCAAAGTGATGCCGGAGGTTTCGGGGTTCCAAATCGCTGCCTGGAACAAGCCCGCCGATCAAACCGGCGGCGATTACTACGATTGGCAGGCCCTTCCCGACGGCCGTATCCTCATTGCGCTGGCCGATGTAACCGGTCATGGCCTTGGCCCGGCCCTGCTCGCCGCGGTTTGCCGCGCTTATTCCCGCGTGACCTTCGGACAGCAAAACGATTTCTTGAAAGCTATGGAGCAGGTCAACACCGCCGTGGCTGCGGACATAGGGGAAGGCCGTTTTGTCACTTTCGTCGCCGCTATCCTCGGACCGAACAGCCCCGAGCTCGAACTCCTCTCGGCTGGCCACGCCCCGCTTTTCCTCTACTGGTTGAAACACGATCGCTTCGACAAGATGGAAGCGCAGGGCCGGCCGCTCGGTATCACTCCGGATTTTCTTTCCGAGCCGCCACAGAACCTCCAATTCGCCAGCGGCGATCTCCTGATGCTCGCCACCGATGGATTTTTTGAATGGGCGAATTCATCTGAGGAGTTGTATGGTAATGAGCGCCTGGAAAACTGTGTCCGGGCCTCCCGCGATAAATCCGCAGCTGAAATCATCTCGATTCTCTACGCGGATGTGCTTCGTTTTGCGGGAGGAACTTCCCAGAAGGACGACCTTACCGCGATTGTGATCAAGCGGATCTAGATTTCGGTAAGACAGATGTAACATCAAGTTCGCATTGGAGGAATCAGATTATGAGCTCTCAACAGCATTCGATCGACGAATTTTTCCCTGCTTGCGGCATGCAGCCCGGCGGGGCGGCTAAAGACTCCTCGCGCCGAAAATTTCTCCAGATGACCATAGGAGGCACAGCGGCGGGATTGGCCGTCGCCGCTGGCATCGAATTGACCGCACCACCTCGGGCTCTTTCGCAATCGACCCTCACCCCCGATGCCGCCCTGCGCGAATTGATGGAAGGCAATAAACGCTTCGTGTCAGAACGCCTCACGGCGTGCCAGCAGGACCTTGCCGGTTTGAAGCAACATACGATTGAAAAGCAGGAACCTTTCGCGGGGGTCTTATCTTGTGCGGATTCCCGCGTACCCGTCGAATTGGTTTTCGACCAGAGCATCGGTCAAATCTTTGTCAACCGCATTGCCGGAAATATCGCCACTTCGGAAATTATCGCCAGCCTTGAATATGGCGCGGGGGTCCTGGGGACAAAAGTGATCGTTGTGATGGGGCATGGCGGTTGCGGCGCAGTCAAAGCCACCATTCAGGCTCACGAGGTGCCTGGGCAGATCAGCGCGCTATACCCGCACATTCAGCCCGCCGTGGATCAGGCAGGGCCAAATCTTGAAGCAGCCACCAAGGCGAATGCGAAGATTCATGCGGCATTGTTGCGCCAATCTTCCACCGTCATCGCCGCGCTTGTGAAACAGAATAAGTTGAAAGTTGTCGCAGCCTATTATGATATCGGGACCGGCGCCGTATCGGTGCTGGAATAGACTGCCTACTTTCCCTTACATGCTTTTGCCATTATGATCGCTCAATTGAGATCCCCCTTTCTTGTAATCGCTATCTCGTTCGGCTTGATGTGGCTCTCGGTCAGGGCCGGCGTCCTCTTGCGCAGGCGCCATCGGGAGCTGGATTCGGAGGTCTGCAAGGACCTCGAACTCATTCTTGCTTCGACGCTCACTCTTCTCGGCCTCATCATCGGCTTCAGTTTCTCCATGGCCATCAACCGTTACGATCAGCGCAAAAATTATGAAGAGGCCGAAGCCAACGCGATCGGCACCGAATATTTGCGCGTAGACTTGCTTCCGGCTCCCGATGCCGCGAAACTTCGGCCTCTCCTGAGGGACTATCTCGATCAGCGTATTTTGTTCTATGAATCTCGTGACCAGCAGGAGCTTCTGCGAGTCACTCAGCGCACCGCTAGACTTCAGGCCGATTTGTGGACCGGCGTCCGGGTCTCGGCCGCCGCGCAGCCGAATCCGGCTCTGGCCTTGGTTCTTTCCGGCATGAACGATGTCTTGAATTCGGAGGGATACACCCAAGCGGCGTGGTGGAACCGAACCCCGATTGGGGCTTGGGGTTTGATGGCTACGGTCGCAATCTGCTCCTGCATGTTGTTCGGTTATATTGTGCACCGGGCCGCGGAGGGATTCATCCGGTTGCTGATTCTGCCGATTGTGTTAAGCATCGCATTCTTTCTCATCGCGGATATCGACAGCCCGCGAAGTGGCGGCATTCGCATTCTTCCTCAAAATCTCATCAGTCTCGCTCAGTCCCTGCAACAGCGCTAATCGGCCGTCCTCTCCTCACGCTTCCATGTAGCGCTGCTCGAAAGGGCAACTCGGTGATCGAGACCGACAAATGACACAAGCCGATTCTTGCCGGGTCCCCGCAAACCAGACTCTTGATTTCCAAAAGTTCCTGTCGGCAAGGCGAGAAAGCTCTTCTCTTTCTCTCAAATCAAATTCACGCGGCGGTTGCCCCAGGTTCCGGCGTGCCCCGAGCGCTTGAAGCGAGGCCTGTTTGGCGCTTGGGTCAGGGGTGGCCTTTCAACTTTTAACTTTTCAACTTCCAACTCTTAACGGGTGGGTGGCCCAGGCCACCCACCACTTGATTTGGGCATCCCTGCTACTGCTTGTCGTAGACCGCGATGGAGTTGATCATCTTTCCACTCGAATCAGTTCCCTCGGTGGTGACGGTGCGGGTTTTGCCGTCGGCGGAGAGGACGATACGGCCGGTGAAGAGAACCTTGTCGCCCTTCTTGACGCTGAACGTAAGCGTGTGATCGTCGATTTTCGTGACCGAGCGCATGTCGGAAGTGGAATCGCCGGTGACCGCGTAGTCCTTGCCGTCGTACTTGCCCATCCACTCAGTGTGCGTCGGCTTGCCGGCGGCGTCGGTGCCGTCGATGGTGACCATGACGTTGTCGCCCATGGTGGCGTAAACAACCGTGGAGTTCTTCGCCGTTCCCGGGGCCAGTTTCGATTTGAGCTCGTTCAACTTCCAGGTGCCGATAAAACCGTCGGCGGCGAGGCAGAGTGCGGCGCCGACGAAGCCCAGGGCCAGAGTCATGGCAATAGCTTTTACTTTCATATTCCCTCCTGAATGTGAATTGTCGAAAGGCTAGGCCGGGCGGGTCGTTGAAGGGATTCTAGCGCCAGGAAGGGCCGAGGGCAACCACAATGCCCGCTGCAGTATTCTTGCGGATTGTTATACGCAAGGATGGGCCACGCCTTATGTCCCCCAGATGGACATCGCGCCAATGCACCTACACGAGCACCGTTCCACCATCCACCACAACGATCTGCCCGGTCGCGAATCCCTCGTGCATCAGAAACACATAGGCCTGCGCGATGTCGTGAGGTTCGCCGACCCGACCCACTGGCAGACTGTTGCCCACCGTCTCATACATCTGTTCTCGCTGTGCTGCGCTCATGTTCTGCCAGAGCTCCGTCCGAACCACTCCGGGAGAGCCGGCGTTCACCCGAATCGGCGCCAGCTCGATTGCCAGGGCGCGTGTTAAGGCTTCGATGGTTCCACATACACTTGCGGCAACTACCCATCCCTTGCGGGGGCGTTGGCCGGCGATTCCGGTTGTCAGTACGATCGATCCGCCCTTTTGAATATTTGGGCTTCCGTATTTGACCGCCGCGAGCGCGGACCAATAGCGCAATTCAAAGGCGTGTCTAGCCTTCTTGAGATCCGTACTCGCCAGGTCGTGCAAAGCGAGGCTGTCCCCCGCGGTGTAAACCAAGTGATCGAAGCGGCCAAGCTTTGCGAAGAAGTTTTCCACGGCCCGCTCGTCAGCAAGATCAACCGCGTGCCCCTCCACTTCTCCGCCGACGGATGCAACGGCTTTCTGAACCCGTTCCGCGCTGCTTGAGGCGATAACGACCTTGGCTCCCTCCGAGGCCGCCAGTTTCGCTACGGCGAACCCAATTCCCGACGACCCACCAAGGACAACTACCCGCTTATCCTTCAAACCGAATCCTAGTCCCATAAAATTCTCCTTCCGCGCATGGCTGACTAACACTCACATAGATGACGGGACTACAGCATGCGGTTTATGCATAATAGACATGATCATCATGCGTATAGAGAAACTGCGCCAAGTCGATTTGAATCTCCTCATCACGTTTGCCGCGATTGCAGAGGAAAAGAGCGTCACGGCCGCCGCATCACGGCTATTGCTGAGCCAGCCTGCCGTAAGCAGAGCTTTGCAGCGCGCACGGGCAATGTTTCAGGATGACCTTCTGGTCCGCTCGCCGCACGGTTTCGAGCTCACCTTGCGAGGCCGCAAGATCCTCCAGGATCTGGAGGGCTTGCTGCCGAAAATGGAGCAACTTATTGCGCCGAACCTCTTCGATCCAACGCGTGAGAAGAGCCACTTCCGCATTTCCGGCCCTGACAATGTTTGTACGGTTGTGCTCCCGCGCCTGTGCCGGCAATACGCAAACGGACGTTACCAGGTGCAGTTTGAATTTCATCCATGGCAGAGCGGCATCGCGGAGTTGGTGGAACACGGGCAACTGGATCTTGTTCTCCACATTGATGACGGGCTCCTTCCGTCGCACTTTCAGTCGGAAAGGCTCTACCGGGAAGATTGGATTTGCGCTGTCGCGCGCGGCACCCGCTTTGGCGACCGGCTGTCGCTTAAGCAATACCTGGCGGCCAGCCACATCGTTGTAGCTACGTATGCCGGCGTGCAGACAATTCCGGACAAGCAGTTAGCGGCAGTCGGTGCAACACGCAGCTCATGCATTCGAGTGCCTTACTTCGGTGTGGCCCTGCAATGTCTTCCCCGCACGGAGCTTGTGCTCACTGTAACCAGCGGCATGCGTCCGGTGATTGAAGGAAATCGCGAGTTGCGCGTTGTGAAAGCGCCGCAGGAATTGCATGCATTTCACTTCTTGATGGCCTGGCATCCGAGGCTCAACTCCGATCCGCCTCATGTGTGGCTCCGCCAGGCAATGCGATCAATAGCAGCGGATCTCAATCGCTAACCAACGTCACCGTATCTGCAGAGCGGGCCTCCAAAGCGCCAGCCGATTTGGCCTGCTTTGGCACATCGTATCCTCCGGAGTCGTTCAGGTAGTAATCCAAGAAGACGGGTGGAAGCAAGCAGGATTCAAGGAGCGAGCGAGGAGCGAGCCGCTCGATGATTTGCCGCGTGCCCCAGGTTCCGGTGTTTGGTACCTGGGCCACCCGCGTTTGCCAACTGCAGCACAACTCGCGCCGCTTATGCGCACGCCCACGACGTGCGCAGCGCGTTCGAATCTGCGATCTGGCGCGGACTGTCAGCCCCGAATGTGATCGATGACCGTGGTGGAGGTCGGGCCATGATAAAAGTTTGCCGAAAGTGTGTAAGTATCTGCATATGTCTCTTTCAGGGGAATAGTTCATGAATGTACAAGTAGCCGCGTCTTGAGAGTGGTAACGAAAGCCCCGGGAGTTCGCGGATTGGCCTCAGAAGTGCACAAACCTTCGCGTCGGTCTTCGTGTGATTTAGAAGTGTGCCCTATCATTCGGTATCCAAAATGATAGGAGTAATGGACACTCGGCTTTCAAGTCTGACCACGCTAAGGAAATAGTGGGACTTTCTTGGAACCCGATGCCCGATCACTCAGGAGGCCCCATGAAGTACTCAACTCATGTGGTTATTCAAAGCAGGGCCCTGCGTTCTGATTGTGCGTTTGGAAGTGCATCCTTCGTTCTGCCCAATCTACTTATCCTTTTTCTGTCCCTC
>Ga0210410_10002520_pt1 | contig 16391 bp, 9 predicted proteins | sample IncBWC4MmetaG_FD_161058 | JGI IMG/M metagenome (GOLD analysis project Ga0210410, IMG submission 161058) | Forest soil microbial communities from Barre Woods Harvard Forest LTER site, Petersham, Massachusetts, United States - Inc-BW-C-4-M | ecosystem: Environmental > Terrestrial > Soil >... | reverse complement strand
ACTGACGCAGAAAGTGTCCCTCCTTATCGAAGACCACCACGCGCTTATTACCATAACCGTCTGCAACGTAGATGTCGCCATTGGTCGGGTCGATGGCCAGACCTGCGGGTCGATTCAGCGTCGTTTGACTAGAGTTCATCGCGTAGCCGGTAGCTGCGCCGTCCGACGTGTCGAGCTGACCCGGGGTTCCGATCTGGAGCAGCATTTTACTTCCATCGTGCGTATACTTCTGCAAGATTCCGTCTTGGCTACCGCCGATCCAGATGTTTCCCTGATCGTCGACGACGCAGGCGTGGAGCTTCTTGGGGAGAGTGTCCTGAGCTCCCCGCGGGAGGATTGCCGCGCCGTCGGCATCGCGCCCGATCTGTTTACCCCAAGAGTTGACTACATTGCCCTCCGGGTCGAACTCGATCACCGCCGGCGCAGGCTGCGCATTCTTCTGCTCGTCGGGAGTCAGGTTTTGTCGGTTCACAATGAACACGTGATCTTGCGCATCTACGCACGTGCCACCCACTTCCCCTGTCACCCACTGCTGGGGAAGTGGCTTGGGCCAGAAAGGGTCAAGCTCGAACTTTGGCACCTGGGTCGCGTCTGCTGGGCCGGCCTTGGCCACGCGCATTGGATTGCCAAGTCCAGCCAAGATGCCGAATACAACAGCGATCGCCACAGCATGAATGTAGTTTCTTCTTTTCACAATTCTCCTTGTCTCGAGCGTAGTCGGTGCAGAAGTGGTCCGCCCGACGGTCATATTGACCGGGAACCGCTGGCCGTCGGCGGAGACGTTGTACGCCGAGTCCGACTCACTTCAGGGTCACTACCTGGCTAGGATCAATTCGAACTACGACATACTTCATCGACGATCCCTCGATCTCACTCCACCAATGCGGTGTGCCCGCAGGAATGATGACCATATCTCCGGCCTTAATCCGGCGGCTGACACCACCCTCGATTTTGGTGCCACTTGTCCCAGGGCCGTTTACCTGCGTGACGACCTCGGCGGCGTCTTTTCGTCTCTGCGGATTGACCAGCGTGCCTCCCGTCACGAGCGTGCCAGCACCCTCAATCATGTAGTAGACCTCCGTCACCTTATCGTGCGAGGCGCTGCTTCCCTTCGCTGGTCCAAGCCGATAGACCGCGCCGATTCCGACATTGTGCCCGCCTGCGTCAACTACGCGAATCGACGTGTCGGTGACCGCTTTTCCACTCGACATCTCTTGCTTCAGGGTTGCCTGAATGTCTTCGGCAGTCACATCAGTAGCCGGAGGAGGATGCGCCCCCGGTGACGACTGTTGGGCGCTGGAAACGCCGGCACTCGCAGAAACCATCAATAGAAATATTACAGCACCCAGCTTTGCCCTCATTGATCCCTTCATTTAGAATTCTCCTTCCATCAATTCACCACCTGTATATGGATGACAGGTCGAAAGCGTCCGAGCACTCGGCATCGTCCACAAAACCACACTGAATAGTGAACCAGAAAGTAATTGAGCCAGAGTATCGATTTTTGCCGTCTTCCGCCGTTTCTGTCGCCAATCATGTCCTTGAGGAGATCGGCAGTCGGCTCGAACAATAAGCTTGCTCCAGCGAGCCACCTTCCAGCTTTACCAGATCACCTTCAAAGCAAACTGAATCTGTCTCGAGGTCGTCGTAGTCGCATCGAGGGCGCCTGCACTAGGGACATGATTGCCGGACTGATCGAAAAGAGTGTTGTTGTCGGAGGGGGGCTGGAAATTGGCACGATTCAGGATATTGAAAAATTCGGCACGGAATTGCACGTTGAAAGTATCTGAGATGCGTCCAATAGGGTTGTTTTTGAAAAGCGAGAAATCCCAGCTCAATAGATTGGGACCGGGTATGATATTGCGGCCAGCGTTACCCAGAACATTGACCGGATTGGGAAACACGAAGCACTGCAATCTAATGTAGTTGTTCGGATTCCCGGGATTCACGAGGGAATTACAGCCTGGACCCGAGAGGACATTCGGGAAGTCGAACGGCTTTATGCTGTTGAGACCCAGCGGGTCGCCGGATATCATAACGCTAGTGGGCTGGCCACTGCTCGCAGTGTATATCCCTCCGATTTGCCATCCCCGCAAGACCCATGTTGCGGGTCCTTTGAACGAGCTAGGCGTCGGAACGTCCCACGTGTAACTGATTGAGAGGTGCTGGGGAGTGTTGGTATCCGATAGGCCACGATGGGTGCGGGGATCGGGCCAAAAGGTCAATGGCAATGAACTCGTATATTGATCGGAGACCCCTGTACCATCACTATCATCAATGCTTTTGGACCATGTGTAAGAGCCTTGGACTTGGAATCCGTGGCTCATTCTCTTGGTAATTTGGACCTCCAAAGCATCGTAAACTGACGATCCCGAGAAGTCAGCCCTAAAAATGCGACCCAAAGTCGGATTAATTTTGGTTCCACTGCCAATAGGCAGCGGCCAAGTCCAGCCTTGCGAAGTAAGCGTCGGCATCACAAAATTGCCATCGTCAGTCTGATAATACGAGTGCACCCCGTGTGAGCCGACATACGCGACCGACACGGTGGTGTTGGCGGTAAGTTGCCGCTCAAGGGCTAAATTCCAATGCATGACGTAGTTGCGAGGAGGGTCAAATTGCATGGAGTAGAACCGCCCCGTCTGAGTATTGGGCATATTTCCAAAACTCAGATACGCCCCAGTCGGGAATACACCAGGAGGGAAGGTCGAGCCGGCGACGCCGGCTGTAAACGGAGGCGCGCCGTCGACACCGACTCCCATCTCTACCGGCACAGGCAGTACGTCGAATATGCCGAAGCCCGCACGAACCGCATTTTTGCCATTGTGAAATGGATCCCATGCAAATCCGACTCTCGGCTCGAAATTCTTTTTCGTTGGGTTCAGCATGTATGGACTTCCTGTGAAGGGCACCGTGTTGGTCATGGTCCGGAGATTTGATAACTGGTTGTGGACCTCGGTTATAACGCTCGCCATTTCATACCGCAGGCCGACGTTAATCGTAAGATTAGGTCGCCAGCGGATATCGTCCTGAATGTAGGTCCCGAAAATCGTTTGGCGAACGCCGCGTGGATTAAGCCCATTGCCCACCGCAGAAGTAAAGCTTTGGGGTGCCTGATTGGTCAAAAAATCTGAAAGTGAATTAAAGACAAACTGCCCGCCGATCAAGGGCGCGCCGAAGGTATTGTCCTGAATTCGCTCGACGTTAGCCCCAAATTTCAGAGAATGAATTCCCTTCGTCAGGAAGAGATTGTCATAACCCTGCCACGAGTTCCAGGCCCATGATTGGGGACTGGCGGCGTCCAGACCACCGGAAAAATCGGTAAGCCCCGGCACGCTGATGACTCCTGCGGTATCGCCTGGCACGAATCCGAAAGATGGGTCGGCAGCACTTGGATTGATTGCCGTTGCCCCTAAGGGTACACCGGCAAGAATGCGGCTGTAACCAAATCGCGCAGAATTGACGAGCGTGGGCCCGAAAATGTGGTTTTCTTCTAGCGCGACGAGCTGGCGACGGGTTTTATTTATGACGTCCTTGTTTTTAAACTCATCGGTCTGGGTGCTCGGTGCGTTGTCGAACATGTAGGTGCCGGAAAGGCTGTCCTTCTCTGAGAATCGGTTATCGATGCGAGCGATAACGTAATTTTCGCTGGTAACTTGAGCCCCTGCAAAACTGTAAACCCCAGTGTCGCCCGTTCCGGGCGCACAGGAATTGAAGGGGCATATCAGTGGGCCGTTTGGCAGGGGATAAAAGGCCTTGAGAAAGCGCGCCGCTTCGGGATCTACGACAACTGAGGTTGTGGTCGAGCAGTCGGGTGGAGCACAAAGGTTGCCACCGCGCGCAGCCGCCGAAGGCACAAAATCAAACGTGCTGAGGCCCAGCGACTGGCGTATTCCCTCGTAATCGACAAAAAAGAAGGTTTTGTCCTTCCGGATGGGGCCTCCCGTCGACGCCCCGAACTGGTTGCGCCGCAATGGCGCAATTGTAGTGTCGAAAAAGTTTCGCGCGTCAAAAGCGTTGTTACGAAGAAACTCATAGACATCTCCGTGAAACCGGTTCGTACCGGACCGGGTAATTGCGCTGATCACCCCACCAGAGCTGCGTCCGTACTCGGCCGAATAGTTGGACGTCATGACGGAGAATTCGGCTATGGCATCCACGCCCAAGTTACCGCCCAATATGCTGCCAGGGCCTGCGTTTGCGTAATCATTAATATTAACGCCATCTAATAGATAGTTGTTCCAGGTATTACGCCCGCCGGAGACGCTCAGGTCGGCCCCGAGTCCTCTCTTCGCCCGGTTGGGGTCATTAATGTTGGCCTGCGATGTAACGCGCGTGACTCCAGGCTGGAGCGTGGCCAAGTCGGTCCACGAACGCCCGTTGAGGGGCAATTCCCTCACAGTGACGGAGTCCGCCAGTCCGCTGATGACTGACGAGTTCAGTTCCACTGCGGGAGCCTCGCCTGTTACAGTCACCTTTTCTGTCGGAGTCCCCACGCTCAATGTCACATTAAGAATCTGCTCACCGCCGACGGTGAGGATGACGCCGCTTCGCACTTCGGTTTTGAAACCTAGCGCGGAGAAGGTTAGCTGATAGGTTCCCGCCAACAAATTGGGGGAGCTGTACAGTCCGGAGCTATTCGTTGTGCTGGAGCTTTCGACACCGGTGAAAACATTTTTGATGGAGACTTGCGCCCCTGGTAGAACCGCACCCGACGTGTCCGAGATCGTGCCCGAGAGGGTCGCGCCCACAATCTGCGCATCGGCCGGAAGCGAGATCAATGTGCCGAGTACGAGTGCCGCAGCAAGAAAAAGAAGGGCACGGCCAATCCTCTCCGAATCAATCTCAACGATCATGGCTACCCCCTGTAGATTTTCTCTCGCAAACGGAAACTTCCTTGTTAAACCGCCCTTAATGGCTCTCACCCGACGCAGAAGTCAAAGAATCATGTTCCCGACGCATCAACCATGCCGTAAGTAATGTCTAGGTTTCCCTACCCCCTGCACAAAACGGCGCGCCTTGTTCTCGCAAAGGCGATCCCCTGCGTGGGAACCGATTGCGTTACCAAAGCACGCTGTTACAAGTGCCGCAGTTCCGAAAGATTTTTAACGAGGCGCAGTCTTTATGTCCTTTAAAGCCGATAAATTATTTCTTAAAAAACCTTCCCCGCGAAAGCTCTAAGGAGGAGGTCGTTTTGACCGCGGGAAGATATAGCTGAGAACTCTGGATTAACTTGGACCGGGAAAAGCACTTCAGTCAGGACTCTTAATATGGTTCCTTAGAGGCCCATCTGGCTGAGCAAGGCAGCAAATTGCTGATTGGGACGAACGGGGTCGAGCAGTGGATCGGTCTTCGCGTACGCCATACAGCTGGAGCGGTCTTCGTAGGATTTTGTCAGCCAGGCGAGGGCCTCTTCGATCTTACCGAGCCCAATACAAATCAGGGCCAAGCCGAACGCACGGACATCTTGCTGACAGGAGCGTTGATTGAGCTCGCCGAGTAGTTCATGAGCCTCGGCGATGTTCCCAGACTTCGCGCAGGCGTACCCCTTCAGCCCCTGTAGGTAGGGACTTGAGCCCGAGAGCCGTTGCGATTCCTCAAATTCACGTATGGCGTCTCCAAATACCTCCGTGGCGGCGTAAGTCATTCCGAGGCGAGCGTGCGCGCGCGCATAGTACGGGTCAAGGTCGATAACTTTGCGATAGGCATCGATGGATTGGTCATACTGACGGCTCAAATAGAAGACTCGGCCAACGACTGTGTTAATTTCGAGTGAAAGGGGGTCAAGTTCTAGGGCGCGCCGGACTTGATCAAGAGCTTCTTCGTACTGGCCCATGGCGCCAAGATTCAAAGCGTACCAACTGCGTGCTAGCGCATATTTCTGATCTAAGGCAATGGCCCGCTTAAACTCCTTGTCAGCCGCCGACCAATTCCATTCATAGTAGAAGTACACCATTCCGAGAGAAGCATGCGCCTCAGCAAGCGAATCGTTGAGCTGCAATGCCTTGAGCGCCGTCGCCTTAGCTAGCGGATATGCCCGCGAGGCCGGCTCAACCCCGTACGAATCCAACAGCACGAAGGAATCCGCGAGACCTGCATACGCAGCTGCGTAGCCAGAGTCTTCAATAACCGCCCTTTGAAAAAACTCTATACTCCTTCGAAGTCCATCTGCAGTTCTCTTATTCCAAAAAAAGCGCCCTTCCAAATAGAGTTGGCGTGTTTTGGAGTCCTTACTCCATTGGCCGGACGATGGAATTCTTCCAGAGGACAATTCACGGTCTGACAAAACTCTATGCACGTTCCCGACAAAGCGGTAACCGCGTTTAGCTACGGTCTCAATGTACTTGTCCTTGCAGCCGTGGTAGTTAAGAACCTTTCGAAGCATACAAATCGTAACTGAAAGGTTGCCCTCTTCCACGAAGGAATCAGGCCAGATGGCCTGCATGAGTTCGCGTTTTTCAACAAGATGTCCGCTTCTTTGAACCAGGAGCACGAGGGTGTCAAATGTCTTTGCAGTCAGCTCAACCGGGCTCCCTTGACACAGCAGCTGGCGCTCACTCGGATCAACCCGATACGGACCAAACTCGTAAACGTGCTGGGCGCGCTCGTTAGCAAGGATATTAGCCTGTTTCAGATTTTTTTTAGAACTATTAAAGGACATATGTGGTAAGGCTTCGTTAGCTTTGCCATGTCCGCGAGGCTACGCCAAGGACCCCGACTGCGTCAAGGCTTGAGAAACGAGAAACACTCGATATGGTCAATGCCTCGCCCAGAATACGGGTCAAGGAGTCCCCGCTCAAGAACAATCCTCGGGCACCTCGCGGCTACCACCAGGATTGTCTAAAGGCGCCTGAGTTTTGTATCTCGATCCCGTCTCCTGTGGGTGTGGCACAGATGAGAATGCCGTGCTGTTCGGATTGCGGTGGGTCTTCTGCCGAGAAATTGCAAGTAGCCGGATCGATTTCTTCAGTGAGACCCTTCCGGCATTGCGAAGGAAACGTTACTTTAGCGAGAGCATGACGGCCATTTCTACAGGAGCTTCCGCGAATCAGGTGCGATTGTCAGATTCTCGTCCGACGGGCGTACGTTGGCGAATCATGGTGCTGATTGCGATCGTAAATATGCTTCCATCCTTGGGGAAAATCAACTTGGGGGTCGCGGCGCAGTACATTCAGGGTGAGTTTCGATTCACATCCACCACGATAGGGTGGATTCTTGGCGTATTTGTCTTTAGTTACGCTCTTCTTCAACTGCCAGCAGGCGTTGCGGGTGATCAATACGGGGCACGTAAAATGCTGACCGTCGCGATCTTGTGGTATTCCATTTTTCTCGCGGCCATGGCCATTGTGCCGCGGCTTCCCACAACTCGGTGGTTTGGTCTGGCTTGGTCTTTCGCCATCGTTCAATTGCTAATTGGGGCGGGGGAGGGGTTTACTCCGCCAAATTCTGCAAAAATTGTCGGCTCGTGGATGAGTAGTAATAAAGCGGGGCTGGGCATAAGTTTTACAACTTTAGGCATTGGTCTCGGCGGCGCCGTTACGCCGCCATTCATCGCCTGGACCATGCAGCGTTGGGGATGGCGCACCTCTTTCTGGCTCTGCGGTCTGATCGGTATTGTGGTAGCTATCGTGTGGGCGTTTTATGTAACCGACCGACCGGATCAACATCCGGACGTGAACTCTGCCGAGTTAGAGTTGCTCCGTTGCCCTGCAGAATTAGGCAGGGGGAAGCCTGCAAGAAACTCGGTTGCGGGGCGTCCGCCTTGGGGACGAATTTTTTCTAGCAGATCCGTCTGGAGCTTACTGCTCAGTTATACTTGTCGCGCCTACACTTTATACTTTTTCAACACGTCCTTCTTCACATATTTAGTGCGCGCTCGTGGCCTCACGGTAATGCGCGGGGGATTTTGGGGCGCCACCCCATTTCTCGCCATCCTGTTGATCTCACCGATCGGCGGCTGGGTTTCGGACACGGCTGTACGCAGATTAGGAAAGCGTCGTGGGCGCCAAACCGCAGTCTGGATCGGAATGACCTTTTCCGCTGTGCTTGTATGGATCGGCTGCAATTCCGCCAACAATACGCTTGCGATTCTGCTGGTCGCAGCCGGCGCCGGATTCAATATGTTTGCAAATGTTACATGGTGGGCGACCTGTATCGATCTGACGCCAAACTATGCCGCGTCACTTTCGGGATTAATGAACATGTTTGGAGGACTCAGTGGGGCAATGGCTCCAATCCTCACCGCTTACATTTCAAACAAATTTGGGTGGTCGCGGGCGCTGGATTTCATAGCGGTTCTTAGTCTAGTGGCCGCGTTTCTTTGGTTCTTCGTAAAGGCCGACGAGCAGCTGGAACTAACGACTGCGCATCCGCCAAAAGCGACCGAAGTCTAGGTAACTACACATGAGTATTGCAACGGACCTCGCGAAACGCATTTGTGATTTGCAGTACGTAGACCTACCCAAGGAGGCGGTAATTTGGGCGAAAAATGCAATGCTGGATACCTTGGGGGTTACTCTTGCCGGCTGTCGAGAGGAAGCGACAAGGATCGTAGAGAGGACCTTGGGTATTGGTAAGACGAGTGGGTGCTCTTTGGTGTTCGGCAGTAATCGTAGAACCAATTGTCTCGATGCCGCGCTCATCAACGGCACTGCCGCGCACGTCCTCGACTTCGACGATTGTAGTAACACGCTGGGCGGCCATCCCTCCGCTCCAATTCTGCCCGGGCTTCTGGCCCTCGCAGAAGATATCAATGTTGGCGGACGCGAAATTCTGCTCGCCTACATCACTGGATTCGAAACCGAAGCGAGAATCGCGCGCGGCGTAAACTTTCATCACTATCAAAAAGGTTGGCATCCTACAGCAACACTCGGCATCTTCGGGGCGGCGGCAGCTTGTGGGCGTTTGCTTAAACTGAGTCCGGAGCGCGTGGCAACTGCCCTAGCTTTAAGCGTGTCGCTGGCTGCAGGCGTGAAGGCCAACTTCGGCACGATGACTAAATCTTTGCACGTTGGCCAGTGTACTCGAAACGGACTTTTTGCTGCGCTGTTGGCTCGTAATGGCTTCACAGCGCACCCAGAGGCGTTCGAACACAAGCAAGGATTTCTAAATGTGTTTAACGGCGAGGGCACATTTGACGCGAACAAAATTCTTGTCCATTGGGCCGATCCCCTAGATATCGTCGAGCCAGGAGTAGCAATTAAACAATACCCTTGTTGCGGCAGCACTCATCCAGCAATCGATGCTATGGTACAAGTGGTAAATACGCACCGGATCGAAGTAAGTCAGGTGTCGGAGATCCACGTTTGGATCCATGCCAGGCGATTGGAACACACGAACCGACCGGATCCGCAGAGCGCACTTGAGGCCAAGTTCAGCGTTCAATATTGTGTGGCCAGGGCCCTATTGCACGGTAAGGTCGTGCTGGAGCATTTCGAGGGAGTTACATTTCGCGACCCGCAAGCGCGGCGCATCACCAGCCTGGTTCGTGCCGCTCAGTACACTGACGCACAGTTTGATTCGGCCAATCACTTGGGAGGAGCGGTAACCGTCCGGATGATGGATGGAAGAAGCTACTCCGCCAAAACAGAAAGTGCCGCGGGCCGCACTTCTGACAATCCGCTGTCAAAAGAGCAGCTGAAGGCGAAATTTGAGAACTGCGCGGAAAGAGTGCTCTTACCCGAACAGGTACGCCATCTTTATGAAGCCATCGGGGGCCTTGAGGAAGTGCAATCGATTCGCGAGGTGACGGCGCTGATGACCAGTGTTTCGCCCGTGCGGTAGTCCCAACGTCTAAGAGCCCGCTTTTCGTGATGCGGCTCTCACTGCCAGGCCCCGTGTAGCTTTGGATGCGGCGACGGAAGACGATAAAACAACTTTTAGAAAAGAAGAAGGACCCGCTCGGAAAAGGAGTGATTCAGGTGAGTTCTCACATTGCGGTTGGCAATCAATACACTCGGGGATTGGCCGCTTTCGTCTCGGGGCTACGGTTCGAGCAGATACCGGAAGAAGTGATCGAAAGAATCAAGCTGCTGATTCTAGATGCGATTGGCTGCGCGATTTACGGAGTAGATCTGCAGTGGAGCCGCATCTTGATGAACACGCTTCTTGAACTTGATAGCACACGCAGCTGCGGAGTTTGGGGCACGCCGCTCCGACTTTCCGCGCCGCACGCGGTGCTCGTCAATGGCGCCTTGGTGCAGGGATTCGAACTGGACGATGTTCACCGCGTCGGGGTCATGCATGTGGGATCGGTGAGTATGCCACCGCTCTGTGCGGTCACAGAAATACGAGCAGGATTGACCGGCCGCGATTTGCTAACGGCCGCGGTCGCCGGCTACGAGGTCGGACCCAGGGTGGGAATGTGCATGGGGCAGGAGCATATAGGGCAAGGTTGGCACCAAGGGGCAACCGTGGGAGTTTTTTCTTCAGCCAGCGCGGCCGCTTCTGCGCTTAAACTGACGGAAGGACAGACCATTCATGCGTTGGGCATTGCTGGGACACAGGCGGCGGGCCTAATGGCTGCTCAGTATGGTTCGATGGTGAAGCGAATGCATGCGGGCCGTTCAGCGCAGAGCGGACTGTATAGCGCGCTCCTGGCCGAAGCAGGATTCACAGGAATCGTGAACGTCTTCGAGAGTGAATACGGGGGCTTTTGCACGACCTTCTCTCGATCCCAAGACCGTTTCAATCTGGCGGAACTCACCTCTGGTCTGGGCGAGCGATTTGAAACGATGATGATCTCTGTAAAATTTTATTCCTGCGTTGGAAGCAACCACACAACATTGGATGCGATCAGCACGATTCGAGCGCGTCGTCCCTTCCGGGTCGAAGAAATCGAACAGATCGAGGTCTTCGCTTCCCAGGTAACAGTCGATCACGTCGGATGGAAATACCGGCCCGAAGGGGTCACTTCGGCGCAGCTTAATCTTCCTTATTGCGTTGCGACATTGCTTTTGGAAGGCGACGTTTTTGTCGACCAGTTTTCGGATACTATGCTCGCCAATCCTGAACGAATCGCACTTGCCGACAAGGTTAAAGTTTCGGAGGACCCGATTATTACCGGAAAAGGGTCCAAATTCCGACATTTGGTAAGAGTGAAGGTATCGTTGAAGAATGGAACGGTTCTGGAGGAAACGGTCGAGGCACCGCGTGGAAGCGAGCGCCGGTTTGCGACACGGAATGAAGTAGTAGAAAAATTTGAAAAGTTGGCAGGCCATGTATTGCCAAATGAGCAATTGGCATTGATTCGAGATTCCATTCTGTCAATCGAAAAACTTTCGGATGCCCGCACGCTTACGCGATTGCTGACCAAGAATTGAATTTTGGAGAAGGCCCATGAGACGCAAGGAAAGGCGCAAGGGAAAGTGTGAGGAACTCCGATGAGCAACAACAGCAACCAGCACTCAGCTGGAGCACGCTTGCGAGCTGCTATTACTGCGGAATGTCCTCTTCAGATGGTGGGTTGCGTTAATGCATACGCCGCTAAACTTGCCGAGCACACAGGATTCAAAGCCATTTACCTGTCGGGCGGAGGCGTGGCCGCGTCTTCCCTTGGCATTCCGGATCTGGGGATTAGTAGTCTTGATGATGTTCTGACGGACGTCCGTCGGATTACAGACATAACTGATTTGCCTTTGCTTACTGACGCGGACACTGGCTTCGGCAGTGCCTTTGGGATCGCGCGAATGGTGAAGTCAATGATCAAGTCAGGTGCAGCAGGTGTCCATATTGAAGATCAGGTGGCGGACAAGCGATGCGGGCACCGACCTAACAAAGTAGTGGTATCGCAAAGTGAAATGGTAGATCGCATCAAAGCCGCCGTGGACGCAAGGACCGACCCGAATTTCGTAGTTATGGCGCGCACGGATGCCTTAGCCGTGGAGCGATTGGATTTGGTGCTTGACCGAGCGCGTGCGTACGTGGAAGCCGGCGCGGACATGGTGTTCCCTGAGGCCGTGACGGAGCTGTCGTTCTACACGAAGTTCGCCGAGGCTGCCGGAGTTCCAGTCCTAGCGAACATCACGGAGTTCGGAGTGACGCCACTTTACAACTTGCATCAGCTTAACGAAGCAAAAGTACGGGTGGCCCTCTACCCGCTCTCTGCCTTCCGGGCCATGAGCGCGGCGGCCCTAACAGTTTATAAAGCCTTACGCTCCGAGGGTACGCAAGCGGGCGTGCTGGATGTGATGCAATCGCGAAAGGATTTATATCACTACCTGGGTTATGAAGCTTATGAACAGCGACTGGACCGATTGTTCCAGAAAGAAAGCCCGAAGACGGAATTCCAAGAATGACCGCCTCGCCCCAGGATTTCTCCTTATCAGTGGGAGCGGTTCACCGCAATGGAGTCGCTTACGCAGGGATATTACCTGAAACTGTCTAATTGCGGTGACTTCAGAATCAGAGCAACGACCTTTTTTGTGTGCAGTTAGATTCGCACTGACTAGAAATGGCACTGTTTTTGAATGGTGAAGATTTCCGCAACCCTCGGCTAACGGTCAACACCAACCGCGTGTCGGGTCGCGGCAAGTTAAGTCATCATTGCGGTGTAGGGCCCTCTCGCGAAGAAATACTCGAACCAACATATCCTTCGATACGTCAGCCGTCACGATTTCAGGTGCTGGACCTCCGGGAGGGCAGCATGCCTTATCGTGAGTCAATCGAGTTATAGGCGCGTAAGAACCCCCTGCAGCGCGGGTAACTGTGCACAGCGTCTTGTTTGATAGTCACCAGGCAATGCAGCGTTTAATAACTTTTTCAGAAGCGTTAAAGGACTTGAAGGCGTGGTCTTCCCTAGAGTCGACTCAGTGGCATAAGTTTACTTAATGCGTCACCATCACCGTTAGCCACCTAGATACATCAAGTAGAACTCTGGAGCAGCAACGTGGACGTGGGGGTCCTTGAGTCTGACGTACTCATCATCGGAGCAGGCGGGGCTGGGCTGCGCGCCGCGTTGGAGGCAGCGAAGGCAAAGGCCCGGGTAACTGTACTAAGTAAAGGGCCCGTTCCCGGCGGGGCGACAAGCGTCTCAGGCGGCGTGATCCAAGCGGCAGTCGGACCAGATGACAGCCCAGAGCAGCATTTCCGCGACACTGTGATTGGCGGTCGCTTTGTCAATAACCAGCGTCTAGTCCATACATTTGTAACTAACGCGCCGGAGAAAGTTTTGGACCTGGAACGATATGGCTGTGCGTTTGACCGCAAAGAAGATGGCTCTCTGGATCTGCGCATGCCGTCCGGTGCAACCCGAAGAAGGGGAATCGAGGGTGAGGTCAACAGCAATATTCAGAAGATACTGACACAGCGGGCGCTGGAAAACGGCGCGCGAATTGATGAGTTCATGATGGTGACGCGTCTTCTAACGGATTCTACTGGTCGAGTATGCGGAGCCACCGCGCTGGACTTCGCAAAAGGCATTTTTATAGCGTTCCTCGCAAAAACAGTGATCCTTGCGACGGGCGCGGCTGGGCGGCTGTACGAGGTGACAGCATGTCCTCGAAGTTCCACCGGAGACGGGATCGGACTGGCGCGACAGGTGGGTGCTCGATTTCTCAATCTAGAAATGATGCAGTTTATTCCATTGGCCTATACCTACCCAGAGTTTATCAAGGGATTCACATTAGGAGAGGCGCCCAACTATGGACATCACACGCGATTCCGAAACTCCAAGGGCGAACGTTTCATGCTGAAATACGATTCGAAACGCGCAGAGTATGCCACTCGGGACGTGGCGGCACGCGCGGGATATATAGAAGTGAAAGAAGGCCGCGGAAGCCCGCATGGGGGCATCTGGGTGGATACTTCGGAAAACGATAGGATGGATGGATTGTATCAGCCACACAAACTAGCTGACCGATACCAAATGATCGTGGATTTCTATGGTATCCCTAAGGCGAATTTCGAAGAACCTTTTGAAGCAACGCCCAGCGCCTTATTCCTGATAGGCGGGGTAGAAATCGATTCCGAATGCCGTACCAATGTTGCAGGTCTGTTTGCAGCTGGTGAGGTCGCAGCGAATTTGCACGGTGCAAATCGTCTCGGCGCAAATGCCTTAGCGGAAATTCAGGTGTTCGGCTCGATTGCAGGAATTAATGCTGCGCACGAAACCCGAAATATCGCGTCGACGCCATCCGTGGAATCGGTGCGCGCCCAGATTAGCGACGAGAGATCCTCAGTTTTGGGACTCTTCGGAGGTTCACGAAAACGACGCCCTCATGAATTCAAACGCGAAATCCAACACGCGATGTGGAACGGCGTTGGCGTGGTGCGCGAAGGAAAACAGTTGCAAACGGCCTTGGACGATTTTCGCCTGCTAAAAGAGGCGGTGCGCGGCGGAGTTGGCGTGACGGGTCCGGCGAGACGTTACAACTATGAGTGGGTAGAAGCTTTGGAGATCCCCAAGATGCTGGAAGTTGCCGAGATGATGGCTGCCTCCGCGTTGAGCAGAACCGAAAGCCGAGGGGCGCATTATCGGACTGACTTTCCAAACGAAGACGATACCAATTGGTTGCGCGAAACGGTGGTGCAAGAAGTTAACGGGAAGTTGGTCGTGTCGTCTCAGCCCGTAGACGCGAGCATCGTGCCGATCACGGACTTGCAGTCGACTTAGCGAGGCTTGGAGCATGTCGTCGAATTCCATTTCGGTTGTCGTCGAGCGCTTTGATCCCGATTTTGACCAGGCCGCGCGGTTAGTGACTTATGTCGTGCCGCGGCAAGAAGGCATGGTTGTAGCGGACGTGCTGCAGTATTTGTACGAGCACGACGCCCCTGACCTCGGGTTTCTCTGGGAATGCCGTACCCGACGCTGTGGGACATGCGCCATGCGGGTGAATGGACGTCCGGTGTTGACCTGCAGCGAGCCGGTTGGTGAGGCATTGCGGCTCGCCCCCCTTGAAGGCCTCGAAGTTGTGCGCGATTTGATTGTGGATCGCAAGGATCTGCACGAGCGTCTTGCCCCTTGGGCGGGGGAAGTTGATGAGAAAGAGAAGAAGGATGCGCGCATCCTTCTGGCTCCGGGCGAAATTGCCCATTACCGGGCTCTATCTGAGTGTATCGACTGCTTCATCTGTGACTCGGTGTGCCCGGCATTGGCAGAAAATTCAAGGTCGGTAGCTCAATTCGCGGGGCCGCGGCGTCTTCTTCGCCTTGAGGCCCAGGTGCAGCGCCGCGATGAGCCAATGCCCTGGCTTATGTACGCCGCTCAGAGCAATCCGTCCCTCTGCACGCGGTGTTTTGCCTGCACCGATGCCTGCCCGCGGCAGTTACGCCCCGCAGAGGCGATCGGATCGCTTACCAAGAGATTGTTTGGTCGTGATGAACTGGATGCCCACAAAACGGCTCACATCCGCAGTTTCATTCGGTCCGTTAGAAGGGCAGCGTGGCTGGATGAGTTCCGTTTGCTTGTCGACATTTATGGCGTTGTGGGAGTTTTTAGATTCATTCCCCAAGCTTTGCGCATGTTGCGCCGCGGCAAGTTACCAAGGCCACACTTTGGCCAGGCAGCGCAAGCCGAAGATATCCAGACTGCGCTTCGTGGTCTGGAAGAAGATCGTTCATAGTTCTTATTCGGAGGAATCATGCCTGGCCAATACGCTTATTTCCAGGGTTGTGCGGCTCGACAAAGCTGTCCTGAACTGAACCAGGCCACACTCCTTGTTGCCAAACGACTCGGCTGGGAACTCTTTACCCTCGAGAAAGCCGCCTGTACTGGTGCGCGAGATCTGATTGAAGCGCAGCCCGAAATGGCGATGGTCGTGAACGCACGCACGCTGGCGCTGGCAGAATCGCGTGGATTTAGCACGCTCATGACAGTCTGTTCGACCTGCACAATCACACTGCGACAAGTCAACAAGCTGCTGAAGGAAGATAAGGAAAGTCTAGAAAGGTCAAACCAACATCTTGAAAAGATCGGACTTCGCTACAATGCCACCGTCGAAGTGCGGCATTTTCTTTGGGTACTGATCGCGGATTACGGTCTTGAGCGACTGAAGGAGCAAGTTAGAAGGCCGCTGAGCGACCTATCTGTTGCGCCTTATTACGGTTGCCACATTCTGCGTCCCGCCGATGTTCTTGGCTTTGATGATCCACATAATCCCCGATCTTTGCACAATTTGATCCTCGCCCTCGGCGGGCGCCCCGCCGATTTTGCGAGTAAGGCCGACTGCTGTGGCTTCCACATGATGACAATTGATGAAGATAGAGCCGCGCGCCATACGGCAGGGTTGCTGATTGACGCAAAACAGCAGGGGGCGGATGTAATGGTCACGGCTTGTCCGCTATGCCATATTTCGATGGACTCATGGCAACCGAAATCGGAACGGGTGATGAAACAAAAAATCGCCATGCCTGTCATTCATGTGGCTCAATTGGTTGGCCTGGCGATGGGGTTCAGC